>Ga0187868_1001054_pt1 | contig 20502 bp, 17 predicted proteins | sample June2016WEW_13_4_FD_133014 | JGI IMG/M metagenome (GOLD analysis project Ga0187868, IMG submission 133014) | Peatland microbial communities from SPRUCE experiment site at the Marcell Experimental Forest, Minnesota, USA - June2016WEW_13_40 | ecosystem: Environmental > Terrestrial > Soil >... | reverse complement strand
AGTTGGTCGAGGGCGGCGGCGACGGGTATTTGCGGACGGCTTGTGACTGCGTGGATTCGGGTGGACCGGTTGCTGGGCGAGCACGGTATCCGGGGGGAGAATGCGAGGGGAAGTTGGGAGAAAGCCATTCCGGGGAGCTGCGGCGCGAGACGGGGCGGGCGAAAGGCGAGAGGATCGTGGCGGAAGAGTTGAAGCGGTAAGGACATTGCGGCGCGCGTGCAATTGGGCAGTTCCAGAAGTGCGAATGCGCGGCTGCACCGGTGGGTGCGGGACCGTGCAACGAAGAAATGAATGAACGAGCGTTGAGCCCTTTTGGGAAACCCCGTCAGGGGTGACCTGCTTATAGCAGAACCGCGACGCGCCACACTTGGGGTTTGTTGCCCTTGGCGCTGGCTGGCGGTGTTGCCAAGGCACGAAATCCAGGCGGTGTGCATCAACGAATCCGCCATACTCCTTGACCCCCCGGCCCGGCCTGTGGTACGCCTCTGCGTGGAACTCTATCAAGAATGAACCGAATCAAGCGGCCTTCCGTCCGCCCCGATGCCAAAGGGACCACTCGCCGGGCTTTTCTCCGACAAAGCGTGGCGGCGGCCGGCGTCATCACCCTGCCCCAATTAGGGCTTGCGGCCGCCCTGGGCGCGGAGAACAACCTGCCGCCGAGCCGCAGGGTCAATGTCGGCCTGATTGGCAAAGGCGCGATGGGCGCCGGCCATCTCAGCCGGCTGGCTTATGATCCGGCGTTTCAGGTGCTGGCCGTTTGCGACGTGGACCGGACCCGGCGGGAGGCGGGGCGGAGCGCGGTGGACGATATCTGCGCGGCCACGCGAACTGCCGGCAGCTATCGTGGTTGCGTGGCCTGCAATGATTACCGCGAGATCCTCGCGCGGCCCGATATCGATGCGGTCGTCATCGTCACGCCGGACCATTGGCACAGCCTGCAATCGATCGAGGCTGCCAAGGCGGGCAAAGACATTTACTGCGAAAAGCCGTTGTCGCTGACGATCCGGGAAGGCCGGCGTGTGGCGCAGACGGTGCGCCGGTATGGGAGGGTGTTTCAAACCGGCACCCAGTACCGATCCATTCCCGCTATCCGGAAGGTGTGCGAGTTCATTCGAGCGGGCAAGCTGGGCAAGATCAAGGCGGTGTTCACCCCTTACGCGCCGCTCTCGAGCTTTATGGCCGGCGAGCGTTTCCGCCCCTACGCGCAGGTGCTCGACCTCGAGCAGTGCGGCCGGGCTTATGTGCCGATGGAATTTCCGCTGCCGGCCGAGCCGGCGCCCGAGGGATTGGACTGGGATCTCTGGGTGGGCCCGGCGCCCTGGCATCCCTACAATCGCTTGTACCACATCAACCCCTCGCCCGGCGTAGTGCCTTGGTCGTTTTGCGAGAGCTTTGGCGTCACCTCCTCGACGTGGTTCCTCTCTCATGCGGCCGACGTGATTCAGTGGGCCTTGGGATACGAGCGGAGCGGCCCGGTCGAGATCATTCATCCCGGCGCCGGGCGCTACCCCACGCTGACCTGCCGCTACGAGAACGGAACACTCCTTCACCTGGTGGATCATTGGGGCCTGGTGAAGGACCTGTACCATGCGGTCCCGGCGGCGGCCCGGTTGGCCGGCAATTTCGGCGGCCTATTCGTCGGAGAACGAGGCTGGCTGACGACCATGTCCGCCGGCGGCCAACTCGAGGGGGAGCCGGAATCGCTGTTCGACGAAATGAATTTGAAACGGACGCCGGAAGTGAACATCGGCTCGAACACCCACCACGCCAACTGGCTCGAGTGCCTCCGGACCCGCCAGGCCCCCAACGCCGACGAGGAAATCGGCCATCGCTCGGCCTCCTTGGGTCATTTGGCCAACATCGCCTGCTGGCTGGGGCGGTCGCTGAACTGGGATCCCGTCAAGGAACAGTTCAACGGTGATGAGGGCGCGACCCGCTTGTTGTCGCGCGCGATGCGGTCGCCGTACAGGATGTAGTCCACCGTCCACCATCTATGTTTAACCTCTCCCGGACACGCTGCGACGGACCGCGAGCGGTCCCCGCTCGCAGCGCCCACAAACCGTCTATGTTTAACTTCCCCCGGACACGCCGCGAACCGCCACCCGTGAGTGAGGGGAATGGAACAAACCTCCTGCGCTGCGTTCTCTGGGGCCTGGCGCTGGTCATGAGTTGGGGCGCAGGTGGAGCGGAACCGTTCGTCCGGAACAGCGAGGACCTGGCGCGGATCGAGCAAGCCATTCCCCGCCAGGCGCCCGCCCGGCCCGCCCGGGCGCGCCGCCTGCTCATCTTCACCCTCAACGTCGGCTATGGCGGGCACCCGTCCATCGCTCATGCGAACCAGGCCTTCACCCTCATGGGACAGAAGACCGGGGCCTTTGAGACGGTGGTGAGCGCCGACCCGGCGGTTTTCGCGCGCCAGAGCTTGAAACAGTTCGATGCCGTGTTTTTCAACAATACCGTGGGCAACTGCTTCACGAATCGCCAATGGCGGCAGGACCTGGCAGAATTCGTCATGGGCGGCGGCGGTTTGATGGGCGTTCACGGCACGACCGTGGCGTTCACCCGCTGGCCCGGCGCCATCGAGGATTGGCCGGAGTTCGGATTTCTGATCGGCGCGCGCGGGGCCAACCACAAGGACAGCGACGAGCACGTCTGGATCAGAGTCGAGGAGCCGGACCATCCGGTGACACGGGTCTTTGGCGGGGCGGGCTTTGATTACCGGGACGAGTTCTTCCGCGTCCACGAGCCTTATTCCCGAAACCGCCTCCGGGTGCTGCTAACCATTGATACCGTCAAGACCGACGTCACCCAGGGCGCGCCCCGCGGCGATTGTATGCGCGCGGACAACGATTACGCCCTGGCCTGGATCGGAAGCTACGGCCGCGGCCGCATTTTTTACTGCACCATGGCCCACAATCCGCGGGACTTCTGGGATCCGAAGCTGCTCGAGTTTTACCTGGCAGCCGCCCAATTTGCGCTGGGCGACCTGCCGGCCCCAACCACGCCCAGCGCCCGGCTGACCGCGGCGGTCCGCGCCCAGGAACGACTTGGGTGGCGGCTGGGCACCGCGCCCCGAGCCGGGGGCAAATTCACCCTTTTCGAGGCCATTGACCAGGCGGCGCAACTCGGGCTTAGTCACCTTGGCGGGGCGAGCGGCCAGCCTGTCAGTTTGGAGATTCCCAAAGAACTCGGCCCGCGCCTCACGGAATCCGAATGCGAGGCCGTTCGCCTCAAACTGGCCGGGGCCGGCGCGCGGTTGGTGACTTATCACCTCCCGGATTTCCCCGCGGACGACGCCGGCCGCCGCCAGTGGTTTGAGTTCGGCCGAAAAATGGGCATCGAGACCTTCATTTCCGAACCCGACCCCCAGGCCCTCGGCCGGCTCGAGCAACTCTGCAACGAGTATGATGTCAAGCTGGCCCTGCACGACTGCGGCGCCAAAGCCGCGCCTCATTATGCCGGGCCCGACGGATTCCTTGAGGCCTGCCGTGGGCGCGGCGCGCGCATTGGCGCAGCCGGCAGTTTGGCTGACTGGCGGCGCGCAGGCATCGATCCGCTGCGCGCCCTCCAAACCCTGGCGGACCGGTTGCTCACGGTCGAACTGTCCGGCCTGCCCGGCGAGAGCGGCGCCGACCCGGCCGAGGCCTTCCTGCTCCAAATCCAGCGCCTCGGCCTCCACCCAACCCTCTTCGCCCTCGTGGGCGCGGAGGGCGGGCCGGAGTCTTTGCCAACGCTCACCCGGCGCATCCAGAGCTTCAACGCGGCCAGCCTGAAGGCCGCCGCCGCCCAACGCTGAGAAAGATTCGCACTATGCCAGCCCCTATCCCTGATCCTGCTGCGAAATCCGTGGACGCTGCGCCGGCGTCCGGCGCACCGGCCCAAGCCCTCGAGGCGCTCAAAACCTACGACCGCGGCTCGGGCCGCGCAGCGCTCTTGCCGCTGGACCAGGCCGTGGCCGCTGCCAGCATGAATGCCAGCCCGGCGCGGCAGCAATTGGAGCAACAACTGGCGGCGATTCTGCAAGCCGGCGGCTCGGCCGTGGCGCGCGAGTACCTTTGTTCCAAGCTGGCCTTAATCGGGTCGGCGCGCTCGGCCGCAGCCCTGGGCGCGTTGTTGGATGACGCCCTCCTGGCCACCGCGGCGCGCAATGCCCTCGAAGCCCTGCCCACGACGGCGGCAGCCCAAGCCCTGCGCGAGCGCCTGCCGCATCTCCAGAGTCTGGAGAAAGTGGGCGCCGTCAATTCCCTCGGGCGTCTGGGTGATGCCGCCAGCACTGGCCCGCTGACCGAGTTGCTCAAAAATGCCGAGGGGGAGGTTGCCGTTGCGGCCGCCGCCGCCCTTGGTGGCATCGGTTCGGTTCAGGCGGGCGAGGCCCTGCGCGATTTCTATGCGAAGGCCCCCGAATCGCTCCGCTTGGGAACCGCTGATGCGTTGTTAAACTGCGCGGAGCGGTTGTTGGGAGCCAATCAGCGGGGGGAGGCGCAAGCGCTCTACCAGGCGCTTGCCCGGGCAACTCCACCGGCCCCCGTCCATGACGCTGCCCAACGCGGGCTTCGCGCCTGCGCAGGCAAAGGCTGACATGAGAATTTGCCGCGGGTTCACCTTGATCGAGCTGCTCGTGGTTATAGCGATTATTGCGATCCTGGCTGCGCTGCTATTGCCGGCCCTCTCCCGCGCCAAGGAGCGGGCACGGCGCACCGTGGATGTGAGCAATCTTCACCAATGGGGCGTCGCCTGCACCATTTATGCGGGCGATTCCAAGGATTATCTGCCGGTGGGCATCAGGGCCGGCGCTGCCGGCAATCCAGCCGCCGACGACTTTATATGGTTTAACGGCAATACCTGGGACGCCCTCCGCGCCTATGGGGTGACCACCAACATCGCCTATTGCCAGAGCTGGCTCTCTCGCCTGGACCTTTTGCCGGAAGTGGGCACCCCGGTTTGGGGCACGACCGACGTCCTCCTGGGCTGGATTTATTGGGGAGGCCGCGACCCGGTCGGCTCCGGACCAGCCTACATTCCTCCGAAAAAGACCACCGACCGTTTTAGTCCAGGCTCCGACACACTAATGACCTGCACGTGTTTTGATTCCCGCCCGGCAAATTGGTCTTCGTGGATGCCGCACGTGCGGGGCTCTGCCTTGGTGCTGTATCCCCCTGGCGTTAATCCAGTCCCGGCGCCTGACGGCTTGGCGGTCGCGCGCCTGGATGGTTCCGCCAGTTGGGTGAAATGGAAGAAACTCCTGCCGCTCAGACAAGCGGACGTGATCTACTACGAAGCGCGGTGATTGCAGGAATAGCGGACATACTCGATTATATTTGTGGTTCGGCGACAATCCGGCCGCCGCGGAACAAAAGCCGTTCAAAAGAAACGCTATGCGCTACGAAATCGAAATCACGCGCTCAGAATCGATCCTTATGGCAGTAGTTCGAGGCCGTGTGCGACCCAAAGAGCTATCGCAGTTCGTTCCCGCAGCTTGCGGCGAGGTCTGGTCCTTCATCCGCTCGGCGGGTTTCCCGCGGCCGGGGCGAGGCTGTTGCAACGCGCACCCTTGAGGGACCCGGACAAGTGGGCAATCGTTCGCGCGGACAGGGGCTGTCAGCCGGGCGGGGTCGGGGTATTCAAGCGCGCGGGGGTGGCCCGCGCCGGGCGCCAACTTCAACACGTCCGATCCCTTGGCGGTCAGGATGCCGGAATTGGATGTTGGCCAAGGTCTGTTCGGCGGCGGTGAATGGCATCCAAGCGTATCCGGTCAAGGTGGAGGTGAACGCCGGGTAGGGGGGATACCATCATCGTCATCGTCGGCCTTCCGGATGCCTCCGTTAAGGAATCGCGCGCCGCCGGCGTGATGACCTTTCCCTCCCAATTCATGCTGGTGGCGGCGATGAACCCGACGGTTTTCGGGCGCGTGTTTGGGGTTGCATAGATGCAGTCGGGGGATCAAATTTGAATGAGTATGTCGCCAGCAGATCAGAGAAGCCGACTGGCGGACGGACTGTACCGCGAGCGGGTGCTCGAGGCGCGCGCCATGGCGCCGGAGGACAAGTTGCTTGCGGGGGAAGAACTCTTCGAATACGCATGCTCGATCACGCTGGCCGGCATCCGCAACCAATTCCCCGAGGCGACTGAGGCCGAGTGCCGCCGGGTACTCGAGGCGCGGCTGGAGCTGCGGGAGCGGATGGAGAGCACACCGTGACGGCCAGCGAGAGCGTCGTGGTCCGAGTGGCCGACGCCTTGGAGGCGGGCGGCGTCGCCTATATGCTGAGCGGCTCGTTCGCCAGCAACTACTATGGCATCCCGCGCTCGACCAAAGACGCCGATGGACTGGTCCTACATTCGAGGCTGGTGCAGCCGCCATGGGACGCTCGCCTTGCTGGAGCAGATTCAGCAGTCCATCCCCGATCTGGGCGGGGAACGGTAGCCCCCTGGACGAAATTCGCAAACTTCAGGCTGAGATTTCTCTCCCTCTGCGGCCAGAGTTTAGAGCCGTCCTGGAGCGGCGGCGCTTCGTTCCCTCGACCCTCGACACTGCGCTTCCACCTCACGCCTTCCGTTTCTCGAGGGGATGGGGATATTTCCGGCGGAAGCGGTTGCAGGCGGCCCAGGAGGTTTTGCCTTGGTCATTTTCCCAGACCTCGTCGTAGATTGATTTGCGGGGCCGGCTGCCCAAAGGGCGCTCTTTGAGGACATTGCCTTTGTTGTCCGCAGCCAGTTCCACGAAGCGGAGTTTCTGGTTGCGGTTCCAGCGGTTGGAGAGGATGACCAGGATCTTGCGATTCATAGCAGCTTCTTGAGGCCGGCGAGCGACAGTTCGGTGCATTCCATGGGCTGGCCCTCATTAGTGTTGCCAAAACCGGTTGTTGCGCTTGCTTGCATTTCCCCGAAGGCTAGCAACAACGACGGGCGCTTGTCCAGCCTCAGTAATGGCAGTTCAGGTGACAGGGCTACACGCGCGCAAACCCGCGTGGCGCGGGCATCCTGCCCGCGAAACCAAACGGACAGCGCCACACGCGCGCAAACCCGCGTGGCGCGGGCATCCTGCCCGCGAAACCAAACGGACAGGGCCACACGCGCGCAAACCCGCTCTCCGAGGTTGCACTCCGCCCGCCGGAGTCCTACCTTGCGCGCATGGCAACGTTGACCATTGAATTGCCGCCGCACCAGGCCCAAACCACTCTCAACCTGCGCCGCTGGGCCGAATTGCTGGCCGATGCCGAACTGGCCAGGATCGAAGGCCGCATCGAAACCGACCGCCATGGCCATATCATTATGAGCCCCCCTCCAGCTCCCTCACACGGCAGTTATCAAGCAAGAATCGCGCTTCTACTGCAGAATCTCCTGGCTCGCGGACGCGTCCTCACCGAGTGCCCAATTTCGACCGCCGATGGCGTAAAAGCCGCCGACGTAGCCTGGGCCTCGCCGGAGTGCATGCAGCGCCTGGGCAACCGCGCCTGTTTCCCCCAGGCCCCGGAGATCTGTGTCGAAGTCCTTTCCCCAGGCAACACGGATGCCGAAATCGACGAGAAGATGCAGCTCTACTTCAACGCGGGCGCCCAGGAGGTTTGGCTATGCGCGTTATCCGGCACCATGAAATTCCTGGCCCACGGCGTCCCCCACCCCCTGGAAAGCTCGCAGCTTTGCCCGGCCTTCCCCAAACAAGTCGAATTGCCGTAAGGCGCCGGTAATGAATAAACTTACGAGAGAGGCTGATTCAGAACGCTTGCCAAAAAACACTCTTGCGCAGGGCGCTTGTATTTGAACATAGTGGCGGAAAGACGAAACGTTCAAGCACGATGGCCACAACAAATCGACAACTAGCGGAGCGCCTGGCGGTGTGCAGTTGGTCGCTGCAACCGGCCAACCCTCGGGATTTGGTTGCCAAACTCCAAACGACGGGCGTGGGGCGGATTCAACTGGCGCTGGATCTGTTGCGCGAATGTCCGGAGGTTTGGGGGGAGACGGGCGCCGTTTGCCGGGAGCAGGGCATCGGGATTGTCTCCGGGATGTTCGGCTGCGTGGGGGAGGATTACACGACGCTCGAGAGCATCCGGCGCACGGGCGGCATTGCGCCCGATGCCACGTGGGCCGGGAATTTGAAGAACATCCGGCTCGCGGCCAGCCTGGCTGCGGATCTCGGGCTCAAGCTGGTGACGTTCCATGCCGGCTTCCTGCCGCACGAGGAGTCGGACCCCGATTTTGCCAAAATGCTCGAGCGGCTGAGGACCGTGGCCGGCGTGTTTCAGGAGCGGAACATGGTCTTGGGACTGGAGACGGGCCAGGAGACCGCCCCCGTCTTGCTCGGCCTGCTCGAGAAACTGGAGCGGCCCAACGTGGGCGTCAACTTCGACCCCGCCAACATGATCCTTTATGACAAGGGCAATCCCATCGAGGCCCTGCGCCTGCTCGGGCCCTGGGTGCGGCAGGTCCATGTCAAGGATGCCCGGCTGACCCGGACGCCCGGCACCTGGGGCGAGGAAGTGCCCGTGGGGACGGGCCAGGTGGATTGGCCGGCGTTCTTTGCGGCCTTGCGAGACATGAATTTCGAGGGTTATTGTGTGATTGAGCGCGAAGCCGGCAATCAGCGGGCCGAGGATGTCCGCGCGGCCAAGGCCGCGATCGAGAAGGCATTGCGCGCGCAAACCCCCGGAGGGTTATGAGACCGCAGGTCAACAGTTGCCAGACTCCCATGAAGAATAGAAACTCCCCAAATTCAAACCATAGAGTCAACGTCGCCGTGGTGGGCCTTGGGTTCATGGGCGTGACGCACCTGCGCGCCTACCAGGCTGTTGAGTCGGCGCAAATTGTGGCCGTGTGCGACCCGGTGCGTCTGCCGGTCAACGGGGTGTTGGCGGGGGTGGCCGGCAATGTCAAGAAATCGGACGACATCGACCTTGGGCCGCACGTAAAGGTGTGCCGGCGCCTGGAAGAGGTGCTCGCGGATCCGGAGGTGGAGTTGGTGGACCTATGCACGCCGACGCCGCTGCACCCGGAGCAAGCCATTGCGGCGCTCAAGGCCGGCAAACATGTCCTGTGCGAGAAGCCCCTGGCCCGGACTGCGGCGGTCGCCCGCCAGATAGTCGAAGCGGCCGAGTCGGCGCCCGGGTTCTTTATGCCGGCCATGTGCATGCGGTTCTGGCCGGGCTGGAGCTGGCTCAAACAAGCGGCGCAGGAACAGACCTACGGCCAGGTCCTGGCGGCGCGGTTTCGACGCCTCTCCGAGCTGCCCGGGTGGAGCAAACAAGGCACCTACTCCGGGGGCTTCGACCTGGGCGGCGCCTTGTTCGACATGCACATTCACGACAACGATTTCATCCAGTTCCTTTTCGGCCGCCCCTCGAGCGTTTTCTCGACCGGCATCGCGCGGTCCGGCGGCTCTATCGATCACGTGGTGACACAGTATAACTACCCGGCCGGCCCCACGGTCTATGCCGAGGGTAGCTGGCTCCTGGCCAAGGGCTTCAATATGTCTTACACCCTCTACTGCGAACGGGCCACGCTGGACTTCGACCTGGGGCGCGGGGCTGAGGCCATGCAAGTGACCGAGTTTGGAAAGCCTGCCCGCATCCTCAAATACGACGGCCCGGACGGCTACGGCATCGAAGTCCGCTATATCGTCGACTGTGTTCGCCAAGGCAAACCCCCAACCATCGTCACCGCACAGGACGGCCTGAGCGCGCTGGAAATCTGCGAGGCCGAAGAACAGTCCGTCAGGACCGGCGCCGTGGTGAAGATATAAGAGACATTATGGCTGCCAAAACTACTGAAAAATCCGACAAGGCCATTGACGCCAAAGAGGGGGCGGCGGACGTGAAAGACCGCGCGGTCGAGGCCGGCGCGGCCGAGGCGGCCAAAGCGGCGGCGGCCCGCGACCGGGAGCTCGAGGCGGCGATCTCGACGATCACCAAGACCTACGGCGAAGGCAGCATTATGCGGCTGGGGGACGCGCGCGCCCTCAAGCGAATCCAGGTCATTCCCACGGGTGCGCTGGCGGTGGATCTGGCGCTGGGCGTGGGCGGTCTGCCGCGCGGGCGGGTGGTGGAAATCTTCGGGCCGGAATCTTCCGGCAAAACCACCTTGATGCTGCATGTCATCGCCAACGCGCAGAAGGCAGGCGGGCTGGCCGCCTTCATCGATGCGGAGCACGCGTTGGACCCGGCCTACGCCAAGCGGTTGGGGGTCAACCTGGCCGATTTGCTGGTGGCGCAGCCGGACAGCGGCGAGGAAGCGCTTTCAATATGCGAGACGCTGGCGCGCAGCAACGCCTTGGATGTCATTGTCATCGATTCGGTGGCCGCGCTGGTGCCCAAGGCGGAGCTCGAGGGGGAGATGGGGATGGCCACAATGGGCATGCAGGCGCGCCTCATGAGCCAGGCCTTGCGCAAGCTCACCGCCTTGCTGGCCAAGGCCAAAACCACCTGCGTTTTCACCAACCAGATGCGCGAGAAGGTCGGGGTCATGTTCGGCAACCCGGAGACCACCCCGGGCGGCAAGGCCCTCAAGTTCTACGCCAGCATCCGCATCGATATCCGCCGCAAGGACACCATCAAGGACGCCGCCGGCAATGCCATCGGCAACCACGTCAAGGTCAAGATCGTCAAAAACAAGGTGGCCCCGCCCTTCGCCGAGGCCGAGTTCGACATCCTTTACAACCAGGGTATCAATAAGGAAGGCAGCATCCTCGATGTCGGCATCGAGCAAGGCGTCGTGGACAAGAAAGGGGCGTGGCTCCAGTTCGAGGGCGAACTCATCGGCCAAGGCAAAGAAGCCGCCCAAAAGGCGCTCGCCGAAAAGCCGGAACTCAAGGAGAAGATCCGCGCCGCCATCATGGCCAAACTGGAGGCCCAGGCGGCCCCATGACCGAGCAGATTGTCATCTTGGATTTTGGTTCGCAGTACACCCAGGTCATCGCGCGGCGCATTCGCGAGTGCAATGTCTATTCGGTCATTCTGCGCTACGACACCCCGGCTGCCGAAATTGCCGCCCTGGCCCCCCGGGGCGTCATCCTCTCCGGAAGTCCCTCCAGCGTGTATGCCAAAGATGCGCCCTTGCCGGACCCGGCGCTCTTCGAGCTGGGCCTGCCGGTGCTCGGGCTCTGCTACGGGCTCCAGGTGCTGGCCCATGCTCTGGGCGGAAAGGTCGAACCGGGCCTGAAACGCGAGTACGGCAAAGGGACGCTCCGGGTCAAGGACAGTTTCTGCCCCTTGTTTGCCAACCTGCCGGAGACGTTGCAGGTCTGGAACTCGCACGGCGACAAGCTGACGAAGATTCCGGCCGGGTTCAAGTCCGTGGCCGTGACGGAGAACTCGGATTTTGCGGCCATCGAGAACCACGACCGGAAGATGTTCGGCTTGCAGTTTCATCCGGAAGTGGCGCACACGCCGCACGGGCGCGAGATCATTGCCAACTTCGTGCATAATATATGCGGCTGCGGCAAGAATTGGACGATGCGCAATTACATCGACGTGGCGGTCGAGGCGATTCGGCAGCAAGTGGGGCCGGAGAAAGTGATTCTGGGGCTGAGCGGCGGTGTGGATTCGAGCGTGGCGGCGGCGCTGCTGCACCGGGCGATCGGGGGCCAACTCACGTGCATTTTTGTGAACAACGGCATGCTGCGCGGGCGGGAGGCCGAGGTGGTGCGGGAGGTGTTCGGCCGGCACTTCAAACTCAAGCTCCGCTACGTGAATGCCTCGGGCCTCTTCCTGGGCCGGCTCAAAGGCGTGACCGAGCCGGAGCGGAAGCGAAAGCTCATCGGCAAGACGTTCATCGAGGTCTTCGAGGGGGCGGCCCGGCGCGTGGGCAAGGCGAAGTTCCTGGCGCAGGGCACGCTCTACCCGGACGTCATCGAATCGGTGCCTATCGGGGGCAATCCGGCGGCGATGATCAAGAGCCATCACAACGTGGGCGGCCTGCCCAAGCGGATGCGCCTCCGCCTGGTCGAGCCGCTCAAATGCCTCTTCAAGGATGAGGTGCGCGAGCTTGGGCTGGAGCTGGGGTTGCCGCGCGAGATCGTCCTGCGCCAGCCTTTCCCGGGGCCGGGCCTGGCCGTGCGCATCCTGGGCGAGGTCACCCGCCGGCGCCTGGGCATCCTGCGCAACGCGGACCGCATCGTCGTCCGCGAGATGAAGGACAGCGGCTGGTATTACAAGATATGGCAGAGCTTTGCCGTGCTCCTGCCGGTGCGCAGCGTGGGCGTCATGGGCGACGAGCGCACTTACGACTACACCATTGCCATCCGCGCCGTGGAATCCCAGGACGGCATGACCGCCGATTGGGTCAGGCTGCCTTACGACCTGCTCGAGCGGCTCTCCAACCGCATCATCAACGAGGTCAAAGGCGTCAACCGTGTCTGCTTCGATGTCACCAGCAAGCCGCCGGGGACGATCGAGTGGGAATGAGGAGCGGGGGGAGTGTAGAGCGTGGAGCGCGGGAAAATCAGGAACAAGCATGAAAGTTGCCGACTATAAAGAACTGTTTACGCTCCCAAGCCGAATCCTCATCGCAATGCGCGGCGAAGCAGGGTTCATTCCTGGCTACCGCGGTCACGGCATGCCGCCCGCGGCGCATAGGTCGCTGCCGCCCGCGTATCCGCCCGTCATGGGAAAAGGGCCTCACCACCGGCTACCTCATGTGAGCCCCGGAGTAGCGCGCAAGAATCGCCCCCGGCACGAGTAGCCACCCCTGACCCCTCCCACGGTGCTCTTCTTCATTGACGAAAGTGGCCATGACCACGGCGACGCGCCTTACGAGGTTCTCGCAGCGGTTGCCGTCGCCGAAGGCGACCTGTGGAATCTCATCCAGGCGATTCGCGCCGCGGAGATCAAGTTCTTCGGCGTCCACCTGGCCGAGGTCGGCGTGGAGTTCAAAGGCAAGAAACTCCTTAAAAAAAAGGCAATGACAGGCATCGCTGCCCACCAAAGCCTCCGCCCTAAATAAAGCAGAAACGCAGCCTAAGAGCAACATCATTTTTTCATTAATGCCCGAGAAAAGAACCGCGCGTTTGTAAACTGGCCTTCGACTCAGCGATGCAAGACCCTGATCACCTGCGCTTCCTGCGCTCCCAAACTGACCTGCCACGCCGCGGTTTTGGCCAGGGGCGTTCCAGAGACCAGTTCCTGGGCGCCGAGCGGCCCGGTCATGCGTAGCGCCGGAGCGTCTGCGCGCAAGCTGCCTGTTTGGCGCTCGGCAGTGTCGTTGAACAGGGTGAAATAAACCGCCCCGTCCGCATCCGGCCCGAACCGCTCGACCCAGATGCGCTCATTATCGCAGGCGGCGTGGGGCACCGGTTGCCAGCCGGCCTCGGCCACGCGTCTGACCAGGGGCAGGTACTTTTTGAACAGGGGCCGGTCGCGGTTGTACCATTTGGGATTCTGCCAGTACGGATTGTCGGCGGCGTTGTGGCTGAACATGCCGGGCCAGAAGCCGTAAAAGAGGCTGCGCTGGAAATAGCGTTCGACCCATTCCGGGGTGAAGGCGTTGTAATCGGTGTTCATCAGGAGCAGGTAAGGTTTCCGGCCCGCCATCGTCCTCCACAGGCTCATCTGCGTGTCCGGGGCCGGGCGGTATTTGCCCTCGTAAAGCCAGTCGGTTTCGGTGCCCATCACGTCCAGCCAGGGGCAAAGAAACGTGAAACGGTAGGGCACGCCGTTGGCGAAGGTGAGCTTGCCCAGCCGATGGACCTCGTCGCAAAACCACTTCGTGAACTCGAAGACCGCCAGCCCTTTGCCGAGCGCCGGCTTCCGGGTCTCGGTCGAGAACGTGAGCGGCACGCTCGTATGGCGAAAATGCTCGCGGCGGAAATTAAGGTCGGCAGTGACGTACCCCTCCAGGGAATCGAGGTACTCGCCGTCCAGTTGGCCCCGGGCGTCCGGACCGTAAAGTCTCCGCTTGATTGATTCGTTCCAATGAACGGTCGCCCCGTTGTATGCGGCCGGCTCGAGCCCCCTTTCTCCGGCCTTGCGCTCCGACGCCGCGGCGGCCTCGGGAGAAGTTGGGAGGGCGGGATTGGGATTGAGACTCCAGACTGCGCCGTTACACCAAGGCTCGTTGCGGAAGAGCAAACAGGGCTGGCCGGTCTCATCCCACATCCCGGCGACACGGCTGGCCAAGGCCATCTGTTGATCGGAACCCTTGCCGTTTCGGGCCAGTTCGTCGCGCGTCCGCAGAGCTTCGGCCACCGTCCGGGGCGCATCCGCGCCCAGGCGCATCCACCAGGTCATCGGCTCGGTATAGCGGAAGCTCAGGACGCCGTGCGCATCATCCCAGGCCACATTGTTGTTGCCCTCGTGGAATTTGAAGCCGAAGTCCTGCCAATCCTGCACCGTGCTCACGTCCGTGAAGGGCATCCAAAGGCCCTGCTCGCGGGCGCGCGCGTAAAAGTAATCGGGGAAAATCCTCATCAGCTTCTCAAAGGCCGCCCGGAAGCCCCACCGCGGGTCGAAGCGGAACAGGACGAAGCGGAAGTCGGCAGCGCCGGGAAAGCGCTCGGTTTCGGGCGCCAACCCGAAATCGTAGGCGATATAGAGCTGGCGGGTGCCGGCGTGATAGCCGAGGCGGAACTGGGCCGGTTGGGCCATGTCCAGGGCCAGCGCCAGCCCCGCCTGCTCGTTGTAGATCGCGGCCAACGGATAGAGCGACTCGGTTCCCGTGGCCCCGCCATGCACCGCCACCGCATTGGCAAAGTCGCCCTGTTCCCCGATGAGCCGGCTCCGCCGGATGTCATCTCCCCAATGCCAGCCGTCTGCCTCTACGGGCAAGGCGAAGATCAGAGTGATCGCCCTGTCCGCTCCGCGCAAGTCCGCAATCCGCCCCTGGACGACGATATGATCGGCCTCGGCCCGAAAGGCGCTCCGGAGCCTTAGCCCGAGTTCGGGAGATTCTCCCTCTGCCAAAGAATAGAAGTCCGAATTTGCCGCCACGTCCCGGGCCAGAAAGCCCGAGGGCGCTGCGCCCGCCAATTCCCGACCGCCCACTTTCAAGGAAGCGACTGCGCCGTGCAGCAACCCCATCTGCAAGCCGTCCTGCGTGGCCAAGGCCGACGCCAGGCCATCCGGTCCTCCGGGCCGTTGCGCGGGCTTGACCGCGACGCCTTGGAAAAGCACCGCCCCCTCTTCCGCCTTGATTTCCTCCACCGCGACGTCGTCGAACCAGGCCCTCCCCGAGTGCCCGCGAAGCAGGCAATGCAGTGTCAGCACCTTAACCGGCTTCTCCGGCAGAATGATCACCTCACGCCGTTCCCAATCGTGCGTGCCGGCGTGGAAGTTGGCGGTTTGACCCCAGAGCGTCGACCCGTCCGCGTAAAGGATGTCCACGTAAAGCGAATAGTCATTGTCAGGGCCGCCGCTGACGTTTTCCGCCTTGCTCCAGCCCCGGACCACCAGCGGCGCCGCAATGGCCCGATTCAGTTCGAGGCTCTGGCTGGCGCCGACCCAAACGCTCCCGTTTGGGTTCTCGCATCGCAGCGCCTGCGAGCCGTTGCGTCCCTCTCCCCTCGCCATCGAATAGCCCTGGGGCGCCGCCGTCCAGCCGGCCAGTTTGCCGCCGGCGGCCTGTTCGAAGTCTCCATTTTGCAGGAGACTCGCGCCGGGGCCGGCCGCCTTGACGACGCGCAGCACCGGTTCGGCCCCCTCAACGCTGCCAGTGATTGGGAGCCCCAAACCTGCCAAAAAGACCAGCCAGACTATTGTTCTCATAATTCTGCCTTGGGCCCCAGCATCCCCATTGGAAGGAGGATTTCAAGCTTGTTTTCCAGCCAGGCCCTTCATTAAGGCGGCGAAAATAAAAAAAAGTGGCAGGATGCCGCAAACCAATTCTCCCTCACCCCCGAGGCGGCAAAAGCAGCGGCGCGGCAAGAAAGCAACTCTATCTTGAGCCTCAACCCGGCCAACTCCCAGCGGATGACAAGGCCGGGGTGGTCAAGGCTTGAAATGTTCGCGGAGAGATGCGATTGTTTGCATTGTATGGCAACGATGACCAAAGATGAGAGCGTCACACTCCGTTTGACCAAACCTGAGAAGGCGGATTTGGAAGCTGCCGCGACTTTGACCGGCCAACTGCCCGGGACTTTGGCGGCTCTTTATGTCAGAGAGGGTGTAAAGCGTTCGCGTTTTCCTGCAATCGAGTTTCGTGACGGCGCTCCCGGCCGGGTGGCCTATGTCACCGGCACGCGATGGCCGGTTTGGATGGTCGTGGATTTGGTCAAAGACCTGGGGGGGAACACGTCGAAGGCGGCTAAACGGCTCGAAAAACCCGAGCCGGTCCTAAAGATGGCGCTGGCGTATGCAGAGGCCTACCCGGAGGAAATTGCCGCCAGCCTGGCGCTGCACGCGCACCGGGATTTCGAGGCCCTTAGAGCCGTTTCGCCCAACCTTGAAAAGCTGTGAGGCTGCTGCTGGACGAGCACATTCCTCGCGAAGCAGCCAGGGCGCTCCGAAGAAAGTTTCCGGCACTGGTTGTGGTTTCCATTTACGACACATCGTGGCGAGGGTTACCGGACCCTCCATTGCTCGAAACGCTGGATCGTGACGGCTGGACGCTGGTCAGCCGCGATGTGAATACGATCCCGGAATTCGTCAAGGCTCGTTTGGCTGCGGGTCTGACTCATGGCGGAATCATCTACGCCGACAGCAAGCGTCTCCGGCAGTCGGACGCGCGAGGCCTGATTCGGAGGCTCATTGCCTTCGTCGAAAAACACGGCGATGAAGATTGGACATGTCGGGAAGGATGGCTTTAGGAAGGTCATCATTGAAAACGACCGCAGGCTCCAGGCCGCGTGATCCCTTTCCGAAGGCGCCCCAGCCCAGGCCGACCAGCCATCGCGCAGGGGCTGAAGCGCCTGCGGTGGGCGGAAACTGACTTGCAGGAGCAGCCGAAAACCCATCCGCTGAAGCTGGCGCTGCTGGCGCAGCGGCTTCAGCCAGCTTTACAAGCCGGCCTCCATCCCGCCATCTCCGGCACGCTCCTTGAACTGGTTTGTTTTGGCTCCCGATTGCGCAGCCGCATCCTGCTGGATGAGTTGCCTGAGCCATTCGAGGTCTGGACGTTCTGCATCACTAGACAACGTCGCAACCGAAAAAGAGAGCCACCGTGGGCGCCCAATGACCGCATCAGAGTTGATGCCGACCAGACGGCCATCGGTGGAAACAAGCGGCCCACCGCTGTCCCCAGAATGCAGTGGAGCGTCGTGTGAAATGCAAATGTAATGTGGAAGAACGGTCGCTGATCCCGTATCCAGCCTCAAAATCCTTCCGGCCATGCATTGGCTTTTAATGACATGATTTGAAATCACGTTGATCCCCGCAGCCACGATTCGTTCCCCGTTGGTGAATGCCGGCGTCCACTCAAAGACATCTTGCAGTGGAAAGGGAACCTGCAGGAGAGCCAAGTCCGGCTGCTTTTTGGAATCGTCGCCACGCCAGACAACCCGGGCGGGTCGCGCTTGCCGTTGGCCTTTGTCGAAAAACAGCAGTAGGAACGGTCCCTTCTGAACACAATGCGCCGCTGTCAGAAAGTAACCCCGGCGATCTATGGCCGCCGCCGACCCGATCCCGAAAATAGTCCCTTTAACAGTGCCGGAGTTGGTGCCGGAAGCGGTGACGCTCAGTTGATCACCCTCGAACACCACAGCGGAACGGGCGCGCAGAAATTCCCGGAGACTCACTTGGCCGACTTTAGCGCCCGCATACGGCAAAAACGAATCGTCGCGTCTTGCCGATGTGTCGTAGTGCATACATCCTCCACTCAAAATGCAGAAGATAAGCAGAAGAATTCCTGCTGCCGCGCCTGTCGTTTTTGATCTCATATTCGTCACCCAACCTGTCAGCAGTAAAATACACGCGGTCAACGTGTGAACCTTCGCAATACACTCTCGCAGCGAGCCTGGAGGGGCCTGGAGACAGACGCCGCAACCGGATGATCGGTCGTGACGGCCGGCAGCTTTGACACGATTGCTTGCGCCAATTCCAGGACACGACGTTTGACCATCGGCTTGGTACTTGTTTTCAGGGATGACTCCCAGCGCCTGACAAAAGTCCTCCTGGTGTTCTCGCCGGAGGATTCTCGAATCCGGCGACAAAGAACGATCGTAGCGCTGGACGAGCAAGTAATCGACGCCCTCCGCGTTGCCGGTCTCCACGTCCACCGCGGGCAAACCGGCCGCGCTGGCGAGTCGCAGGCAAAGAGCCTCGTCGACATAATCGAACCCCATTTGCCCGTGGTTATCCTGGATGAGTTTGCCGGCCAAATGGCGGTGCAGGTAAACGTCCAGGGTTCGGCTCACAGCTCAGGCTCCTTTCCCCCCCACCGGGCTCGCTGGTTCGTTAGCCACCGGCAAAGCCAGACTCATCGAGATCCCCAGCGTATTGATGACGGTCAAGACTTTGCCAAACTGGCAAGTCGGCTTTCCCTTTTCCAACTCGACAATGAAGCGCAGCCCCGTGCCGGACGTCATGGCTAAGGCCCTCTGCGTGACGCCCAAACTTTTGCGGGCCGTCCTGACCAACTGGCCGATCTGCTCGGTTGTGAATCTCATGGCTCGTCGTGGATCAAACATATTACCGTTCGGGAACATTATGGCAAACACGGCGGCAATTCAACATAAAAGTTCCCGATCGGTAACTACTATCGGCTTTGAGTGAAGAAACCCACAGAATATTCCCGATCGGGATCTGCGACCCAAGTTCAACCCGCAACGAAACCGAGACCTGATTCCTGTTTCTTTTGGACCGGGCACAGCCGCCATTTCTTTTCCGGGCCACCCGGGCCGCCGGCGGCCTCTTGCGATCCTCAAACAGATTGGCCACGACCCCAACTCCGGACATTTCATACAGCGGCAAGGCGTTTCATTAACACCGTGGCAGAAGCGGCGGTGTTAATGAGATTATCCAGGCAGGACACTACCGCAAGTTTCTGACGGCAGGTTTCTGAACTGCACTTGCCGAATCGCCGGCCCGGATTATGTTGTCTGGCCGCGGCTGGGCGTTTGGAAGCGCCGTTTCATGTGACGCGCGGCGCTGAATTGAACTTGAACCGAGACAGGAACCGGGAACGTGGAGCCACGCGCCGCCAATGCCAAAAGCAGGTTTTCCCTGGGACTCAGGGCTGCGGCGGCCGTCTTGGGCGGGACGGCCATTCTGGCTTGCGGCGCTACCAACCCGCCCGTCCAGTTCAATCGGGAAATCCGCCCGGTTCTGGCTGACACCTGCTTTCCGTGCCATGGCTTCGATGCGGGCAAACGCAAGGCGGATCTGCGCCTGGACACCCTCGAGGGGGCGACGGCCATCCATAAGGGCCGCCAGGCTGTCAAGGGCGGAGACCTCGAGGGAAGCGAATTGTGGCGCCGCATCTCTTCCACCGACCCTAAGACCGCCATGCCCCCGCCGGAGGCAAAGCGGAGGCTCAAGCCGGCGGAAATTGGATTGCTCCGGCAATGGATTGAATCGGGGGCGGCCTATCAGAAGCACTGGTCCTTCGAGCCGCCTGTCCGGCCAGAGCTGCCGGCAGTCAACAAGAGCGGCTGGGCGCGAAACGAGGTCGATGATTTCATCCTCGCCGCCCTTGAATCCAAAGGGCTCGAGCCCTCTCCCGAGGCCCCGGCCGAGGCCCTGGCCCGCCGGGTCACGCTCGACCTGACGGGTCTGCCGCCCACGCCCCGGGAGGTCGAGGCTTACCTGGCCGACCCTGGCCCGAGGGCCTACGAGCGGTTGGTGGACCGATTGCTCGAGTCGCCCCGTTATGGCGAGCAGATGGCCCGCTACTGGCTGGACGTGGCCCGCTACGGCGACACGCACGGCATGCACATCGACAACGAGCGCGCCATCTGGGCCTACCGCGATTGGGTCGTCAGCGCGTTCAACGGCAACCTGCCCTTCGATCAGTTCACCACCTGGCAACTGGCCGGGGACCTCCTGCCCAAGCCCTCCCGCGAGCAGTTTGTCGCCTCGGGCTTCAATCGCTGCAATCTCTCCACCAGCGAAGGCGGGGCCATCGATGAAGAGTTCCAGGTCCGTTATGCGGTGGACCGCGTCGCGACCACCTCGACGACCTGGCTCGGACTGACGATGGGCTGCGCCGCCTGCCACGATCACAAGTTCGACCCTGTCTCCCAAAAGGAGTTCTACCAGATGTGCGCCATCTTCAACAATATCTCCGAGAACGCGATGGACGGCAACGCGCTGCTCCCGCCGCCCTCCTTGGCCCTGCCCTCGCCCGAGCAGCAGAAGCAATCCGAGGAATTGGCCGCCCGCGCCGCCGAACTGCAAAAGGCGCTCGATCAAACCGTTGCCGGGCTGGCATATACCGATCCGGCGAGCTTGACCAACGTCCCGAAGCCCCCCGCCAAGGAAATCGTCTGGGTGGAAGACGATTTCCCGCCGGGAGCCGACGTCACCGTCAGCGGCGGCAACGAACCGAACAAATGGGTCACTAAAGCCGAGGGCCCGGTGTTCAGCGGCGAGCGGGCGATCGAGCGGGCCGGCAAGGGCGTGCATCAGGTCTTCTTCTCCAAGT
>Ga0187868_1001051_pt1 | contig 20569 bp, 17 predicted proteins | sample June2016WEW_13_4_FD_133014 | JGI IMG/M metagenome (GOLD analysis project Ga0187868, IMG submission 133014) | Peatland microbial communities from SPRUCE experiment site at the Marcell Experimental Forest, Minnesota, USA - June2016WEW_13_40 | ecosystem: Environmental > Terrestrial > Soil >... | reverse complement strand
TTTAGTCATCATGGAGTGACCGGTTCCAATGCGCTGACCGTGGGTTAGGCTGTGATTCAGGAAAGAAGCACAGTTCAGAGCCACAAGCGGAGAGGAACCGGTCATGAAGGAAAAGGTACGATTTTTGGGCTTGGATGTCCATGCCGAGACGATTGCCGTAGCAGTTGCCGAGCCAGATGGCGAGGTGCGCAGCCTGGGTGTAATCGCCAATCGGGCTGATTCGATTCGCAAGCTGATCAGGAAGCTGGGTGCGGTGGAGCAGTTGCGGGCTTGCTACGAAGCCGGGCCGACGGGCTACGTACTGTACTGGCAGTTGGCGGAACTGGGAGTCAAGTGCGCAGTGATTGCGCCGACGCTGGTCCCGGTGAGGGCCGGCGACCGGGTGAAGACGGACCGGCGCGACGCCGAGCGGCTGGCGCGCAGTTACCGGTCCGACGATCTGACCCCGGTGTGGGTTCCGGACGCTGGCTCCGAGGCGCTGCGGGATCTGGTGCGGGCACGCGAGGCGGCCAAGCAGGATCAGTTGCGGGCGCGTCACCGGCTGAGCAAGTTTCTGTTGCGTAGCGGACAGCGGCCCGCCTCTGGGGTGAAGGCGTGGACGGAGCTCTACATGGCCTGGGTGCGGCAGCTGCGCTTTCCGCAGGTGGCTCAGGAATCGACGCGGCTGGATTATCTGCACGAAGTCGAGCACATGGGCGAGCGGGTCAAGCGGCTGGAGCAGGCGATTGGCGAGGCGGTCAAGCTGGCCTCGCCTGAGATGCAGGCAGTGATTAGCGGTTTGCAGGCGCTGCGCGGCATCGCGCAGATTTCGGCGGTGACGATTGCGGCCGAGTTAGGAAATATCACGCGCTTTGAAGGCGCCCGGCAGTTGATGGGTTACAGCGGCGCGGTGCCCACGGAGAACTCCAGCGGCGAGCGAAGGCGGCGGGGGAGCATCACCAAGACAGGCAACGCACATCTGCGACGAATCGCCGTTGAGGCGGCCTGGAGTTATCGACTGCGGCCGGCGATCGGACCGGGGTTGCGCAAGCGACAGGAAGATGTGCCGGAGGAGATCAAGGAGATCGCCTGGAAGGCGCAGCACCGGCTGTACAAGCGCTACTGCAGGCTGGCCGCGGCGGGCAAGGACCAGAGGAAGATCATCACTGCGGTGGGACGCGAACTGCTGGGCTTCATCTGGGCCATCGGGGTCAAGGCCGAAGCGGCCGGCAAGCTGCGGTTGGCGGCCTGAGGAAGAACAAACGCAAAAGCAAAAACTTTCCCAAGAATGAAAAAGCAAGAACCTGACGAATGAACAGCATCGCCCAATTCGAGGACAGAGCCAGCAGCAGGCGGAGCACGCACGAAGGAGAATCCTCGACCGCTCTATGCGACAGGCTCAGCCGGACTCGCGACTTTAGTCAGAGGCAGCTCCCGACGGATCACGATTATGCGGTTTCGACCCGCGAATATCAGACTGATCAATCGTCGCTCAAACCTGCCCCGGCTGCTGCTGGTTCTGTCCTCGAAAGACGGCAAAGGCAACGACAACGACAAAAACAACCCCACAAATGTGCAGAGGTTGACAGGGTCACTCCATATCAGAGCGGCATTGCAATTCACGTGAACGCTCCGGCGAAGGGCAACAGCCGTGGCAGGACCATGCCGGCGATGAAGCCGGGAGGGTTATCATGAAAATGGCCGGCGTGAAAACAGTTCGGTCTTCGACCGGCCTGCCGCCTTTGTTGAGACCGGCATGGACAAGGACATTTGCAGCGGGTTTCAAATGGATGTAAGCGAAACCGCGGCGCTCGTGTAACTTTTTCTTCGAGAAAGAGCTAGCCTGTACGGCGCCGGTGAGTTCAAGTGGGTTGGAAAACCGACCTGGAGTGCCGGGGTGCACGGGGCGCATTTTGGATTCGATTTGCCCGGATGGCGAAACTGGCAGACGCAGCGGACTTAAAATCCGCAGGAGCTTATCCTCCGTGGGGGTTCAAGTCCCCCTCTGGGCACCATAGAATCAACGAGTTACAAGAGAAATGGCCTCCACGAATGGGAGGCCATTTTCTTCTGGTGCATGTTTTGGTGCATGTTCTGTCAGGCGGTGCTTGTTGGTTGCACGAGACGCTCTGACGCGGATGCTGTGACCTCTGGTGAGAGGTGTGCGTAGCGGGCCGACATGCTGATCGTCTTGTGGCCGGCCAGGACTTGAATTTCCTTGATTGAGACCCCGGCCATCGCAAGCCACGAGCAGAATGTGTGCCTGTTTCCATGCCAGGTGTAGTTCGTGATGCCAACCTTTTTGAGCGCAGGCCGTAACCAGGGGCGATAGTCAGCGTATGGCCCTGAACGCGGAAAGATCGAATCGGTCGGCTTGTGCGGGACCATTGTTCGCTGCGACTCCAGGGCCGCGAGTGCGATGGTGTTGAGAGGAACGTTTCGCGCCGACCCGTTCTTCGAATTGGTCAGCCTTATTAGGCGCCTGTCGAAGTCCACCTGGGACCACGAGAGGGTGAACTGCTCCGTTAACCGCATCCCTGTGAAGACACTCACGACAAACGACGGCAATTGCTGAGGATGGTCCCGCTGAATGATCGCAGCCAGTTTGTCGTACTCTCCGCGGCTCAAGAACCGGAGACGCGCGTTGTTCTCGCGCCGCGGGCGGACCAGGCGGGCCGGATTCACATCAACTTTGCGGTTCCGTTGACCCTCCCGATAGCAGAGCGAAAAGAATGCACGATAGCGGTTTGACGTTGCTGGCGTCTTGCAGTGTGAAGAAATCCAGCGGTCCAGTTCTTCTGGAGTGATCTCCTCGGCTGGCCGCGAGCCAAGAGCGGCCCGGACAATCTTGGCCTTGCACTCATAGCCTTTCACGCTCTTATTGTGTACCCTGGCAAACTCCAGCGCGCCGTCGATCAGTGCGGAGAGTGTCACCTTGCCGTTTCGCAGATCGGGCAATTTGATGCCTCGTCTTGCATCAGCCTTCCGGACACGATAAAGATCGATGGCAGCAGACCGAGACCCAGCCTTTTCCCGGTGCTGCTTTCCGTCCTGGTAGAAGTTTATCCACCAGATCCCCGACCCCTTCGGACGCTCAAAGATTCCTCTTGCCGGTTTCACTTCTCGCTTTGCCATTTCGCTACTCTTTCTCGGTGCCTGTTTCTATGGACTGATAATATCGTGAATCCCAAGAAACGTGCACTGATGCCTGTGCCGGCCATTCCGCTGCAAAACGATGCCCATCCTGTGTAGCTAAACATCAGGCTTCAGCTACGGCTTGCGGCCGAATCGGATTGGTGTGGTTTCCTCTGGCGAACAGACGCAAGCTCTCCCGGATCACCAGCACCTTACGGCCAACGCGCCGCGTCTCCAGATCCCGGTTGCTGATGAGGTAATCGACCGATCTCACTGACAGACCCAGGCTGAACGCTGCTTCCTTACGTGTGAAAAGCCACTTCTCGACTTCTGGCATTGCTTCAACTCCTCGGCGCTGGTGCGCTATGTGTTCAGTCTGTGCGCTGGAGTGCCTTCACTGAATACATGGAAGCACCTAGTTCCGCATGAAGGATTTCTTCAATAAGGCTCCCGTTATTCAAGAAATCGGCCGAAAGCTTTGTTAAGGCTCCTGAGCCTTTGGTAGATGTGTCCGCTCTCGCAAGCTGATTGCATGAGCGAATACCACAAGATTGAAACCCTCTACGAACGCGATGAAGAGACCTTCAGCATCAAGCCTGAGCTGATCCTCAAGAACCGCGTGCACGGCATCCTCAAGACCTGGCACTGGACCGAGAAGATCGACGGCACCAACATCCGCGTCATCTGGCAGGATGGCAAGTTGGCCTTCGGCGGCAAGACCGACAACGCTCAGCTGCATACCGAGCTGGTCAACTGGCTGCACGAGAACATCACCCCGGAGAAGATGGCAGCTGCCTTCCCCGATTGCGGCGACACGCCCGTCGTGGTTTACGGCGAGGGCTACGGCCCTGGTATCCAGAAGACCGGTCGGCTCTACGCGGCGAGCAAGAAGTTCATCGTCTTCGATGTGCGCGTCGGCTTCTGGTGGCTGAATGACGAGAACATGCGCGACGTGGCCGCCAAGCTCGGCCTCGACGCCGTTCCGTATCTGGGCGAGATGACCCTCGAAGACGCGACTGCGAAGGTGCGCGCCGGCTTCCGGTCCTACCTCAATGGCGGCCTGGCCCAAGCCGAAGGCATGGTTGGCCGGCCGATCGAGGCTCTCTTCGACAAGAAGGGCCACAGGCTGATCGTCAAGCTCAAGACCAAGGATTTCATCAGGACTCCAGCCAAGGTTCTCACCATGCCCGCCGTGCTGGCCACAGATCTTCCACTCGCAGCCTAACCGGACAGGAGAATCATGAACCTCGCTCTCATCAAGAAGTGGATCACGCGCTGGGAATCAACACGCTTCGCCGCCTACGACGACAAGACCGGCAAGCCAATTACTCCAACAACGGTCCTGGTCGGCAAGGCGCACATCGGCGTCGGATTCGATCTGGAAGCTCCCGGCGCTCAGGCCATCGTTATTGGCCTCCATCTTGACTACGCGGGGATCAAGGCAGGTCGGGTCATCATCACGGCCGATCAGGTGGACGAGCTGCTCGACGCCACCGTCGCACTGGCTGTCACTGGAGCCAGAAATCTGGTTCCCACTTTGGACGCTCTGCCCGCCGACAAGCAGCTCGTGCTTGTCGACCTGGTCTTCAACATGGGCGAGCACGGGCTCTCCAAGTTCGTGAACACTCTGCAGGCTGTGAAGGATCAGCAGTGGAAGGCCGCTGCGTCCGCTCTTCAAGACTCGGCCTGGTTCCACGAGGTCGGTTCCCTTCCCACCCAACGCGGCGGCGCAGATGTGGCTGTCCTCGCCGGCACTGCAACCGCCGCCGGCATCCTGGCCAAAAGGGGAAAGTAATGAACACCGTTGATGAGAAGTCTATTCGGACAAAGATGCCTGGGCAGATGCCCAGGCATTCTTGCTACGCGCGCAACCTGTATTCGCAGATCTCTGACCTTTCACAGATCCCGCAACTGGTGTATCCCCGTGGGCATCGCACCGGTGAAACAGGGTTGGTGTAACAAAGTCGAGGTCCCGCAGAAGAGTTATCCGGCCCGCTTTCAATTGCCACGCCCAGAACCTGCTGTAGGCCGTCTCGTCTCTCGTAAAGCACCTGCAGCTGTGCTTCTACCTCCTGAAGTTCTGACTTCAGGTGATCCACGATTCGAACCAATACAACCTCAAAGTGGTACAGATTTGATGCCAACTACTCTAACAGGTGGAAATCAGGTCGAACCATTAGGGAAACACCCTAGATAAGCGGTTCAGCGTACAACTAAGAGGTCACACCGAGGCCAAGCAGCTGGCGAACGGATGTCGTAAATGTGGAGATCCCGTTCTTGAGTGCGGTGAGCTGGCTCTCCAGGTTCGTCACCACCTGGCGGATCTTAGTGTCGGTGCCATTGGCCCTGGCTGTCAGGATAGGCACCTGCCCCTGGGTGCCGGCTGGCAGTCCGATGCCATCGAGGGTGGTCACTCTCCCCGTCAGTGCGTCCATCATGGAGCTCAGCTGGGCAAGGGAATACGGTGTTGTCGACATGTCTTTCTCCTGTTCTACTGGTGCATCAGGGCTGCTTCCTTGCCCAGGTATTGCCGTGCGTTGAGCGAGCTTGATCCCATCTCCTGAACGGCGCGCTGTCTCATCGTCCAGGCGATTTCGGTGTCATGGTATTCGCCGCCGAAGTTCAAGTGGTACGCCTGATGGCCAAGATCTTCCAGAGGCTTCAGAGTGGAACCGATCTTCTCTCCTATAGTGCCGCCGATGATCTGACCTGCGATCTCACCCGGCATGCCGAGGAAGAGCCCGCCTACGGCGCCGCCCAGGGCCTGGCCGGTGAGCATTCCAACGCCTTCAGCTCCGCGCTTGACCACTTCCCCTTTGGGGGCGGTGGCGATGCCCAGCAAAGCAATCGGAACGCCGAACTTCAGTCCTGTCCTGGCCTGCTTGCCCCAGAGATTGTCGGCGAACTTGTTGTAGCCGTACATGGGGCTGCCGGTCAGAAGTCCGCGAGGAAGCTTGGTGAACCGCTTGAGGCGATCGCTGGCTACGCCCATCCGAACGGCTCGTTTGTACTTCAGGTTCCGAGTGATCTCGCTTTCAACTGAGCCCTGGAAGAACGGCTGGTTCCATGCGGAGCCATAGCCTTCCTTCTCGATGCGTGCAAGCGCCCGATAGTTTCCGGCGCGCGCGTCCTGAAAGAACTCGGGACTCCCGAATGTGCCACCATTCCGGCCCACATAGTCAGGAGCTTTCTTTCCGAACAAGCCGCCGCTGTACCGGGCAAACAGCCCAAGTGCATCATCGGCAAGTCCAGCGAGCGGGCCAATCATGGTGTCTCCAGTGATGCCTTAGGGTTTGAGAAGGCACAGCAGAGACCGGATCCATTCGGGATCTCGCTCGATCTCGCACTCCCAGATCACGACGACCTGATAGCCCTGAGTCTTGAGGTAAGCGAAGCGATCGCTGTCCCTGGCCTGAACGGTCAGATCCTCGTGCGTCCAGCCGGCCTTGGGCCGGTGGCATGTGTGCTTGTGCCAGTAGCAGCCCTGAATCTCCACGACCGCCTGCGGCTCGATAAAGATGTCCACATGACAGCTGCCGATCTGCTTCTCCTTGGTGAAGGGAATCTTCTCCGCCTTGAGCATGGCATAAACTGCCTTCTCAAGACTCGAGGCCGGCCGCTTCTGATTGTGCTTCCGCCGGACAGAGTAGGGAACCAGTTTCCGCGTCTTCGTTGCCACCGGCATGCTGCCTCCAAAAGCTGTCTAGTATAGACAGCCGCTTAGTAGCTGCCGCAGGCGTAGGTGAAGTAATAGGTGGTCGATGCGGTCAAGGCCACATCCAGGGTCACCACAATGGTGGTGGTCGTCGAGTTGCTCGTCTCCCATCCTGTAATCTGTCCAGTGCCAGGGAGCCAGAGGTTGCTCGCGCAGTCGAGGATATTGTTCTGAGTGTGGTTGAGGTTGATCGTCACGAGGGTGCCAGTCGTGGGACTGGTCCCTGTCTTGATGCTGTAGGTGCCCTGAATGTTGGTGCAGGTGTGTGTAGTGGCGCAGGCAATGGTTGGGCTGGAGCCGGCCGCTGCCCCGGCGGTATAACTGGCAGTGTAGTTGCCGAACCATCCCTTCGAAGAGAGATAACCAGTGGCCGTCGTGTTGCCAGATCCGGTCACCTGGAACTCGGTCGTGGGGCTGCTGCCTGTGCCGTTCTGGACAACGAAACCGCTGGTGCCGGTGTTGTTGTCGCAGTTGATGCAAACGTAGTAAGCCCCAGTCGCCGCGTCCAAATGCATGTTGCCGCTGGAGACAATGGTTTCTGTTGGCACCGTAACCGTACCACTAAAAGTTGGCGAGGCCTTCGGCGCGTACGTGCTGGAAGCCGAAGAAGTGGTCAGGAAGCCACCGGCTGTGATGGACGCATTCACAAAGACATCCGTTGCCAGAGCTGTTGTATTGTCGCCGGTAGTCTGCGTTGGCGCGGAGGGTGTTCCGGTGAATGTCGGCGAAGTCAACGTAGCGTAGTTGGCGATGGTTGCAAAGGCGCCCGTGCCAAAGGCTGTGCCATTGGCCTTGGGGCAAGTGAAAACACCCGCAGATGACACTGTGCAATCGCCCGATGCTGTCTCAGGGGCATAAGCCGTTGCCGACTGCGCAATGAGGAGCTGGCCGGCGGAAGGCGTCGTGACCGTATTCAGGCCGCCGTATCCCACTCCGATCGCGGTGCCCTGCCAGATACCGGTGCCGATCGTGCCGACAGATGTCAGCGAGGAAGTCACCACAGTCGAGGCCAGGACTGTTCCTGTCAGTGTGCCGGCTGGCGCAATGACTGCTGTCGAGCCCGCTACTGTAATGAGCCCCTTGGCATTGACGGTGAAGGTGGGAATCGCAGTCGAGGAACCGAAGCTTCCTGTATTGCTGTTTACTGACGCCAGCGTCAGGGCGCCGCCTGAACCCAGGGTTGCATCGCCCGACATGGTCTCAGCCAGCAGGTCACCGCTGGCATCGGTCCCGAGCAGGTAGGCGGAGAGAATCGCTGTATCCTTGACACCCGCCGCCGTGATGACTCCGGCCACATTGGCATTGCCCGAGCTGGTCACCGCGAAGGCGAGGGTCGTGTAGTTCAATCCACCTTCATAGACCACAAAGCCCCCGGAGCCAGAAGAGCTAGCGCCGTTGATGGCCACCGAAGAAGACCCACCGGAGTTGATTTGTGTCTGGCTGCCGGCATATTGAATGAACCGATCCACAGAGTTGACGGTGTCCCGGATTCGGAAGGTGTTGCTCGCGTCCTTGCGAACTTCCCATTGACTAGTGCCGGCATAATTGGCGAATTCAAGGGCGCCGATCTGATCCGTGCCGCCCGTGCCCGGCTGAAGGACCAGGTAATCCTGGTTTGCAGCGCCGTTTGCAAAGGTTGTCGTGTTGCCGGTGAATGTCGGCGCGCCCACCAGGGCCACGGCCCCGGAGCCGCTTGCCCCGTTGCTCAGGTTTGCTGCGGTGATCGCACAAGACGATCCGAGCGTGCAACCCTGGCCCGCCACCGTCACTGACGAGTTGGCCAAGTAAGCATTCGCAACAGGCGTACCCTGCCAGACGCCGGTGGTGATCGTGCCCACCGCCGTCAGGTAAGAGGTCACGATCGTAGAAGGAAGCGACGTTCCGGTGAGGCCTCCAGCAGGCGTTGCGACTGCCACCGTGCTCACGCTTGTGATGAGACCCTTGCCGTTCACGGTAATGATTGGAATGGCGGTCGAAGACCCGAAGATCCCGGTATTGCTATTGACAGACGCAAGAGTAAGCGCGCCGCCTGAACTCAGGGTTGCGTCCCCCGACATTGTTTCAGCGAGCAGATCTCCATTGCTGTCGGTTCCGATCAGGTATGCAGAAAGGACACCCGTGTCCTTTACCGTGGCTGCCGTCAACGTGGTCGTAATCGTCACGTAATTTGCTGTGAGGCCTCCCGTGACGCTGGCATTCCCATTGCTGCCCACACTGAATGCCGCTGTGTTGTAATTCGAACCGCCTTCGTAGACGATGAATCCGCCAGTGCTCGAGCTGCTGGTATTGTTGATGGCCACCGCGGACGTGCCGCCGGAGCTGATCTCGGTCTGGCCCGCCGCATACTGGATGAAGCGATCAACCGAGTTGACGGTATCCCGAATGCGGAAAGTGTTGCCGGCATCCTTGCGGATCTCCCATTGACTTACACCGGCGTAGTTGGCGAACTCAAGAGCGCCGATATAGTCGGTGCCACCCGTGCCAGGCTGGATGATCACATAGTCCTGGCTGGCAGCATTGTTCGCATGAGTCGTCACGTTACCCGTGAAAGTGGGCGAATTGAGTGGAGCATATACGGAGGCTGCTGCTGATGTGGTGAGGTAGCCAGGAACCACAGGCGTTCCGGTAAAGGTAGGCGAAGCCAGAGGCGCATAGGTTGATGCGGCATTGACCGTGGTCAAGTAGCCGGGCACCACGGGTGTCCCTGTAAAGGTTGGGCTTGCCAGTGGCGCAAGAAGGGCCGCCGCCGCCGTTGTCTCGTAACCAGGGACCACAGGTGTGCCCGTAAATGTGGGAGACGCAAGTGGGGCCAGCAGCGCCGCAGCTGCAGTGGTTTCATAGCCAGGCACAACCGGCGTTCCTGTGAATGTAGGAGAGGCCAAAGGGGCCAACAAGGCAGCGGCAGTTACGGTCTCGTATTGTGACAGTGTTGGGATGTCCGACGCGCACAGAACACGATACACAGGGACGATGGGATTCCCGCTGCAAGGACCGGCCAAGAAAGTGTTAGCCGATTCATTGGCACGCGTCACCGTAAATGTCCCGCTGCCTGTGATCGGTGAACCAGTCACATTGAAGTCCGACGGCAAGGTCAAGCCGACCTGTGTGACCGTCCCATTGCCATTGCCGCTACCGGTACCGCACGCTGTTCCCGTGTTAGAGACCCAGCCTGAGTTATCGATCTGCAAGCAGTTGTGACCACTACCCGCTGCAAACCCAGGAAGCTTGAGAGAGTTCGTTGCCGTGAAACTCATGTAGACAGTCGAGCTGTTGCCGCCGTAAACAGTGAACCCGCTGCCCGAGCCGCCCTCGTAATTGATCCGCACAGACCCGCCGCTAGCCGCGTCGATGTAATCGTCCCCGCTCTGATAAGCCTTGAAGTGGTCAATGGTGTCAATTGCAGAGTTCAACTCCCAGTTGTTGTACTGGTCCTTCTCCATGTACCACTGACTGGCGCCGTTCCAGTCCTTGTAGGTGAACGATTCCTTTTGGCTGGTCGTCAAACCAGACCACAGGGAGAAATCCGACTCGGCGTCGACGCTGTTCCGTACCTCTGCAGATGACTGAAAGACACTCTCGCCTGCCACGGTAAGTGTGCCTTCGAATGTGGCATTGCCACTGCCATCAATCAACGCAACCGTCGTCTCTGACGGGCCACCCGATCCGAAAATCACACCACCGGTGCCTGAGTTGTTCGAACCATTCAGGACAACTGCTCCCGTGCCGGCTGCATTGAGAAGTGTCTGGTTGTTGGTGCCCCCAGAAAGAGTGATCTCAGCCACTGCCTTCGGGGCCTTGGTCTGGTTGGAGCCGGTGAACGTGACAGTCGGTGCGCTCGTGTATCCCGTTCCGTTGTTGGTCATGGCGACGTAGAGCACGGCCCAGCTGGTGCCGCTGCCATACATGACAGCGGTGCCGGCAGCGCCCGTGCCGCCACCACCTGAGAACGTAATCGTCGGAGGCGTCGAGGACGTGTAAGTCCCACCATTGTCCAAGGACACACCAACAACCGAGTTCGCATTTGTGCTCAGGTACTGCCCGATTGAAAGTCGATAGATTTCGTTGATGTTGTCCTGAACGTAGTACGCCTGCATGCCCGACGTGCCGTCGCCGAAACCGTAGGTCCAACGATAGCCATAATCGGTTTGGATCTCGGTCAACCTACCGCGTTCATTACCCAGGCCGGTTCCAAGTCGTTGGTGGTCGGTGATCGTTGTATCCTGCTGGCTGGCATACCAGTCGCCCTTCATGCCATTCGAGGCTCGGTGAAACGCATCCTCGAAGTTGTTACGGCTACCGTTGTCAATCAGGGCGCCTGTAAAGAAGGTGCCACCAGTGACCACGGAATTGAACAGAGAGCCGGAGTCTGCCTGATATTGAATAGTCGAGACTTCGTTGCGCAAACCCAGGATTGTGTTGTTCTGCGCGTGCGAGCCGAGATGGAACATCGTTCCGCAGCCTTCGACATCGCCGCCAATGAATGTGTTCCCATCACCGGACTGCAGATTGATCCCGTAGATCCCTGTGATTGGGTTGCCGTAGCTCTCAGGACAATCGATGTGGACTCTGATGAAGGTGCTGGCATTCATCCAGTCGGTTGTGGCTGCATTCGAGATCAGGTGGCCTGTCCCATTGATTGCTTGGGCAAAGCCAGTGAACTCCAGATCCATGAACGTCCCACCGGCATAGTTGCCGGTGCCGTCGATGGTCATGCCCGTCTGATTCTGGTTGCCCAGGAAGTACATGCTCTCAAGACGGATCTCCTGCGCGCGATAGGCGTAGAATCCCGTCGCCGCGCTGGTCGATCCCGTGGTGTTGATGGCCACGTTGTCCATCTTGAAGCCCATGGTGTTCTGGACATACGTGGTATCGCCGACCTGAACAGCATTGCTGGGGCCGGAGTACAGAAGAACCGTACCTCCCTGGCTTCCGCTCGCGGTACTGGCCCCGCGCAGGGAACATCCATGCAAGACCACATTACGCACGGCCGCCGGCACAATGATCTGGCTGACTGTCGAGATCGTGGCGCAAGGCAGATAGATCACAGCATTGGGCGTCGAGATCGTCAGATTCGACGCCATCGACAGCGTTCCCACGAAGTTCCGCGCGTCGCACGTACCTCCATAGATCGAGTTCAAGCCATTCAGACAAGCTGCCAACTTGACTCCAATGTCTGCGCCGGCAAACTGATCCACCTGGTAGACACCACCAATTTGCTGTGCATCCAAGATAGGGCTGCTGCTTCCGCCGGTGGGAAGAACAGGAACCGCAGAAGGAAGAGTCGTCAGGGGACTGTTCAGGTTTCCGATCTGGGCCGTAAACATGTACGGCCGAGTCCAGATCAGATTGCCATAAGCATCCGTCAACGTGACCTGGTAATAATCCGTTCCGACGCACTTGAACGTATGACTTCTGGGGATCTCCGCATTGATATAGCCCGCAGAGGTGGTCATTGCCACCTCAACCGGATTCGTCGGCGCCGAAGAACCGCAGTTGGTCAGAACGAACGTCACCGTGGCGTTCGGAACCACAGCGTTGGCATTGTTCTTCACAGGCCCAGAAAGCTGCGTGACCTGGCCATAGGCCAGGACAGGCAGGAGGACGAACAGAAATGCAAGGATGGATCTAAGATGGCGCACGGAGTCCTTCAGGAAGTCAGTGGTTGTGCATACCTACTAACAGTTAGGCAGGAATGGCAATCGCATGAATCGTGCCCGTATGGGCAGCAGCCGGGTCGGTGTTGCTGACCTTGACGGTCAGGCCAACACCGCCGGTGTTGTAAGACCAAGACTCGATCATCAGGAAGCCGGAAGCATCTTCCACCGAAAGAGCAACGGTGTAGTTGTTGCCCGTGAAAGCAGTGGCCCAATCCACGACAACGTTTGCACTCCCCGATGCAGCGATCGAGGGTGTCACAACCTGGGCGGTCGTGGCCGCATTGTTGTTGACCGATGTCTGAAGCGCGTTGAGTGTTGCTGTGGTCGTATTCAGCACCGACTGGAAGTTCTGCAATGCCAGGGAAATGTCGTTCTGGTTGGTGGACGACAGTTGCGACGACAGAACCGCGACCTGTGTGCTCAGCCCGGTGATCTGACTCTGCAGGTTCGTCTGCAGGTTTTGCAGATAGTTGAGCGACTGAGCAATCGTCAGGGGTGTCGACGTCAGGGCATTGAAGCACAGAGCCGTCAGGTTGGTGGAGTCCGTGTTGATCGCACGGCCTTCAAGACCCGCGGCCGTAGCCAAGGAAGGCAGGACCTGCAGCAGTGGGATCAGCGTCCCATTGATGAACGAGACCAGCGAAGTGAGGTCGATCAGGCCATCGTTCTGGTCGTCATTGTAGTCTTGCGAGGAAGGCGAACCGTTCGAAGGAACGGTCCGTTGTGTGGAGACCAGCGCAAGTGGTGTCAGCGGAAGGGTGGCCATTATTTCGCCTCAATGTGTGAATTCCGAGCGAGGTAAGCCTCCAGCCCGGTCTGATTGATGACCGCAAGTTGTGTCTCGAAGTCCGAAGCATGATCCTCTTCCTCGGCCATAATGGCCTGGAAGAGGTTCTGCGATGTGAAGTCGCCCTGCTCTCCGCAGAGGATGGAAGCATCCCTGTACTGCGCGATCGCGTTGTACTCGGCGGACAGGTCGTTCTCGAACTGGGCCGGAACATTGTCGCCAATCTTCAGTGCGGGCATGTGGCTGATGTCGGGAACACCCTCGAGGAAGATGATCCGCTCCATGAAGAGACGGAGGTGCCTCTCTTCGTCTTCCAAGTGCTCACGGGAGAGCCGCTTGGACAGCCGACTGTAGCCCGCTGCCTTCTGCAGTTCCCGATGGGTACGGTACTGGCAGATCGCCTGGATCTCGGCGCGCGCGGCCTGGTTCAGTGCATCGATGACGGGTTGCTTGCCTTTCATTACATCTCCTGCAGTGACGCACCGGTGAAGGTCGGGGTCACAGTTCGATCTGAAGTGGACAACTGAACCTTGAGCTGAACAGTCATGTCGGATGGCCCTGTCACGTAGGACCAGGTGAAGGTTTTCGTCAACGGGTTCGTAGTCGAAACACTCGGAAGATAGCCAGCGGCGCCGCCTACCTGAAATGACATGTAATCCAGAGACAGGCCGGGCGCGAGGTCACTTATATAAATGCAGGGAAAGCCCGGCAGCAATGCCAACAAGTTCCCGGTAGTCTCATCAGTCACACTGACAGTGTTCGAATAGGCATTGGACGGCAACTGAAAGAGGCCGCCTGGAGTGTTGCTGCCAACCCAAACATCTCCAGGTTCCTCCTGAAACACAGTGATCCCTGTCTGAGTCACCTCTGCTGCCCCAGGAATAGGGATAACGCTCCCGGCCGCATACTCTTGCCAGTTTCCACCGTTAAAGCTGAGGAAGTAGAGAATGTTGGGATCGCTGGGAGCGACCAGCTTCAACTGCAATGAGGCAGGTGTGAAAGAGATCGGAGCCGTCACCAGCTCGGAGACGAGTTCGAACTCTGTTTCGGTTCCCGCAAAGTCGGTAAGGCCGAAGGTGTAAGACGTGCCTCCCAAGGTATCGGGCGCCGCGGGCGTGATCGCCAGCATGATGTAACGCATCTCCATTGGTGTGAACCATGCGGTCAAGCGATACCCGTTCATGCTCACCTGATTGGCCTGGGTGAAGGTCGTTCCATCGGGCGATGCCGAGACCACGAAGCTCGGCGTCGGAGGCATGGCGGCCAAATCGAATGTCAGCACAGTCATGTTCAGAGACTGAACCAATTGCACCGTGAACGTGCCGGTGGGAATTGAGCCGTCTGTCGTGCTGACCCGATACAGCGAGTTGTCCGTCGAGATGGCCTCGGCCGTTCCATCCGAGGTGGCAAAGGTCTGGTTCTGAATGACTGCGTTCGTCGTTGTGGATCTCTCTTTGAGAGTGACGGCCTGCGCGTCGGCCCGAACTGTGGCCGACGTCTGAGTCTGATCGATGTCCAGAAAGTCCGTGGTGACGAAGTTCACCGTGGTGTACGGCGCGCTGATGCGATTGGCGCGTTGCAGCCGGCTGTTGAGGGCCTCGACTTGCTGCTGGAAATCCACCAACGACAGATTGCGGTAGTTGGTCAGGGTGTTCAGGATGTTCTCGCCCTGGTTCCACAGAACATTGAACGCAGCCATCAGCTGCGATGCCGAGGCAACTTCACCGAGTTGAAAGGTCGGAAGGGATGTGCTCATGATTAGACTGCCTGGAACCTGGCTTCGTAGAGAAGAGGAGAGTAGTAGTTTTGCAGCGAGGCAAGGGCAGAGGCGCCCAATGCAGAAGTCTGGTATGAAATCGTCACCAGTGCTTGAGTAGCCGCAAAGGTCAAGGTGGTGCCAGTCAGCGTGAAGTCCGAGCCATTCTTCAAGAACAGCGACCCCACCTGCGCACTCAGACTGCCTGTGAGCGGAGCGTCTTGAAAGACAACGGGGCCTGAGACATTGCTCAAGACAATTGTCTGCTCGACCATTCCGTTATCCAAAGTCGTGGTGGTCTGGCTGTTGATCGTGTACGGCGTATTCGCCGCGGCGCTCGACGGCAGCGGCAACAGCGGCGAGCTCTGCTGGTTGAAGGCGCTATCGGCGCGATTCAGGATTGCCCGATACCAGAAGGGTTGCGACACTGGCACGACGCCGGGTGTGATACTCACAAAGTTCACGCCATCAGTCGAGATCTGGTGAGTGATCGAGGTGTACGGACTCGTGGTGACCTGTTCGGTAGAGAAGGTGGCCGAGGTGCCTGAAAGATAGATCGGCTGGCTGGTCACCATTCCCGACGACTGATACGACCTGTTGTAGGCAGCGAAGGATCGCAGTCCGAAAGCCGTTTGCCCCGTAAGGCAAGAGATCACCACTCTCATCTGTTGCACGAGACGCGGCGGGAAATCGATGATCACATCCCCAGAGCATTTCCCCGAAGTTGCATCCAAGACGATCATCGGAACATCGAGATCCGCGAGCACGTCATTGAACACGAGGCCGTCGGGAGAACTGGTCAGACTTGTGATCTCAAGGCCGTCATAAGTATCCAGGGCAATCTGCAGCCGGTTCACTCTCGTGGGGCTGGGAAAAGACAGAAGCAGTTCCAAGGTGGATCCGGACCACTGGAAGGATGTACCGACCGTTGCCGAGGACAGGTTGCTGATGTCGTTGACGGCGCTTCCCGAGCTGGCAACACCAACCGCAAAGGTTGGCGACAGCGTCGTCTGCTTACCCAGCGGAAGGGTTGCAAGCCCGGCGCTGTAATCGAGAGTCGCGGTATAACCAGCTTGAAGAACAGAGTCGTCGATGAACGGCGCGATGAACTGCTGCTGATTCGAGATATAAATCGATTGGCGGATCAGTTGGCGAAGTGCATTCTGCGAGGCAGCCGCAAGGTTGTAAAGATCTCCGGCGCTGTTCTCGATCCTGAGGATCTCGGCCGCGATGTCATTGGAATCCTGGTTGAGCAAAGTAAGGTTCTGCATCAGGTCACCGACGATGGCAGGCTTCGATCGAACCTGGATCAAAGTCTGCATGTTGTCACCCAGGTTCAGAACCGTATTGACGAGGGAATAGACTGCTGCCTGATAGTCCTCGCGCGTCGAAAGAGTGAGACTACGCAAGGAATCCTGCAGGCGGGAAAGCCTGTCCGCAATGACACTGTCGTTACTGTCGAGGAGAAGAGAATTGAACATGGTCTGCTTACTGTCCGATGACTTGCAGCATGTAGCGTTGCACTACGGTTGTCAGCGTCCGATGGACGATCTTGATGTAAAAGTCCACGTGATCGATCTGGGAAGGAACAAGCGTTGTGGGAAGAGCGACGTACTTGAACGGGAAGCAAGCCCCAATCGCTGAGGTGATGTGGTAACCCGACAGGTTCTGAGCAACGAGAGTGCCTTCTGCGCTGAACGCCTGAAAGCAGATATAGAAGTCGACCGGAAGGGAAGGGGTGATCACTATTGGCAGACCGTGCAGGCTCGAAATGCTTCTGCCACCAGCCGATTCCGCTCGAACCGTGTTCAAACCGAGAACACCGTGGGTCGCTCCGACTATTGGAGTGACGTTGATTGCGGGATCACCCTGAGTATTCGAATAGTCCGCATCGAACCGAACCACCGAGGGACAACCCTCAAACCGGTTTGGGCCGGAGACAAAGACACCGGGAACTGTCGCCCAGCACTCCCCTGAAACATTCGCAAGACCGAATTCATATTGCGCGCCGGTGTAAACAACCGCAGGAGGCGGGACCACGTTGCGAACATTGAACGGCAGAACGGCCTGCAATTGGCTCATGACATCCAGGCGCAAGGCGTCGGGAGGAGTGACAGTCTGTTGCTTCAGGGAGTAGTTCGGTTGGTAAAACGTCAGGAACACCTTTGAAACCAGAGGGTTAGTCCCCAATTGCTGGTCAAGGCGAATGGCGGTTGGCTGGCTGATGGGAAGAGACCCAGCCCACACTGTCTGTCTAGTATTGGCAGTTATCCCCTGAATCTCTACTTTTGTCAGAACCATTGGGAAAGTTGTGAACGGCGTCACCTGAACAACCGTCAAATAGCTGAGCTGGGCAAAGTCGATTTCGAGAGATGCGGTGGCACCCACGGTGTTCGGAGAGGCCTGGCTTGATGCTTCCAGCAGGTAGGTCTGCGTTGGCACCGCGGGCCCAATCTCGATGTACAATCCGGTCGGCGTCCCGAGCTCATCGGTGATCGACAGGGCTGGCAAACCCTGACTGTTCGTACTCCAGGCAACCGGTGGAAACGAAGTGGCGTTATCCGGGTATGGCCGGGCCGTGTCCATCATCAGCAGAGGCGACCAATTGATCTGGTCGATCGAGCACTGGTAGGCCGGGAACTCTTCCTCGAAGAAGATGTCAACGGTTGTGCCGGCCGCGGCGAGTGTGATTGGTGTGAAGTTGCCGAACTGATCGACTGTGTAGTCGGTCGCCGAAGACAGCAGTTGCTGCTTGGTGGTGCCGTAGCCGACGAAGACATAGACTTCGTCGGTGTCCACCGTGTACGGAGACAATGAGATCGTTGTTCCGTTGGTGGCTACAGCCGTCGTATGGCGCTGCCTTCCGACGAAGGACGTTTGGACATAAACCGGAAGTGAACCGAGGCTGGAGGTTCCAGCAATGATGAATGGGCTGGATGCGGGTGTAACACTGGGCGTCGGAGAGAAGTTGATAAGCGGCTGAGGGTCCAGAAGAGTCAACTTCGTCCAGTTGTCCTGGTCGAGCACTTCTACCTGTGCATCGCCCGCAGCGTACGTCCAGATCAGGTTGTTGACTGGCACGGAGCTAACATTCGATGAAGGCGCCAGTCCTGAGTAGATCGCAGGAAAGTAGTACGAACCAGGCTGCTGGGCGATGAGCATCGTGGTCAGGTGAGGATTGCTGGAATAGGAGGCACCGGTCGACGGATCTTGCCAGAGCGCAGAAAGTGTCGCCGGAGCAATTGGCCCGTAACCGGCTCCGAAATCCCACATGATCTGGGTGCTTCCACTCATAGCAGGAAGGGTACTCGCCCAGTTCTGAAGAGCTGCTTCAGCCAGAAGCTGGTCAATCAATGTGGTGTCTTTGCTGAGGACCGAAAGCAGGGCGGTCAACTGAGTAGCAAAGGCATTCGACTCGTTCAACAGCGCGGCGAACTGGGCAGCCAGCAGTGTGAGAGGACGGTTGAACGACTCGTCGGTTACCACCTGGCCGGCTGAAGGCTGCGGCAGAGTAGAGAAGTTCTGGGCCTGCTGCTGGAGGGCCACCAGCGCCGCCTGATCGAATGTCTGGCCACCGCCGAAGTCGCCGGCCTGGATCGCCTGCTGCAACAGCGTCACGAGCTGCTGGTAGTAGGACGAGCTGAGGGTGGATTGGTAGTTACCGAGTATTTGCACTGGACGAGCCTTCGCAGACGTTGGTGCCGCAGATGATTGGATACCGGGGTTGGATGGGATCGCCGATGTAGGGCATTCCAGGAATCGAAGGAAGAGGAACGACGGGAGGTGTCCAGGGCGCCACCACCGGATAGGGGAAAGGAACGTACTGTGGATCGGCAATCGGCCGCCCTTTTCCATCGAGCTGAGCCATCAGCTTCTGATGGCAAGAAGCGCAGACATCGTAGATCTTGTCGCCAATGCGAAGCGGGGTCGAGCATTCCTCGACTGTGAGAGTCAAGGTACACATGTCGCAGGTTGTCGTAGTCTTCTGCATGAAGCCCTCGGCTAAACGACGTCGCAATCGACTTGCAATTGAACGTCAAGAATCTTTGTCAGCGTGACTGATGGCGGAATAACGTAACGGACCAACATGTGGGCCGTGTCGAAGGCACCGATCTGGCCAGCCATTCCGACTGAGCCAACCGCTTCCTGGGGAAGTGCCAGCCACGTTGAAGGTGTGCTGGCCAGGCCAACCGTGTTCGAGAAGCGATTCCAGGTCAGGCCGTTGTCGAAACTGATTTCGACTCCACCGGTCACCGCCGGAGTCGCGTTGCCATAAGCATCGGTGAGGTAAGGCCACTCGCCTTGCACCACTGGAGCATCGCTGCCTGTCAGATAGAAGGCGACGTTGATCAGGGTCTCGAACGTCAGATTGACGCTGGCTGAAGAACTCAGCGAGAGGGCCTGAGCCGCTGTCGTGACGCCGGGAAACACGATGGGAAAGGTCAGTTGGCCGTCGATCCAGTCGCCATTGGCGTAGCCTTCAAGTACGGTCGATCCTTCCTGCCAGATGAGATAGAAGGGATTTGCCATTAGACTGACTCGTTTCCTTCCGGATCGTAGTAGCGGATCGCGGCGATGGTTCCCATGGGCAGAACGGAGTTGACAGTACCGGCAACCACAGTACGGGTCATTGTGTTCAGGATGCGCGTCGGCAGGTAGACCACCAAAGCTCCGCCCACGGGATACGGCCGACCGTCAAGGTAGCCCAGATCCCAGAAGTTGTCCGCCTGGGGAATGGTTTGGTACGCCGGCGCGAGCCCGCCGCCGCGGGCGCGCGCGTCGGTCATCTCAAAGGTTGCGATGCCGAAAGAAACACCCACCACCATCTCGGCAATGACAGTTCCACTTGAAGGAACCTGTCCTGTCCAGGTCGGAGGATTTGGGTCGTTGGTCATCCCTGCAATCGGGCCGGTCTCGTTGAAGACCTGGTGATATATCTCCTGCAAGGGGCCGCTTGTTGCACGGTAGTAGAAACAGATGACCGTGTTCTTGATGCTGGGATTGGTAACCGGGTTCACATCCAATGAGGTGTAGACGACATCCGGTTCAAAGTAGGAGTAGAACCCGTAGACGGTGTCTGTGGTGTCCACCGTGGGCACAACTTCGACTCTGCCCATGAAGGGATCAACGTCCGAGATCTGGTTGCGCTTCCAGTGGTAGAGGGTTCCATGCGTCTCGGGCTCTCCGTTCGCGGAGCCATCCATCGCATACTTGACATTCTGGTTGCTGTCGAACACCACAATGTCAGGGAGGTGGTTGGGATCGTTGTAGATCTGAGGTCTGTCGAACTGGATCAGGTTGGGTCCAAGGACTGTGCCCGGAATCCAATAGCCCAGCAAGTAAGGACGCGTGGGGAGGAAACTCTGAATCGGGTATTCCAGCGCCGGGGGCTGCAGCGAGAAACGCACACGCGGAAACCAGGGCAGATACGACGGCGCCTCATAGGGTGGCAGCACCTGATAACCGTTCTGTGTCAGAAAACGAATGGCATACGATGCGGTGTTGCTGGCAACCTCAATAACTCCGCCCGTGAAGGCATA
>Ga0187868_1001049_pt1 | contig 20635 bp, 15 predicted proteins | sample June2016WEW_13_4_FD_133014 | JGI IMG/M metagenome (GOLD analysis project Ga0187868, IMG submission 133014) | Peatland microbial communities from SPRUCE experiment site at the Marcell Experimental Forest, Minnesota, USA - June2016WEW_13_40 | ecosystem: Environmental > Terrestrial > Soil >... | reverse complement strand
GATGCGCGCGCAGGAAGATATTTCTATTCTCAGTCGGAACTAGAGGTAAATGAAGCGGGAGCAAATTCTCATCGAAGCGTTGCCCTACATTCGTGAGTTTTACGGATCGTTCGTCGTCATCAAAATTGGTGGCCACGCGATGATCGACAAGCATCTCATGGAGGGCATCATCGAAGATATCGTGCTTTTGCGGTATGTCGGCATGCAGCCAGTGCTCGTCCACGGCGGTGGACCCGAGATCAGCGAGAAGATGGAGCGGATGGGTAAAAAACCCGAATTCGCCGCTGGCTTACGCGTCACCGACGAAGAGACGCTAGAGATCGCCCGCATGGTTCTCATGGGGAACATCAACACGCGCCTCGTCGCGCTCATCGGCAAGCACGGCGGCAAAGGCGTCGGGTTGTCAGGGAAGGACGGACGCATGATCGCCGCGCGGAAAAAGGGTCCTCAGCGGGTGGTCTATGAAGGTATCGAGCACGAGGTCGACCTCGGGTGGGTCGGCGAAACGGAAGTCATCAACCCAGAGATTCTAATGATCATGGCCGGGAAAGGGTATATCCCCGTGGTTGCCCCCATTGCGGTCGATAACGCGTGCCACAGTCTCAATCTCAACGCGGACACCGTCGCCGGAGATATTGCGGCAGCGCTTATGGCCCGGAAGCTCATCGCGTTGACTGACGTCAGCGGCATTCAACGCGACCAGAGCGATCCCGAAACGGCCATCTCGCGCATGACGTTCGCAGAAGCGCAGCGCGCGATTGAGACAGGAAGCATCAGCGGCGGAATGATCCCCAAAGTGCACGCGTGCATCAAGGCCCTCGAAGCGGGGGTGCAAAACGCGCACATTATCAACGGCAACGTTCATCACGCACTCCTGCTCGAGCTGTTCACAGACAAAGGCATCGGAACGATGATAGTGAGGAGCTAAGCCAAGCGACCACCGCATCGGCGCTGGCACGTGGAAACCACACATGAGAACGATTCGCGAAGTAGAGTTGCAAGGACACATTATTGACTCACTCACGCTGACGCGGGTGCTCGACAAGATCATGGATCTTGACGGTGAGTTCGAAATCATCACCTTTAAGATCGGTGAGCACAAGAGCGACCAGAGTTACGTTAGGCTGGCGGTCAAGGGACGCGACGAGGCACATCTTGACGCGATCCTGAGCGATCTTCACCGCCTCGGTGCCCGGGTTCCTGAGATCGAAGACGTCCGTTTTGGAGCCGCCGAGAAAGACAAAGTCGTCCCGAAAGGGTTCTATTCGACGACGAATCATCCCACTTTTATTCACCACCGCGGCGCGTGGATTCCCGTAGAGGATATCGAGATGGATTGCACGATCGTCGTTCGCGACGACCGGGCGCGGTGCACGCCGCTCCACCAAGTGGTGAAGGGGGACCAGATTGTGCTCGGCCAGCGCGGTGTCCGTGTTGTCCCCCCTGAGCGACCGCGTACTCGCTCCCTTTTTGAGTTTATGGGCGGAGCCGTGTCCTCTGAGCGCCCTTCAGTGACGCTCATACGCCAAATCGCCGTCGAAATGGTACAAGCTAAGGTGCAAGACAAGAAGATCGCCGTCGTTGCCGGCCCGGCGGTATCACACACCGGCGCTGCCGAGGCGCTGTCGAAAATTATACGACGTGGGTACGTCGATGCCCTTCTCGCGGGCAATGCACTCGCGGTCCACGACATCGAGCGTGATCTGTACGGAACATCGCTCGGCCTCGACATCAAGACAGCCGAACTAGTCAGTGAGGGGCACAAGCACCACCTCTATGCCATAAGTGAGGTGATTCGCTGTGGGTCGATTGCAGCGGCGGTGCGCCAAGGGCTCATCAGAAGTGGCGTCATGTACGAAAGCATCATTAATAACGTGCCGTTCGTGCTTGCTGGGTCCATCCGTGATGATGGCCCGTTGCCTGAAGTCATCACAGACACGATGGCGGCTCAGGATGCCATGCGAGAGCTTCTGAAAAATGCTGACATCGTGCTTATGATGGCTACCATGCTACACTCCATCGCCGTCGGAAACATGCTCCCCTCGTACGTCAAGACAATTTGCGTCGACATTAATCCCGCTACCGTGACAAAGCTCATAGATCGGGGCACGGCGCAGGCGATTGGCATCGTTACCGACGTCGGAACCTTCTTGCCCACGCTTGCAGCAGAGCTTGAGACGATCGACGTCGAGTAGGATTTTTTTAGAACGAGTGTTAGCTGCCCGCGTTATGATACCCGCTCGCTTGCCGCTACTTCCATTTGTTACAAGGGCCGACCGAGTCGTACCTCCAAAACTGGAGCACCCTGAAGAGAAGGATGCAGAACCTCAATTCCGCCACCGAGCGCAGCGCTACGTCGCACCTCGGTAATAGATCGCCGCACCGCCATCGTCAAAAATCTTGCTCCGAGCGGTGGTGGTGTTCCCCAAATCCGCGTAGTTTATAACTGTTCCCGCAAGAAGACTGTTCCCGCCGGTCTGGGCAACCTTGCCCTGTTCGATGTTAAACGTGCCGAGGTAGACGTACGCGTCGGGCGGCGTTCGGTACGGCAGTTTCGGAAATTCCGCAGCGGGGTGGTACAAATCAAAACTGTCAAAGAGCGCACGACGATTCGCGTCCGCATAAATGGGCAGAAGAGGGCCGCTGCCTGCCACGCGGCCTCGTACATCATGAAGCCACTGGCCAGCGATCACCTCCCGTTCGTTAAAGAGCGCTGCGTCGACGCCGCTATTCAGAACGAATGAGGTCGACCCCTGGTGAGTGATCTCGTAGACGAAGCCGGTACTAAACAAGAACAAAACGACGAAAAATGCAGCCACCAGTTTGAGCGCGACAGCCCGGACCTTGTCGCGCCGCCTGATAACGAGCTGCCCCACCGACTGAGCGATGAGCAGCCCACCCGTAACGCAAAAGGGCGCCAATAACAGCGTTGAGATCTGAAAGAGTCGCGTGGTGTTGATAGAAAAAGCCAATTGCGGAACGATCATGGCGACGATCAATATGGCGAAGCTGGCCAGTGCCAGCGCGATGTACTCCGCGTCGAACGGCCTTCGGAAGCGGCGGATTAGGAGCACTCCGAGCCCAACGACGATCAGAAGCACGCTGACCAGGTAAAGGGCCAGCCCGACTTCGTGGAGCGGCGACAGCGTGCCAGCCTGAAGCACGTCGTTCAGTGATACGCTGTAGTATTCCGCTCTGCTCGCGCTGAGCGCGGCAAAAAGAGCAACAGGCGGCGCCGCATAGAGCCAAGTCCACGCGCCGATCTCCCGCTGTCGCCGCGCCGCTACAACGTAGATCAGCGCCAGCGCGCTGACGTAGACGACGGCGCCGATTCCGACGGCTATTTCAATCGTTCTCGGCGTGATGGTATGGAATATCTCGCTGAGGACAAGACCGATGGGGGCGGAGGCGGCCGAACCCACGCTGACATACCACGCGGCGGTGAAAGCCGCAAATAACAGCACAAAAAGAAGCGAGAGCATCCTGCGTGGCGCTACGGACCGATTATCCGGTGTCCCTTGAGCTGATCGCCGCAATCGGTGCAGCGCAGGATTGTCCACCAAGAACAGCAACAGCCAAGCGATGACGATGTAGCCGAGATAGATAATCGCGAGCGCATAATGAGATACCACGAGCGAGGCGGCGAAAACGGCGAACATCGCGTACACGCGTCTTCTCTCTGCCCCTGACCGGTATTTATCCACAATCAAAATAAGGAGCAGGACGAAGAAAAGCTCGGCGACTTCCTGTCGCGCAAGCGCCGGCATAACGCCGAAGAACGTGAACAGCGACGACACAAAAAAGGCGCCGAGGAAGGCGATTTTGTCATTTGTCTGCGACTGAAGGCAGACGAAAAGCCCGAGCGGTACCAACGCGAAGATGAGAGGGTACACGATCTTAAAGAGCCACGTCACCGTTACGCCCGACGTGAGCGAGAGAATCGGAGCGAGCAAGGTGACACTGGTCACGGCGTTCGTCGATCCGGGTAAGGACGCATTCCACACGCCGCTGGTGAGTACCAGGTTCGCGTTATAGAGCTCCTTCTGAATATCCCAGCCCCAGACGTTCGACGAGATGAGCGATGCGAAGAAGAGCATGGCGATGGCGATCGCAAAAACAGCGAGCGGGTACCGCTCCTTCGGAAAGGAGTCTGACGTGCCGACCCAAAAAGCCGTCGCGCCGATTATGACCAGTGCACCCAGCAGCGCGACGTTTGTGTTGTACGCATTCATCGCGTAGGTAGCGAAGATCATGATAAAGGGAACGAGGCAAAGGAAGAGAACAGAGGGCGTCAGCACACGCCCCCATTCTATCGTCACATCGTCTTCGAAGTCTCGGTCGCGCCAGTAGCTCACCGCAGCCAACAGGACGATTACGGCGCTCATTGTGCCTACCGCCGGAAGGAGGGCGAGAGGCCGTTCGATGCCGAGCAACGGATACGCGAAGTTCGCCAAAAGCCCCGTAAACATGCAGGTCGCGATGCTGAGGCCAACGGCGAAGAGCACCGTTTTTGTGCTGCCGAGGCAATGAACGCGTAACGCCCGCAAAATGAGTATGCCCGGAACGAAGAGGAGATACGCCACACCAAAGACGCCACGCAAAAGAGGGAGGTGAATGCCTAACGCATCCAGCCCTATGAGCGCCCATACCACAAGCAGCAAGAGGAAGACCGCTTTGAGCGTTTCTGCGTACTTCCAATCGTTCATTCGGAAGGGGTTAAGCGCCATGGCGTCCTCTGAGAATTACCTCGCGCGGGGTCGCAAACCCTCCCGGTGTGTTTCGTTTGCCCATCACTTCGGCAGGAGGCGCTGCGTAGGCTGCGTAGGCTACGTTGATTCGGCCCGCGTCTGCGAAAAAAAGCAACAGTTCGCTGATGCGTGCCGCGCCACCCCGCTCTGCGCTCGCCCCTCGGTGGCCATCATCTACTGTATCTCTTCACGTCTGCGTCTACCATCATGCGAACGAGCTCTTCAAACGAGGTCTCGGGTGCCCAGTCCAACTTGGCACGGGCTTTTGACGCGTCTCCCTTCAAATCAGGTACTTCTGCGGGCCGCATAAATCGCTCGTCCATTTTAACGTACTTCTCCCAGTCCAAGCCGACGTGATCGAAGGCAAGCGCGGCGAAGTCCCTCACCGAATGGTTCTCGCCGCTGGCGATCACGTAATCATCAGGCTCATCCTGCTGCAGCATGAGCCACATCGCCTTCACGTAATCGCCAGCAAAGCCCCAATCGCGGCGCACCTCGAGGTTGCCTAAGCGAAGCTCGTTCGCCTGGTTACAAGAGATGCGCGCGACCGCGTCTGAGATTTTCTTCGTCACGAATTCTATGCCGCGCCGCGGAGACTCGTGGTTGAAGCAGATACCGTTACAGCAATACAACGCGTAGCTCTCCCGATAATTGATCGTCGTATAATGCCCAAACACTTTTGCAACGGCATATGGGCTTCGCGGGTGGAATGGCGTGATCTCATTTTTCAACGGCTGCGGCGACGTGCCAAACATCTCGCTGCTCGAGGCCTGGTAGAACCGTGCTGTCGGGCAGAAGTGCCGCACCGCTTCGAGAATGCGAACGACGCTAAGTCCGGTGACGTCGCCGGTCATCACCGGCTGGTTCCATGACGTAGCGACAAACGATTGTGCGGCAAGGTTGTAGACCTCATCAGGCATGGCGGTCTGCAGCGCGATGTTGAGCGACGACTGGTCGGTGAGATCGCCCTCGAGCAGCACGAGCTTATCTATGATCGCCCCTATTCGCGTCTCATTGGGGGTGCTTAGTCGCCTCACTAGACCGTAGACTTCATAGCCCTTTTCAAGAAGCAATTCGGCAAGATATGAGCCGTCTTGTCCTGTAATGCCCGTTATCAGTGCCGTCGGCATGATTCCACCATTCTTTCAATCAGTAGTTCGTTGATCGTTGTACCCCTATAAGAATATGCCGTCACGCTCAAATGCCGATCGGCTGGTGATAAAGCCCGCCCCCGTTCAAAGGGGCTTGCTTCGCGACAGAACTATTTCGTCTGGCGCATCGGATCTTTGGCCAAACACACCGAGGGCGCGCGAGACGGCACGCAGCCGATCTTGTTGGTTGCCCATGCACGAGAACGCATAAGCGGACGTTTGGTCACGTGACAGTGACAAAAAGGTATACTGACCTATACACGTTCGCGTCGCCTTGCTTGTACAAATCAAACGCCAATTTTTGCTCTGAGCCTCGGGCGGTGGCCGTAAATGAGATCGAGCCTTGCCACACCTGGTTGTTAGCGAGGCTGAACGATTCGGTCGCAATGGTTTTGTTGGCCAGCGTTGCCACTAGCGTGTAAGTAACGTCCGCGTTTTCGTGATTGACAACACCGACGGTCACATTGGCTTTCTGGCCGACTGTGAGATTCGTCGGATAATCTGAGGCTTTGCCGCTCGCGCCTAACAGGTACAGCTCAGTAAACGGTTCGCCTGGCTGCGGAAGTACGATGATCAATATCGTTCCGCAAACCGCGAGGATTAAAACGGCCGCGAGGACCCACGTAAGAAGTTTACGATTCACACCTTGGGTCTGATTCCGCGCGCTTGCTCATAAATGTTTTCTTGTGCGGTGAAGTGGCAAAAGCAATGCTGCTGCACGCTTGAGACTATCTCGTGCGGCCGCGAGCACACACGACGTTATATTCCTGCGTTCACCAACAGGTGGGCCCCCCATATGGGGCGACGGCTGTACGGCTTGCCAAAAAGGCAAAAAATCAAGTTTGCGTAGTCCTGTGGCTGGTTGAGGACAAGGTCTACCGCGTTTCCCACTTTGACAGTCAGGAATGGCCGCTCTTCTGAACAGATGACCCTGCTCGCGCACTTACGCTTGCATACCCGTAGCGGCCTCCAGGGCACAAACGCATCGCCATTCGAGCTGAGAGTCCAGTTGCCGGAAGTGAAAAAGGTCGCCCTCGGCAACACCAATTCTATATAAGGTGAATCCCTAGAGCTCTACCAGGGTTTTTGCATGAACGGGAGTGCCCGTGGTCAACTACTGACCGTCGCAGTGTCACTGTGCTTCCTCCTGCTGATCACGACCGCACTTGTGCCTTCTGCCACGATAGCGGGGTCAGATGGACAGTACAAATGCGTCATGTTCAGAGACGATGACGTCACAGCAAACTCGGGTTTTAGCACACTCAAAGCGGTGAACCAGATTCACATTGACGAGGGCGTTCCGGTAACGCTCGGAGTGATTCCGCTCCCATCGCTCGCGAGCTATATTGAAAGTAATAGCAGCAATCCCTTAGCAATTGAAAGTAATAGCAGCAATCCCTTAGCAATTGAAAGTAATAGCAGCAATCCCTTAGCATATGAGGAAGGGCCTGTACCGTTCGGGGTGATTCCGCTCGCGTCCCTCGCGAACACCAGCCAGGGTGATGCAGGGATTACTGCGTTTGTCGCATACCTGCGATCTCTCGCGTCAAACAACCTGTTCGAACTTGCCCAACACGGCTACGATCACCACGATAATCATGAGCTCTACGGTGGGCAAGTACCGAGTGAGTTTCGAGGGATGCCATACGACCAGCAATACGCGGAGATAGCGGAAGGAAGGAACTTAATGCAGAGTGCTTTCGGCACCGCGCCGACAAGCTTCATCCCGCCCTACAACATAGGCGATTACAATACTCTTAAGGCACTCACTGCCCTCAATTTCACGGTATATTCTTCCTGCCCCGGAGACGTCCAGCCAATGATGCAAGACGGCCAGCTCAGATCGGAAACCCAGAGTATTGCACTGCCGGACCTCAGAGGAAACGCGAGCGCAGTCCTCCAATTGTTAATCAACCAGACCGCGCCGCTGCTCAGCAATCCAAACGTCCAAGACATCGTGGTCGTATACCACTATCGGTACTTTTCAACTGGACCGTACGGTGACACAGTAAATTCGACAAAGCTCGGAGTATTAAGGGACTACATACAATACTTAAAAAATAACGACGTCACTTTTGCCACGTTGAGCGGAACCCACCCTGCCACGCAGACTTTCGCGTCTTCGTCAAACGCTACGTCACAGGTTCTTGCGCCACTGCAAGCTGCGCAGACTCAATGGCTGTGGGCAATGCTTTCGCTTGCTGCACCTGCAGGTGTGGCTCTATTTTTGTGGAACTTGCAAAAGCAGGTTAAGTGATGCAAAGCAGTGCGCCGAGTGCGTTCATGCGCAACTCTAGGCGACGCTGACCAAAAGGCGCTGCGCGTGAAAGAAGTTAGCCACGAGCGCCAACACAACCTGAAGTGACCATTTGTCTTCCGACGACAGCAACGAGCAAGCCTGAATGCGGTGAAGTTTATCTATGCCAGATTATACGAGCAATATCCGCACGACCCATCGCCGTACGACCCGTCTCTAAAAGAACGAGCGCAAGTCCTTTTTTACTGGAAGCACTGATCGCTACTACAAGCCGAATAGAACTCTTGACGTTGTTTTGCTCGATAAGGCTCAAGCGGGTGTCGTTTGCTGTGCGCTATAATGGGCCGAGGCGCTTGTGCTGCCAGCGCCAAAGGCGCCGCTCAGAACGCAGTGATCACACCGTTTGTCACCGACAACCGTAACGATTGTCGAGGGTCATCAGCACTGACAGGCGAGGTTGGTCATTGGGGTCGCACCTGGTACAAGTCGACGCCACTCGACGAGTAGATCAAGTTAAAATACGGGGAGGTTGTAACCCGGTTCTGGGCGTCTTGGTATGCACCAAACTGCGTCGCATACAACGTTTCAATAAAAGCGCCGTCTCCGCGCGTAAAAAACACATAAGATGGCCCTTTATGCAAAAGCTGGGCTTGTAGCGACGCGTTTACCTGTCCCCCATTTATAAGCGCATCGAGTTTCAGAATGTTTTGTTGGGAGTAGTTCTGAGGGCTGAAGTAGTCTGCAATGGGGAAGAACGCGTAAACGGAAGCATTGCTAACGGTCTGATTAAAAAAGTTATAGCCTGACAGTTCGGACGGACTTACATAGTTGAAGCTTTCGTTACCATACGCGACGACGACGTGCAACATCGGTCCGGCGAGGAGGATTATGACCACTGCTACCTGCACCACGCGAAAACGTGCGTTTTTCACGAGGAAATAAGCGAGTGCCGGAAGTACCAGCAAGAAACCGCGGAACAGCAGCTCCCCACTATACCCGGGCAACACGATTATGGGTGCTGTGCCAATAAGCAGCGCGATGAAGGCGGCGTCTATCTTTTCAAGCTTCCGAGTCCGGATATAGCGATAGACAAACCATGCGATCCCGACAGCGGCCACAAATAAGGCCCAAGTGATACCTACGTTCGCAATAAACGCGTGAGTCGCGCTGCTGACACTCCCCACAACGCTTTTCCCGGCGGCAATTCCTGGCTGGACTCCTTGCGAAACAGCTGATGGAAGACTTTCCGTTACCGGCGCTGCCGCCTCAAGGTGGAATATATAATCAAAATATGCAGCAGAGCCGAACAGCATCCAGCCGATAAAACCCAGCACATACGGCGGCACAAATCGGTCGAGTCTCACCTTCGCAACGACTCGGGAGGAATACGCCACTATGAAAAAAAACACGAGGAGGGCAAAAGATGTGAGGAAGTGCGTTACCACGAGCGATAGAAAAGTGATGAACATGACGAATGCGACGGCAACCGAGGGGTACTGAATCGTTCGCGTCGGCCCGCGAATCACGTGGGCAAACAAGATCGCCAAAAAGGCGAGAAAGAGGATGTACGCCACTGACTCAGAACTCAAGTAGTCTTGTCCGACATAATTCATTATGTAGAACAGGAAAAGCGCTAGATAGGTTTGCCTCTTGCTAAAGAATCCGCGGTAGAGAACGAACAGGAGGATTCCATACGTCGCCTCCACGAAGACGGTATAGTACTTAACGAAGACGAGCTGGGCCTCTGATGAGGCCAACACCTGAAATGTGGTGGAAAAGAGCGCCCAAGCGCCCGGCCAGTTAAACAGCGTCGAAACATTGGGGTTAATCGTGCCGGTGGCCGTCACTAGGGAGGTAAGCCCCATGACGGTGTACGTCGATTCAAACCTCGGAAACGGCTCGATCAGCGCCGTCGTGACAAAAAGAAACGTTATCAGAAGGGCGATCTGACTCACAAAGAGTACATCTCTCCATCGGCCTTCGCCTTGTGTCGCGAGGTTGACGACAAACGCGATGCTCAGGATAACGCTCGCAAAGTAGAAAACGAGAGGGAGGCTAGCGGCCAATCCGAAGCTGCCGACCTGCAAACCGCTCATTTGAATCGGAATGAGAGCGAACGCCCACAGCATCCACGACGTTGCGGTGAGTATTGCTGCGGCAAGCAGTTTCGTCCTTACAGTTACTGCCATTTCAGGATTCCCTTAGCCTTAGCTAACCGTTCCGAGGGCGAGCACGCCGTTCGAGAACCAGATTCGTTTCGCACAATGTCTCAATGTGCTCATAAGCTTTACCATCCAAGGTGTCAAGCGGCCGCGTGCACTCCCGACAAGGGCGCGCTTAGCGGGAGCAAGACAGCCGTCTGGATAACAGACGAGCAAAACGGGAGCGTGCAAGCGCCGGCGTCCACCCCCTAAATGCATCACTTTATCTATCTAAAAAAACAAACGGCCATCACAGCGCCGCGCAGAAAGGGCCCTGCGCAGGCAGCGCACGAACATTAGAGGGAGGCTTCAGTGGACGTCACCGTCATAGTGTGTGCATATTCGTTCGAACGGTACCACCACCTGATCGACACGATCGAGTCCCTCGTTCATCAACTGCATCCGGCCGGCGAGATTATCGTCGTCATTGACAAGAACACAGCCCTCTACCGCCAGTTGGCTTCTGATACGGAGGTATACGGCTGGCACAACGTGAAGCTCAAGTTCAACGAAGAGCTCAGTGGCGTATCCTATGCGCGAAACGTGGGGATCAGAGAGAGCAGCGGGGATATCATAGCGTTTATCGACGACGACGCAATCGCCGACTCGAAGTGGGTGCAGGCAATAGTCGGGTCTTTTGCAGGCGATGCGCGCGTGGGCGCGGTAACAGGGTTGACCGTCCCACGATGGGAAAGCGATGGCTCATGGCTGCCAGAGGAGCTGTACTGGATGATCAGCTGCTCGTACGTCACCGCAGCAACAACGCACGAGGTCGAGCGTAGTTTCGGCATGAACATGGCCGTCAAACGGACGGTGCTTGACCGCGTCGGACTCTTTGACGAGCGCCTCGGGTTGGTGGGAAAGAAGTGGCTTGGCGGTGAGGACACCGAGCTCGTCTGGCGGGTGAGCAAATCAGGATTCAAAATCCTGTGTAATCCCGATGCGAAGGTCTTCCACGCGATCCCGGAGACGAGGCTCAAAATCGACGCTTTACTCAAGCGGGCGTTTGCCGGCGGAACATCAGAAAGACACATGATAAGGGTTACAAGACATCGCGTCTCCCCGAAGACGAGGCAGCAGTACCTTTCGACCCTGCTGTTCGAATTCTTCCCCGCAAAATTGCGCGACGCAATCGCCCATCGGTCCCGCATTGCGCTGAAGCAAGCGCTTCTCGTCGGCATGGTCCTCGTCTTTTGGGGATTCGGCTTTTGTTACGGCTACGTCGTTTAGAATCAAACGTGCGCAGAACGTTTAACGCGAGCGCTGCACCCGGAAACAGCGCGCCCGAAAAGCCGCGGCGCACGAATATCGTTGAAGGCGCTGAGCTGTAGACGGCGGTGCGAACCGACAATAGCTATATACCGATGACCCCCATAGAAGTCTGCGATTACGCGTAAATCACCAACGAGCTAAGGAGGATCCGTAGAAGTCACGTGACACGAAGCAATTCAAGCATCCCTGACGCAGGACACCGTACGAGTCCTGGAAATGCACCTTTTTTGCAAGTTTACTTCGATTTAGCGCTTGTTTTGATCTTTATCGCAGCAGCAGTTATAATCTTTTTCGTTCCCGTCGCTGACATCGCTCCGGCCCGCTCGATCATAGGCCTTGCCCTCATATTTTTCATCCCAGGCTATGCACTGCTCGCCGCCATTTTTCCGCTGAAGGCTGACATAACGCACGTCGAAAGGGTCGGCTTTTCGCTCGTCTTGAGCGTCATTATCGTTGGTGGAATGAGCTTCCTCGCGAGCTACACCCCACTCGGCCTACGAGCAGCGCCTGTCGTAACCGTCGTGTCAATCTTCGCGCTTGTGACAACCGTCAGCGCTTACGTGCGGCGCCGCTCGCTACCCGTGGAGCGGCGCTTTGCTGTCTCTGTTCCTCGCGTTTCAGGCACAAAACGAGCGCCCCCTTGGGAAAGACTTGATGGCAGGCTTGAAAAAACGCTTGCCATAGTGCTCGTGCTTGTCTCAGTAGTCGCTCTATCCGCAACGATTTATCTGGTTGCTGCGCCGACAGGGGGCGAGGCCTACACAGCGTTTTACATTCTCGGTCCCGATGGTAAAGCTCAAGGCTATCCCTCTCAGTTTCGTTTGGGAGAGGAACAATCGATGATTGTGGGCGTCACTAACCACGAGCAGCGCGCCATGGACTACACCTTGGTAACCACGTTGAGCGACAACGCCAGCTCGAGCACGCTCTCCACCGAGACACTCCACCTCGCGAACAATGAAAACTGGGAGCAACCCGTGACCGTGCGGCCTGACAGAATCGGCGAGGACATGCAGCTGAGCTTCCTACTGTATGGCTACAACGACACAACACCATTGCAGACAACTCACCTGTGGGTAAACGTCACTGCGTGAGCCCTGCGTTGAACCCATAAGCGCGCTACAAGCGTGGACGCGTCACGCACACTTAAGTATGAGACAGTCCATGTGTCATCGTGTCACTCGCCTCCATAGCAGTCGCCTCGGTGCACGCGCTGTCGATCGCCCCAACCGCAACGGTTATGGAAATCAGTTCGCTTGCGACGATTGCGCTCATGCTTCTCTTTTTCGCACGAGCCACCCTTGTCGAGACGCCCTATTGGAGCAAACACGTTCAGACGGCCTATGTCGCGTTCGCGATACCACTTATCGTTCTTTTTCTCATCGTCATTTTCGTGAGATTTTTGCCCGTATTAACCATGCGATAGGTGGCTCACGCACTCTGGGCTGACAGAAACAGCCTTAAGAACTAACGATCGGAGAGGCATTTGCGTCGAACGCGTTCGTTCGTAGCGCCAAAGAAAAGAGGTGTGGATGCTGCTTCAAAAGATGCGTCATGCACGTCAGCCACTCCGATGGCAGCGCGCTGTATGCTCGTTGCAAATCAACAGCGACGTATCCGTAGTCGCCGTCGGACAAATGCCAGATATTTTCAGACTCGCGACGCAAACGCTCGCGGCCGATTGGCGACAGTGCCCCTGTTTCAGATAAGCACAACTCGAACGGAAGGTCCGAATCTCACAGCTTACCCGCGTACGGTCCAGAAGTTACGGCAAACGCTGTTCGCGAGGGGCGCACGAACCCAACACCTCTCCTCGGTCGGTCACGAAAAAAGTTCAGCGTCGCGCCGAAACTACGGGTGGAGGGGCAGAGCCGCACGACTAGCGGTTTTCGTCCGGCGATGACGCGAGTGACGACACAGAGTGGAGAAGTATCCCCGTCACCGCCATAAGTGTCCCGACGACGATGAAGAGAACCATAAGCATCGCCGGCCCAAACACGACCTTTCCGAACTTGAGAAAGTCATTTATGATATAAACACCGACTGCCAGCCCTGCTGCGATAAGGCACGCGCCAGGGGCGGTGAAGGCGAGCAGGGGGTTCTTAAACTCAGCGTTGCGAAACACGCCCGTTAGCACCTGCACGCCGTGCCGCACGGGATGCACGGAGGAGCGCCCCACGTCATAGCGAACGGTCACCCCTACCTCCGCGATCCGCAGTTGCGCCTTTGCAGCGTCCATGAGCATCTCACTGTCGATCGCGAGCCTGTTTGAGTTAAATCTAAAATATGGCACCGCTTTAATCGAAAATGCGCGAAACCCGCTCTGCGTATCGGTGATGTCCACATCCTTGTTGAGCGCAAGACGCGTAAACTTGTCGAGCACAACCTGTCCAAATCTGCGGTAGCGAGGCGTACCGGAACCGTCTCCGTCCAAGTAACGGCTTCCGTTGACGACGTCGGCTTCGCCCCTCAACAACGGTGCCAAGAGCTTTGGAATGTCATCAGGGTCGTGCTGGCCATCTCCGTCGAGAATAACAATAATGTCGGCGCGCTGTTGGCTCGCGTATTTAAAAAACTCACGGAGCGCAGCTCCCTTGCCCATATTCGCCTGTTGCAAGATCACGTCAGCGCCAGCGAGACGTGCGACCTCCTTCGTTTTATCAGTTGACCCATCGTCGATGACGACGACTTTATCCGCGTATTGGGAGGCGCGCAAGACAAGACTGCCAATCGCCACTTCTTCGTTGTAGCACGGAATGCCAACAATGACCTTCGAGAGCTGTGAAGGTGTAGGAACGGCCTCCAGTGCCGTCTTTACATTCTGAGGATCCTGCTGAAGTTCCGTGGAGGCCATGGCGCTCGTATGCCCTTTTTGAATGTACGTACTGTCGGGGCTCGTGACATAAAGGTTGCTGTTTGGGCCCTGACAGCTCAGATCGCTGACTAAATTCCGCGCTGATTCGCACGAACGACCTATGCCTTGCGTGCCCTTCGAGGCACGATAAGCCTGGGAATGAAACAACAGGCGCATCTACCCACCATTTAAGCAACTCGCAGTCGGAAGTATTAGGAGCCTAAGGACAAGATTTACGACGACATAGGTGCTCAGAGTTACCAGCGAACGTAAAATAGAAATACGCGCCTCGCTGCCTTTTGTTACCAGGACTGAGCGCGGTGAATCGATGAAGATACTAATCATTACGGCGAACTATTATCCCCACGTCGGCGGGGTTGAGGTAGTGGTCAAAGAGGTTACTGAACGACTTGCTCAACAAGGCCACGCGTGTACTCTCCTAACACTCAATCCGTGCGCTGTGCAAGAGGAGGAGGAGGAGCTCAACGGGGTTCATATCAAGCGGTTTTCTTCGCGCATTAGTAAACGCTTGTTCGAGCTTAGTCCCGAAATGTTTCTCTACTGTGTGAGAAACCGGCGCGCCTTCAATACGTGCGACGTAGTCCACATACACAACTATAACTCGTTACTAAGCTTGCAGATGGCGTTTCTCCTTAAGGACGTCGTTCGCACGAACGGGAAGGTAATTTTCTCACCGTACTATCACGCTACAGGACATACGAAGATGGCGAGCGTTTTGCTTAAGATTCTGCGCCCGTTTGGACGGTGGATCCTTAAAAATGTTGATGCGTTTATCTGCATATCGGACTACGAAGCGTCATTGATTCAGCTCGATTTTTCGATACCGCGTAAGAAGGTGTGGACTATTCCAATCGGCGTCGGAAAGATAAACAAGAAAAGAACAGGGAAAGAAAGAGGAGGACCTATTTCACTCCTCTACGTTGGGCGCGTTGAGAAATACAAGGGGATACAATTCATCCTCGGAGCCATGGCTGAACTTAAAGAGGCGCACGAGATCAGCTCATCGCTTACAATTGTTGGAGAGGGAAATTACGCGAACGAACTGAGAAATAGCAGCAAACGACTCGGTCTTGAAGGGGCAGTTAGATGGGTCACGCGTCTCCCACCGGAAACGCTAGATCGAGAGTATGCCAATGCTGACGTGCTTCTTTTGCTTTCGCAGACGGAAGCGTACGGGCTTGTTGTTGCTGAGGCGCTGGCTCGCGGAACACCTTGCATCGTTAGCAATACGTCGGCGCTTACCGAGTTCTTGCTAGAACCAGGCTGTTTTGGTATTGATTATCCGCCGAACGAGGAGGCCCTTGCCAACTTGATATTAAACGTTTATAACAATGATGTCACCGTAGGTCAACTGAGTAGAAAGGTGCGAGTATGGGACGACGTAGCAGATGACTACTTGCGGGCGTATCGCAGCATAATTGAGACGTGAAACGCAAGCGTTATTCGTCGCGTCGCAATGAACCACGTCTCACCTATCGTCAATCGCTTAGAACCGATTCAGACCTTGCAAGCGTGTAGATCATGGCAACTCCAGAAGTGAGCATCATAATCCCAAACTGGAACGGGAAGGATGTGTTGCGCGCGTGCTTGAGTTCAGTAAGTGAACTGGATTATCCAAATTACCGTATTGTAGTAGTAGACAATGGTTCAACTGACGGCTCGCAGAATATTATCCGATGTGACTTCCCTCACGTCCACCTTATCGAAAACGAGCAGAACCTAGGATATGCCGAGGGTCAAAACATCGGCATTAGATTTGCTGTGACAAGTAAGGCCGAATACGTTTTCATCCTCAACAATGACACAACGTTAGATCGCAACGCCTTGAAAGAACTGGTAGCTGCTTTTGAAAATGACGCATCAATAGGGGTTGCCGGGCCAGTCCTGTACCACGCAGATCGCCCCACCGTTGTCCAAGCAGCGGGAGCGAAGATGAGCTGGAATACCGGACGCCCACACTATTTGAAAGCTCGAGGTATAGATGGCGCATCCGGAAAGACAATACAAGTGGACTACACAGGAATGTTTCTTGCCAGTGCAGCCCTGTTTAAGCGCATTGGCTGTTTCGATCCAGCGTTCTTTGCCTATTGGGAAGACGTTGACTTATGTGAACGCGCAAAAAAAGCGGGATACAAGATTGTGTGCGTCTGCACTGCAAAGGTTTGGCATAAAGAGGCCTACACGGGTAAAAGGGCGCTTGGCCTCCGAACGTATTATCACACGAGAAACCGGTTCTGGGTAGAGAAAAGGTACGCGTCTCCGCGCGAACGGTTGCTATTCTACCTGTTCTTTTTTCTTGGAGCAATCTGGTTTGACAGCATATGGTTCCTGTTCTTCGACAGGAATATGGAAGCATTCAAAGCTCTCTTGAGAGGCGTCTCTGACGGATTGGCTCAAAACGGATAATGCAGTTATGTCTCTGACATCCAGATACGAAAGAACTCGATGAGAATGATGCAGGAGGTATTTTCGCACGCACTCAAATCGTTAACTGTCGCCCGACGTTTTATCTGCATCGGAGTTGATCTGTAACACAACGGCACGCACACAAGTAAGACCCCGGCGAATTTGCGCGCCGCATCACAGGTTCGTCATCAAAGGTACGGCTGCGAAAAAGGTATACCATCGCCCAAGAAGATCTGTTATGACAGCAAGATTGTCTAGTATGATTTACTGCGCAAAGCGTGTATGGCTGCAGTCGCTTTAAGATAGCGCACTAAACGACGACTAAGGTCGTACTACTCTTTCGCACGTACCGTCAATAATAAGATTTAGGTTCAAGTCAAACACCGTGGGAGAGGCACAAGCACGGCGGTCTAATTCTGTTATACGCCGTGCGGAAGACGTTCAGATGGAAAAAAATGCCTTTGGACGCGGTGCAGCGGACTACGCTTTTGCATTCTGCAGGCGGTTCATTTAGCAGTGGTCGGGAAAATTCGCGACGGCGGCGCGGCGGAGTTTGATGTAGGCCAAGTACGATGAACGAGAAGCAGTCAGATTCCGTGTCAGCGTTGTCTTCCCGTTGCCCCCATCGAACCGGAATCAGCGCCTAGAACCGTGTGTGGCAAGCCGCGATTTCGCAGTCTGCAGAACTGGTGCGGAAATCGACGATGCCGCGCCTCTCCCTGCGATTCAGTAGTGTGGCTTTGTCAGATCGAAGGGGATATCTATAGGCGAAATCACTTAACCGTACGTGCGTCTCCGAGCAGACAAAATGAAACGCGTATGCATATTGGGTCTAGGCCACATCGGCCTGCCGACGGCGATTTTAGTTGCGCAAAGTGGGTATCAAGTCATCGGAGTCGACACTGACGAAGATATCGTCAAGATGCTAAACAACGGCGTTTCACACTTGCAAGAGGCAGGTATTGATATCCTGTTGAAGGATGTCCCCCCCGGCAATTTGTATGCAAAAAAAGAACCTGAAGAAGCCGATGCTTATATTATCGCCGTGCCAACGCCATTTGACAAAGACACAAAGCAAGCAGATCTGAAATGCGTCATATCAGCGATGCATATGATTTCCCCATTTTTAAGAGATTACGCCATTGTAATCGTCGAATCTACTATCCCTCCAGGAGTATCCGAAAGGGTTTTGGTTCCTCTCCTCGAAACAACGGGCCTAAAATCCGGTAAGGATTTTGACTTAGTTTATTGCCCGGAGCGGGCGATGCCGTCTAACTTAGTCAACGAAATGGTTTACAACGACAGGATTATCGGGGCGCCAAACAAGAGATCAGCGAACGCAGCAAAGACGCTGTATTCGAGTTTCGTCAAAGGCGCGATTCATGTCACAACAGTGCGCACGGCTGAGATGTGCAAGGTGATAGAAAACGTGTACAGAGACGTGAATATAGCTTTAGCTAATGAGTTAGCTCTGGTTGCCGAAGATATCCAAATTGACATCTGGCAAGCTATTGAACTTGCCAACAAGCACCCGCGTGTAAACATCTTAAGGCCAGGTCCGGGGGTCGGTGGTCATTGCATCGCGGTAGACCCGTGGTTCCTTTCCAGCGGCAGCACGCCGACCGACCTTATTCGTGCCGCACGTAGGATCAACGAGAGGATGCCGGACCACGTCATCGCGATGGTTAAGCAAATAGTGAACACGGATCCGCCAAACATCGCAGTCTTTGGTATTGCGTACAAAGGAAACGTAGACGACTACCGAGAATCTCCGTCGCTAAGGATTATTGAATTAGCCGAAGATAAAAGATGGGGTGTAAAGATATATGACCCCGTAGTGAAGAAAACGCCCAAATATCCTTTGCTTGAGCTCGAGGAGGCAGTACGCGACAGTGATTGTATTATAATCGCCACTGACCACGATTTATTTAGTAACATAGATCCGGTGGCTATCGGCCCTCTAATGCGCCAAAAGAACGTCATAGATACAAGAAATATTCTCGATAAGGAAACGTGGCAGAAGGCAGGCTTCACGCATCGCCTGCTCGGGCGAGGCACGAAGCTCTGCTAATGAAGGTTCTCAACCAGCGCCTCAGCTGGCGGTGCGAGATCTTGCTGCGAAAGCAGTTTCGCTGCCTTGCACGTTGAAGCCTGTCGTTTTGTGTTAAAGCCTTAGGAATCAGCTCTCAGACACTTGGTTTGCCTCTGCACGATCGTGCAACGTTTCTTTTAAAAGAACTAGCATCGATGAAGTGATGAGGAAACGGGACCACATTTGCGCACCGAGATCGCAAACGGAACTCAAATTCTCGAAACCTAGAAGTTACTTATGCTCAATATGCGCATGAGCGGGGATTAAATATAGGTTATGAGATCTTCCGACAGGCGTCGGTTAGCGCTCGAGCAAAATCATGGTTTCGAACAAATCAATGGACAGAGGTGTATGCAGACGCAGATCTCTCCGCGACACCAAAAGTAAATAAAAAACCTGGCGGGAGTCCTTGTTGAAGGTACCTAACGGATGAGATTGATGCTGATGGTGGAGGATTACCCTCCAGACGTTACTGCACCAGCGGTGCGCATGCATAACTTAGTTGACGTTATGTCCGACCGCTCCGAAGTGGACGCCCGAATTGTAGTTTATAGCCCCAGATCAACGTCCAAAAAAATGAGGGCGGTCAAGAGAATAACAAACAACGTGAGCGTTGTACGATATGAACACGAGTATTTGCGACAACTACTCGGTAAACTTCCACAAGATAATCCTCTTGCGCTCTTAATAACGACTCTTGTTGCCATTAGAGAAGTGCGAGATTACAAGCCTGATCTCATCCTGACCACCGTCCCAACGTATAACCCTACGATCGCAATCTACCTCGCATCTCTTTTGCTGGGAACTCAGTATTGCATAGATATCAGGGATGACTGGACCAACAAGCGGATAGCAAAATGGGCAATCCGCAACCATCCGTGGTATAGCCGGCTTATAAAAGCACTAACGTCCGGTCTTGCCCATGCACTATTCATTAAGGCCTGTCAGAGAGCGTTTTTATTGACCTCAGTTTACGACTCGTTGGTAGAGGATCTTCAGCGACTTACCAGTGTAGAGAAACCGATAGTTGTTGTCCCAAACGGGATAAATTTGTCTGAACTCGAAGCTGTTCGGCAAACATTCGACAAGCGCTCTATATTGGACAAATATGGCATTCCCTTTGATGATGGCCTCAAATACGTGATTTATGTCGGGACGATACAAGATTACTACAAGCCAGAAATATTGATCAAGCCGCTCCAAAACATGATACGTGAAGGGAAAAAGATGTGCTACATAATAATCGGAGAGGGGGACTCTGATATTATCGAAAAAGAGATTGACGCTAACGGTGACCCAGAGAACGACATATTTTTGCGCAACGTTGCCCACAACGACGTGCTTGCGCTTCTTCTAGCAAGTGACGTAGGATTTTATGCGCTTTCGAGAGGATTTCCCGTTGAATACGCGCTGGCTGTTAAGATATTGGAATACGTGGGGTGCAAATTACCGATACTTTCCGTTGCGGATGAATATATTTTGACAACGAAATTCATCAAAGCGCACGAGATAGGAATAGCACTGGGTTGGGATGAAACTTCACTCATAAAGTCTTCGATCGAGAAGCTAATACAAGATCCTCAATTTGCGAACAACATTGATGCATATTACGCGGATTTCGTCAAAGAGTTCG
>Ga0187868_1001048_pt1 | contig 20666 bp, 26 predicted proteins | sample June2016WEW_13_4_FD_133014 | JGI IMG/M metagenome (GOLD analysis project Ga0187868, IMG submission 133014) | Peatland microbial communities from SPRUCE experiment site at the Marcell Experimental Forest, Minnesota, USA - June2016WEW_13_40 | ecosystem: Environmental > Terrestrial > Soil >... | reverse complement strand
TTGAAACGCACTGGCGATGGCGCGATTTAAATGCAGCAGACCGTTATTTTACCCGCAAGTATTGTATTACACACTCGCCAATCCGGGGAAATTGGCAGCAGTTAACGATTCAGGTACCAGATACTTTACCGTGACTATGATATAAGAAGCTATGCCCACGAGGATGAAAGACATCGCGCGTGACCTTGGGGTGTCCGTGGTCACGATTTCGAAGGTGCTTCGGGGCCACGAGGACATAGGCGAAGCGACCCGCAATCGGGTTCTTCAGCGCGTTAAGGAGTTGAATTACACTCCGAATTACGCCGCCCGCGCGCTGGCGACAGGGCGCTCGTATCTTGTCGGTCTCGTAGTACCTGATCTAATGCACACCTTCTTTGCCCAGATAGCGAAATACCTCTCCGGATCGCTTCTCAAGAAGGGCTATTGTCTCACGATATGCACCTCGGATGAGGATCCTGAGTTGGAGGATCGCACAGTGAATCGGTTTCTGGCGCGCAGGCTGGATGCACTAATCATCGCTTCGGCCTGTACGACATCTGCGATGCTCGAGCGCGTCCAGGAGCAAGGTCTCCCCTTGGTCTTGATCGACCGACGATTTGCTAACTTCGACTCCAATTTTGTTGGAACTGATGACGAAATGGTCGGCGCTCTCGCTACAGAGCACCTGATTGAAATCGGCTGCAAAAGGATCGCGCATCTTCGCGGGCCGGAGACTAGTCCTGGCATTGGTCGCCTCAAGGGATACCTCAAGATAATGGCGAAATACAAGCGTCCACTTCTTCCCGGCTACATTTCCGCGCAGAGGACGGTGGATGTTCACAGCAGCGAGAGCGGTGCGGAATTGACGAAAAGCCTGCTCAAACTAAGCCCACGCCCTGACGGGATTTTCTCCTATAACGACCCCATGGCAATCGGAGCAATTGAAGCCATTCTGGACGCGGGCCTGAGGGTTCCTGAGGATATTGCGGTGGTCGGCTCCGGAAACCTCTACTATGACACGAAGCTCGCGATTTCTCTTTCGAGTGTCGATCAGCAGACCGAGCAAATCGGCAAGCGCACAGCTCACATGACCTTATCTCTCTTAGAGTCTAAGACGCGTCCGCGAAACAAGACTGTAATCATTGAACCAAAGCTCATTATCCGTGCCTCGAGTGACAGAAAACAAGGTGCAAACAGACGAACAAGAAGAACAGTTGCGCGGGCAGAGCAGATTAGGACAGCGTGATGATTGGCGCTTCTCTTCACGCGCAGCCTGAGATTGTATGGAAAGTACCAGTTTGTCTCATTCCCACTGGCACAGAAATACCGGGGCCGATCAATTCTGCCTCCTCGATGCCGCTCATTCTATAGCTGTGACAGAAGTGTCGTTGCGGTCGTGTTGTCGCCCACTCTTCAATTGCTCATCGCTTAACACCGGTCAGTCCGATTCGATTCAGGCAAATCTGTGGAATTAGGCTCTTGCCCGAATGCTCCGCGTCTTGCCCGTAAAGTCGGCCGGCTAAGCCGCATCTCTTGCACCAAACTCGAGTTCGTCAAATCGCTGCCATTTGTAAATAGCGAGGGATAGGATCCAGCTTGCGGCAAAGAGTCCGATGATGCAGTAGCCAAGCAGGCCGAAGTTGCCATTGAGCATGGCGACCCAATCCCACCATCCTCCCGTCAGGTGGAATTCCGCTGCCAACAATCCAAGCGATTCGATGCCGCCGACTGCCAATACGATCACTACCGAGACGGAGGTAATCGTGATGTTGTAGTAGAGCTTGCGTATCGGCCTCACGTAGGCCCAGCCGTAGGCTCCCAGCATCAGGATATTGTCTGTCGAATCAATCAACGACATCCCTGCGGCGAACAGGGTGGGAAAGACCAGGATCGATGAGATCGATAGCCCCTTCGAAGCTTCAGCAGCGGAGATTCCAAGCAGTCCGATCTCGGTGGCGGTATCGAATCCAAGGCCGAACAGAAGGCCCAGCGGATACATATGCCAACTGGACCGGATGAGGTTGAACATCGGGCGAAACAGGCGCGAAAGAAATCCGCGATTGTCTAGCAGCAGGTCGAAATCCTCTTCGACATAGGGTTCTCCGCGGCGGACGCGCAAAAAGTTGCGATAGATCGACAGGAGAACGACGAGATTGACAAGCGCGATCCCAAACAGAAACATGGCCGACACCAACGTGCCAATCACTCCGCCGATCGCTTTGGCCGAATCGATGCGATGCTGCAGCGTGACGGCCGTGGCGGCGATGGCGACGGAGCCCACAATGACGATGGTGGAATGCCCGAGCGAGAACATTAGTCCGACAGAGACTGGTCGCTTGTCCTGCTGCATCAATTTTCGGGTCACGTTGTCGATGGCCGCGATGTGGTCCGCATCGACGGCATGGCGAAGGCCAAAGCTGTAAGCGAGAAACGCGGTTCCGAGGAGCACCGGGAATCGGTGAAATGCGACGAAAGCCCAGCACCACGCCGACGCATTGAATGCTAACAGCAACACGTACAGGGCGATTACCTTGGCTCTAGTGTCACCCGGCCGGTCATTACCCAAGCTGATTAACGAGGATCGCATAGGGTCCCTTTAGGTCGCAGTAGTGACCACGAAATCTCTAGGTGCATTTATCGAGGAATGCGGATGGCCTTCTCCGGGAATCCACTTGCGCGCGAGCGTGCGATCAGCCTCGCCGGTCAATGACCATAGACAATGCAGGGTGGGAACAAGTCGGTTCACTGGAACAGAGTGGCCGGCTCCAATCATGACGTCCTCCTAGGGTTGCATCGAGAAGAGAATCAAGCGGATTCAACCTCTGGCGAGGCAAGAATAGTTGATCAACTCGATTTGATTTCTCTGGTTGATTGTTGCGAGCGCTTCACGCTCAATTTCCCGCGAGGACAGCAGCCTGGTTCCCGCAGCAGCCAAATCGGCATCGCTGTAAGCGGGATGCGTGACCAGCTCCCATGTGCCGGGCTCAGTGTGGCCTAAAAGAGAACCAAGCGCAATTGAATCAAGCGATCCAGTGGCCGAGATGCCGAGGCTTCCGTCGGTGGTGGCAAATCCTTCTTCCGTCGCGATGCGACGGAACGTTGACTCGAGCCTCCGCAGGAGTGTTACAGCAGTTCTGCGAAATCGTGGAGCATCTGGTGTAGCGCGCTGGCTCCAGACCGGCTCGAAGGGATTCCGCACCGCGCGAATGCCCGCCTTCCGCGCGGCACGCAGCACGGGTCGGAGCGCGGCGGGAAACATGTGCGTGTGTTTGTGGGTAGCCGAGCTTACCGTCGCCGAAGAGCTTATTCCGCTTCGTGAAAATGCGGTGAATCTTGGTTGGAACCTCAAGGAACTCGACGGCCTTCGCTTTCTGCTTGCGATGCCGGCGAAGGACAAATCCCTTTTCTATCTCCTCGTCGACTGTGACAACTACAAGGTGCAACCTCCCGCATGGCACTGGTCCGACCCAAGCGGCACCTACACGAATCGCGCCGTTGACCAGCCAAAGGGATCCGGCTTTCTTCACCCCAGCGGCGTAATCTGCGCCCCCTGGAACCGGCTTGCTTACAACACGATTGATTCCCGCGGCCCCCACAAAGACTGGCCCATCGGCGATTGGCTGCAAAACTCGGCTACCGCAGGCTGCACGACACTGGCCCACATGGCACTGCGAATTTTCGTTGAGCTGAACGGGCCACGCTTTGCCAACGCGCGCTTGGGCACATAGAGGAAATCATGTTGAAAGCTCTGCGAAACTTTCTCCGGGCTCAATTGAAAAGCCCCGCTGCCGCCTACCGGCCCGCCAAATCCTTGCCCACGCGGCGCTTGATCATCACTGAATCCGCCCTTTTATGCATGCAGCAGAGCCTCGCTGCTGAGACGGCCAAGAGACATGAAGGCATTGCCTATCTTCTCGGGCAAACCAATGGCTCAACCACGATTGTTCTTGGCGCAGTCCGGCCCGAATCACACACGACCCGAGGAAGTTTTAACGTAACTTCCCTTGCTATGGCCAAAGTTGTTCGCAAGGCCGATGACGCTGGGCTACAAGTCGTGGGACAGATCCACACGCATCCCGGGGAAGCCTACCATAGCGACGGCGATGTCGAAGGCGCACGGATCGCTTACGACGGGTTTGTTTCGATCGTGGCTCCAGACTACGGACGCCTGCTCCCATCGTTGACACGCTGCGCGGTGTACTTTTTCCGAGAAAAAGCATTCGTGGCCTTGAGATCGGGCGCCATAACCGTTACTAACGGAAGGTTCTAGGCTATGACTGGTTCCTCCTGGTACCGTCTTCGCAATGACCGCAGCATCCGCTACGCCGGCCGCACATTATCTCCCGATCGCCCAATCCTCTTGCGGCTAAACACGGACTACGGTTCCCGCTACGATGGCCAGGTTGCGGTCATCGTCGCCGCAAATCTTCTCGCGCGGATGACTCCCTCAGTCGCGTTCAGCGTGCCGGATATCGAAATCGTGAAGCCGTTGCCTTGGGCAGGAATGAAGCTTCACGACTTGCTGATGACATCCTCTTTCGCAGCCGACCCAGGCGGTTGTTTCAGCCTCCGCGGCATCAATGACGGTGACTATGTCCTCTCCCTCGGAAGGGAGTTCAGCCCTGCAACAGTACACGGTTCTGGCTGGAACGCTTTCATCGGACCACATGCTTCGCCGGTCCCCGACAGCGCACAGCCCAATCCTGTTGGTGCCGCCCTTGCCGTGGTTGTCGCCGCCGCCCGCCTCTTCGCTCTTCAGTTGCAACCGATGGACGGACCGCATCTTATGAATGCTTTTGACTGGAGCGGTGCCATCGTCCTCGACAACGCGGCCCCGGCGTTTGACCGCGACGCTAATCACGGCACGATCTGGACGGTCGGCGTCGGATCGGTCGGTACGGCGGTGCTCTATTTCCTTACTCTCGCGACGCGACGCTTTTTGCCCGCCCTATTCGATATGAAAGGCGTCGAGATTCACAACCTTGATCGTTCGCCCATCTTCACCGCTTCTAATGCGGAGGCTCAAATCAGTAAAGTTGAAGCCACGAAAATCTACTTGGAATCCATCGGGATAAAAGATGTTCAGTGCGAGCCAAATCCTTTGGACCAGTCGAAAGTTTGGTCAATGCGTGAGGCAGGCACTCCTGATCTCGTTATCGCGGCAGCAAATGAACGCGACGTCCGCTACATAATCGAGCAGTCAGCCCCGCCGCTCCAGATCTATGGCACAACCGGGGCGAACTGGCAGGCCTCCCTAATTCGCCACATACCAATGGTGGAGGCCTGTTCCTGTTGCCTCTTTCCTCCACGCGATCCGAAGCCGGTAATCACCTGCGCAACCACGACCGCTATTCAGCCGTCTATCGGCAAGCCCATTGATGCGTCCTTACCGTTTCTCTCGTTTGCTGCAGGCCTCATGGCCGCCGCGGAAATCCTCAAGACCCAAATGCCGGGTTACCCTTTCACACCTAACAGGACTACGCTTTATACCCATCCGGAGGCCCCACCTCGTCTTGTCTCACTTCCGATAAGCCGCCGGCCAGAATGCCTTTGTGCCAGCCGGAGCTCGTCCGTTCATGCCAGTATGATTAGCGGAACAAGACTTTGGCACCTTTCCGCGCCAAAGTCCTCGGGGCAATGAATCGCGTGAGGTGCTTGCCGACCCCGGAATCCCCAAATGGCCCATGCTTTATGTTCCGGCTTCGCTCCGGAGAGCATCGACTTCGTACTCACCGATCCGCCATACTCGTGCGCTACCAAAGCCGCACCGACTTGCGTGTCTGCAACGATGACAACGCTGATTGGGTGGAGCCGGCTTTCGCCGAGATCTATCGCGTCCTCAAACTCCACTCCTACTGCGTGAACTTCTACGGTTGGAACCGCGTCGATCTCTTCTTCGCAGCGTGGAAGAAGGCCGGATTCCGCGCGGTCGGTCACCTGGTCTTTCCGAAGCAGTACGCATCCGGTGGAAGGCTGCTTCGCTACTCACACAAGGCCGTGGATTACAAGAAGATGCCTGATTGGTGTCCATCAGAAATCTGCCTGGTCTCAAATAGGCATCCATTTTTCCATTTGCGTCGACCTGGTGGCAAACGATGCATGCCTTCTTCATCGATGCATTCTAGCTCTGTTTCCAAAGCTTGGCGTATTGATCTTCGGTCAGCTCCAGCCACACGCCGCCGCGACCGATTTCAATGCCGTGCTCGATGGCCTGGCGGCCTTCGAGATTCATGTTGCAGCCGCCCCGCGCGGCGATCTCGTAGAGCTTCCGAGCGTCCGAGAATTCGAGCTTGCGCGGCAGCGCGGTCCTGAGATCAGCTTCGAGAAACTGACAGCGCCAGCCCTTCCGCTGCATGAAGGACATATAGACGCGCCGCCGGCCACCTTTGGAACACCTGGCGCAGCGCCGCTCTCCGGAATAGTGCGGCGGCGGCAACGGCGCATCACAAATGCAGCAAATCTGCCCGGCCTGCCGCTGCCGGACCTTCGACGCTCGCTCGCCGCCCATCCCGGAATTCTACCGCGACATTCGCTTTTTATTCTCCACAGCGGTAGAATATCCCCACGGCAATGAGCGAAAAGAAGGCACCGTTCATTATCGACAACGACCTCAGCCCGCGGCTCAAGCAGTACCTGCCTCGGGACGCGAGAACCACAACGGAATGTGGCTTGCCGCCTCACGCCCCAGATAACCCGGACGTCCTCGACCTTTGCCAGCGGAAAAACGCGATTCTTGTGACCGCCGACACCGGCTTTATGAAGCATGTCAGGGATTATCAGCGCGCTCACAACGACTGCTGCTGGGGAGTCCTTCTGCTTCCCGATGGCGAGGTCAACCAGATCGAAGTGCTCTCCCGTCTCCGGAGCGGCAAGATCGCCTTGACCTACCCGAAGCTCAAGACCTTTACTTTCGAACTGGCGCGGCACGACAACCTGTTCATCAATCTCCGCGGCAATCCCCCGGTCATTCGCGAATTGTGTGACTGCGAATGGGACGAGGACTGATCCGTGCCTGAACACCATTAAGCGAAGCGGGAAGGGAAATCTCGAAATTGCCCGTGTTCTTCATCGCCAGAACAGAGCCACAAAAACGCTATCGTTTTTGTTTGCAATCTACGGTCAATTTGTAAGGCTGTGAACCTATTCCTGGGTAGGTTTCTACGTTGTGATTGAGCAAGCTGTTGTCGAAAGTCCGCCGAACTCGGCGGCTAACCCGAGCAGGAAGTTCCAGATGTAATCCACGACGCTGGTGCCTCCGGCATACTGAAGGCTTGTGCAGGGCTCAGATGGGCCCGAGACTTGGGTAGGTCCGAGATGGAATACACCTTCGTAGTAATACTCGCTTGCAAAGCAGGAGCCGTCTTCATAGCAAGCGATTCCGATATAGGTAGCACCTGCCGGGGGACTCGAAGTCTGGATTGTGACTGTTGTGGATGCTGACGCTGTCTGGTTATCATTTTGGTGAGCTGTTGCTTCGATGGTGTATGATCTCCCGCCCTTCAGGTATGCGTGCGGCCCCGCTGGGAACCAGATCTTTTCTGCGGCCGTGGAATCGCCAAAAGTCCACGTTATGTATTGGATGTAACATGAGTTCCCACCCGGCAAGGCGACACCATTGATGCTCTTAAGTGTCTGACCGGAAACAGACGGAGCGTCCAGCTGAATGCTTGGCGAGTTGCAGGTCAGACTGAAGGCCGGCGTTGCGCCGATCAAGAAACTTGCCAGAACCCAACCCCAGAGCCTCCGTCCACGACGATGCGCCAATGAAAACCAACGCCATAACGGTTTCATTTTTGAACCTCTCCTTCGATGGGGGCGTTGAGTGAATCGGCGGCGGGAGAAGTGCTTCCTAGGAAAGCTAACTGGCGCACGCCTCTACGCCATTCCTAGGGATGGAATTCGCTCCCACCCAAAGACGGTGCGAACCAATCGGGCGGGGCATCTCGAGCCTAGAATTCCCGGCCCGCTTCACCCGCCATTTGTAATTCGTCCTAAGCCGCTTGCGGTTTCCGCGGCGGCTACGACCGTGGAACCAGATTAGGCTCGACGAGCATCAGAGAGAAGTCACATTTTGTTAGTGAGCTTACTGTCACGTAGGCTGCCTGGCACCGCTAGCTCGACTGGGTTCTTCCTGCAATATTCGAATAGATCGTCCGTATTTAGAAATACGGGGAGGCCGATCGCCTGATCGTTGCATCTCGTACGTGCCTTGTTACAGGCCTGCCTTATTGCACTCGGGGATACGCCCAGAAGATCGGCGGCTTCTCCCTCGCTTTGATTAAGGCCAACCCTGCACGCCAGAACTTGCCGCTGCCGCGGCGTTAGGTTTAGCCGCTGTTCTGCCAGCCAAAGCTGGTGGAAAAGCGAACCAAGTTGCGAGCGTGGATTGTCCGGAAAGCATTCGGCGTCGAAGTACCAAACAGTCCGATCTTGATCTAGGTCACAGGCCTTTTTGCAGCCGACTCCCTGGATCACCTCGACTTCCACTCTATTCTGTGAGCGGCAAATAACCGCCCTCATGCGGATCCGGCGGAAAAGATTCTTGAGATCCTCGAAGAGACACATTGCCGCGCCCCCGAAGTCTTCGACACCCGCCTTGGGGTCATACGCAAACATTTTCACGAAGCAGTAGTTGCCGTCCCCATCGAGTACATGGCGCGTTACCTCGGGATCGGAAAGGGCGTAGGGGCTCAAATCCTCCAAAGCAATCTCGGAGAGCCGGGCCGCGCTGAAAGTTGCCGCCCCAATTGGAATGCAGAGAAAGTAGCCTCGGATGCCGTCGCCGTCCTCTAACACAGTGGCCGCATATGGGAACTTCTGGATATATCCAGCGACGCGCTCGGTGTCGAGGTCCCGGCCCGGGAACACCCTGTTGTGAAGCGCCGAAATCGCTACCAGCGCCTCCCGGTCAGTTGATCTGATTCTCCGGCAGTTCATAACAGCTCCGCATTGCGCCAGCGAGTTAAGTTCGAGATTCCTAAGCCACAAGCGCCGTTTGCTTTTGACTTAGATCAACGAGTCTCCTGTGCCCAAATCTGCCGAACGAAGGGACAAATTGCACACTAAGCCAAGTACCCTGCCATCAATTCTTCCGCGTTTCGCAGACCCAAAACTGTATGCTTGCCCTTGTCATCCTTGCCAAGGACAATCTGTTGTTCCTTGACTGCATCGGAGAATTTTCGCACCACAGCGTGCCCATTCTCAATCTTCACTTGATGGATGAATTCACGATCTTCGCCGTTCCAAGCTTCGCAAATCACGAAGGGGCTGTGGGATGAGATAAGTATCTGGCTCCGCTTCCCGGGATCACTTGCGAAGGCGAGTTCCCTAGCCGCTTGGTAGAAGCGCTTGAGCGCAGTTGGCGTGAGCCCGTTTTCTGGCTCCTCAATCAACATTACGGGCGGCCGGTTTGGACTGTAGGTGAGTACCATGAGACCAACGAAAAGGAGCAGACCGTCTGACAATCGAACTGCCGCGACAGTGCCGCGGCTATCGTCAAAGCTCATCGAGAATGCAACTCTGTCAGAGCCAGAAAAGGTAAACTCAAATCCCTTAAATCCCGGCACAACCTCTTTGACTTGGTTGAGTATGCTCTCAAGAGCAGGGTCCTTCTTCTCTTGCATGTAGTACAAACAAGCTGCCAAATCGCTCCCTGTGTGACCAAGCCGAGGCCCGTAACCTTCCACCGTCAAATCCGGAAGCCCGCTCGTGCCAGCCAGGTCATAGGGAGTCAACCTGAACCGATTAAATCGACTGATCTCCCTAGCGGTTTCGCCGAGTGACTGAAATTTCGCTTCCAAGTCTTTATTGAGATTTGCGGCACGAATAGCGGCAAAAATTCCTCTGTCGTCCTCAACAAACTTGATCGCCTCTTTCAACGGCGATGAATCAATATCTTTGCGATCAAACAGAGCCTTGCCTGAGGGCAATTCAACGAGCGATTCATGAAAAATCTGAAAGCTCGGCGTTCCGGCTTCGCCGCCGCTCGTTTGGGCGTAGTCAATTTCGTATCGCAGATAATTCTTGTCGTCCGCGCTACCTGATAACGTGACATCAAATCCAATTCGCGCCTGTTTGCTCGCTCCGTGAAACTTAGTCGCAAAGTAGGAGTACGGAAAGTGACTAAACGCTTGCTTCAAATTTCCTCGCGCCACCATCGAGAAGTTCAAAATTGCATCAAACAGTGCGGACTTTCCCCCGCCGTTTGGGCCGACAAATACCGTGATCGGTGAGAGTGCGAGCGCGGTATTCTTGTGCACAAGATAGTTCTTTGCAGTGAATTCGCGAATGTACATAACTTCAAGAATATACTCGCCCGAGGCTACTGAACACGCTTAATGTCGCCCACACTCCACTGAGCTCCGCTTTGAACCCGCACCATCAGATCGTCGATGCGCCTGGCGGGCAAGGGACCTCTTCGCGTAGTGCATGCGCACGATCTCCGGCGAGTTGCCGAAAATAGGGACCTCGCCCGATCGCGTCGCACATTTCATTCCTCTTTCAGCGTGACCCTGATGACGGACGGGGCGACCCGCTTCTGCAACTCCGTTTCCCAGAAGGCCCGCTAGTTAACCCGCAGTCGAGCATGCTACCGGCACGCCGGGGCGGAGAAGATCGGGTTTTATCGGGGTTCAAGGGGCGTTTTCTTGATCGCTGAGGTTGCGATCGTGGCCTGGGCAGCCGAAGACACAGGACCCTTTGTCTTCGATGCACCAGACCTCTTTGCGGAGACAGCCTTCTTAGCTGAAGCAGATTTCTTTGCAACCTTTGCTGAAGAAGCTTTCTTCGCGGCCTTCCGCACTTTGGCCCAACGAGCTTTCTGGGCGGCTGCGATCTTAGCGCGTGCTTTGGCGCTCAAAGTGCGCTTTTTCGTGCTCTTCGGACGCAAGCTGGCCTTTGTGGCTTTCTTCGTGGATGACGCTGCGGCGGTGCTACGCGCTGCTTTCTTCGCGGCCTTCTTTGATTTCGCCCAACGAGCCCTTTGGGCAGCGGCGATCTTCTCACGCGCCTCTGCGCTCAATGTACGCCTTGCTCTGGCTTTGCCGGCGAAGCTGCTATTGGCTGGTCGACCTGCCTTCCGCTTCCGAGTAGTGCTGGTGCCGGCTAACAGCGCCTTTACCTGTTGCAGCCCGGATATCTCGGCATCGATCTGGGCAAAGATGTCTTGTATGTTCACAAACCCTCCGGTACTGAGGATAAACCACTGGGCGAACTCCAATAGCGTTCCGTCCTACCGTTTCTCGTCTACAGCTGCCCCATGGGAGAAAGAGGGGGCGTCTGGATGTAATTCCCAGGACTGTTGGGTCGGTCTACTCCCTCTCGAACCACTATTGCCGCCAAACTTCAGCGTCCGGCTGTTCTCTGTGACCGTGCGGACGACGTAACCACTGCTCCGCCGAGCTCGGCCATCAACTCGGCATCGGTCTCCGGGTTCGGCCCGCCAAAACTATAGACATATGATTTTGCATTCCACAGACCGCAGTAGGCGTATTTCCCGACAAAACCGCCATTCTCAGAATTCTATAGATACATTTTGCTGACTTTACAAAAAACACAGTATTAAGAAGAGACGGGTGAAAGCCCGTGAATATCTCACAGCGAAGAGACGCTCGCATCAATAGCAATTAAGTTTCAGTGCTCGAACCAGAGCATCGCCGCAATTTATAGAGAGTTCGGCATTTCACGCCGTCCTCGAATCAACGTTAGCAATCTAACCAATATAGAGGAGCTGAAATAATATGAGTCTAGTAAGTGGAGTTCCGATCGCCACAATTGAAGAGCATCTTGCAGTACTCTACGTATTAACAGTCGCACCCGACCGCGACCGCTGCTACCTTGAGGCGGTGCTCGACGCTGGTCGCGCCGTAGCGCACGAGATATTGAAGCCGTTGTATGACCTGTACGGCTCACGTAATCACGATATGAATGGGGTTTCGGCGTTTGGTCACAATGATGTAGCAGAACTGGAAAATCAAATCATCGACCACGCCACGAGCCATCGTGATGCAATCCTGGCAAAACACTATAAGTAAGCCGCAATCCTGGAGTGAAGTACGATCCAAGGCTTCCATGAGACCGCATCTGCGACAGTGCCAGCTCGCAGCGAAAGTGCAGAACAGCTTTCTTGTAGCCGCTATGAACTTTCTGCGGGCGTCATACCAGTCGAGCCACTTCTGCGCCGCTTCATCCAAAACAGCCGTGGGATCAATCATCGGGTCATTTCCTCCTTATGCTGAAGTGAGATCCTTCTGATCAGTGCAAGATCGCCGGCAGCAAGCACTTAATACAGATTCTGTGGACGCTTCCGGTTTGATCGAATGAATACTGGCTTATCTTCACGCGGCTATCCATTTCTGCCTAAAGTAGGTTCCGGATCTCGGTAAAGCGGGCTTGTACGAAGTCCCAGGAAGGGTGAGGGCCGAAACAAAGATTCTCGCATTGGCCTTCGTATTCGCGGCCAATTGCGGAAGAAAGTTCTCCCGTCGCAAACAGGGCGTCGCTGTTGGCAAAACTCATTTGATCGGGATAGAAGTAGCTGCCGGGAAAGTGTGTGCGGCTGATGAGGTCGTAGTCTTGTTTGATCTCACCATACTCGGAAGATTGCAGCATTTCCAACACTTCGGGCTGCGATGAGAGTTGAAACAGATCGTAGTAGTGTCGAGCGTAGGTGCCCAGAGCACGCCCATCCCGCTTGAGGATTTCCACTTTGCTGTGGATGGCGAACATCTTTTCCACGAAGGTCCGCCTGAAATGAAGCAGGCGCATTGGGAAGGAGGCTTCGTCTTCTGCTCCGAGCGTGACAACTGTTTCCTGTAATAACTGTCCAAGGTAGGAGCGCAGTTCAACGGTCGCGGTAGGTTCCCGGCCGCTGGCTGCGCCAGCTTCGAGGAGCACACGGTTAGCTACTTCGCCTGGGCCGCCGTGAAGCTGGTTATAGGAAAACCTGTCATTGCGCCCAAACCCACCGATGGTTCGACTCTCCTCAGGAACAAACTGAAGAGCCGGATGGGCTGCCACCGCATCCCGTAGTCTCTTCAGCTCGCGGTCAATGCCCCGTTTGGTCAGGGGTGGCTCGAAGGCAAGCGGATCGAGAAAGATGTCGATGTCCTCTGAAAACCGCTGAATCAGGTTCCAGCCTTTCGAGAGGCTGGTTCCACCCTTGAAGATAACCTTGTCGCCGGTCGTATTGGCAATAATACGCAGCGCTTCGGTCACGTAGTAGTCTTTTTCGATGATCGACGCGCGGAGCTGAAAATGCTCTGCTGCCTGAAGAATTACTTGATCGAAGTCGGGATGTTCAAACAGTCTCACGATGGGGCCTTTCCTTGGCTTGCCACTTGCGTGCGTGCGTCAGGGATGTGAATTGTCCAAAATCGAAGCGAGAGAGTGGATTCAAGGAGGCGCGCAGGCGTGTTCGCGCGGCAGCATCTCGCTTAAGCTCCTCTGCCAGTGCGCCAAGCAGAGCGCGGACCCGCGGCGGCTCTGAATCGGCCACCTTGAGCAATCGTTCAAGGTGGCGGTCTGTCGCCAGCAGAGCCAGGGTCTTTTGAATGGTTTGTTCGGCAGAGAACTCGCTTGTCTTGCCGGCGTTGCGCAGAAAATCAAGGAGTGCCGCTTCTGTCTCAGACAAACTCTTCCACGCTTCCGGCCGCCGCGCATGGACGCGGGTCTCGGCGCCGATGAGCTTTTTGGGGAGGCTGAGCGAACTTGTTGCCAGCTCACTCCGTCGCGGAGTTTGCGTGCTGAATCCCAAGATATTGGCGGCAGTCGTACCGGAGGGATAGATCGTCTTGGTCTTCTCTGCCAGCCTTCTGATTGCCGTGGGGTTGGGACGGCTTGATCCGAAGGCAGTCGCTCGGGGACGGTAGTAGACACCTTTGCTCAATCGCTCCAATGTGCCATTGCGGGTCAAGCGGGAGAGTGTCTGGGCAACAGCAGAAAACGGCCGATCCCGGAAGTCGTCATGACGCCACAACCTCTCTCCCCCGCTTTCAATCTTCTGGCGGATGGAGCTTGCGGTGCCGCGGGTTTTGGCTGCCTTTGCCATCTCCTTTACTCTGTGCCGGTTGTCTCATTATGTCAAGTTTTTTTGCAACAAAACTTGACATATCGGTCACATCGACTTACCCTTCGGTTTCCCGGGCAGCGTCGACGGCCATGAAGCCAGGTACTTCGACTCACGCGCCAGCCGGAAGACCTGTACCTCTGCCGTAACGAAATGGAACTGGACCGTGCCGCCAGCCAACGCGACCGAGATAGACTTCTTACCGTCCAGTCAGAAGCGAGCGGTCAGGCTTGCATAGATTGAACGTCCCCGTCCCGCAAGCGGCTTGATCTGGCTCATCCACCTCCTGGCCCTGGAGTCGTCGAAGTTCACTCCTCCCACGCTGTAAGTCGAATCTCGGGATGCCCAGCCGCCTTCAGCAGGTCATTTCACTTCTTTCAGCAGGATGATGAAGGGGGTCTTTGTCTTTGACTTCTTCACGCCTCCCTTGCCGTCATCTTCGTCCTCCCGGACTTCGCGAATGAATCCCTCCTCCACCAGCGTCTTGCGGACACGGCCAATGATGCTCGAGTACGTGCGGTAGTAGGATTTCGAATTCATCACGTCAGTGAAGTGGATCAGCTTCCAGCGTTCTTCCTGGTTCATATCCAGGGTCAGGAGCTCTACCTTCGGGTGAACCTGGCCGGACTTCTTTTGCCTCTTGAACTGTTCTTTCAGGGCAGTCCACACAGCTTCAAACGCCTGGGCGTCTTTGGTTTCTGCTAGGCCCGGCTTGAACACTTGCCGCAAGCGCTGCTGCCACTCGCAAAAGCGGAATGCGGCTTCTAAGCACGGCGCGGAGATTTCGGCATCCCCATTGCACGCGGCCGTGATGAGAGCGATGCGAAGGGCGTGTTGAGAAAGGCGCCCACGTGAAAGGTCATCGCCAATCCATTGATCCTTCGCCTCCCAAACCCAATCAGGAAAATGGACAGGTTTGAGGTCGAAGTGCTCGGCAACAGTGAGCGAAGGGCGGTACCGTACATGGGATGTGCTGTAGCCAAAAATGAAGCGATCATGCAGTCCCTTGACGCTGTGAGATCCAAATACCCGCGAGAAATCGGAAATGTCGTTAATGGCCAGTCCACCAAGGATGCTGAGCTTGCCGTACACAATTTGACGCCCCTTTTTCACGCTCCCGCCAGTCTTGTCCTTATCCCATAAGGTACAAAGCATCGAAGGCAGGTTGCTCCCCTGGATCGCGCAGGCGTTGAACACATTGATCAGCTCATCCAGGAAAAGGAGCCGAGGCAAGGCCTCCTCTTCACTCAGTTGGTTCATCAGACCGCTATGGCTGCCTGGTGCATCCTCCAGGACAACCTCCTCCTTTTTCGGGAGCTGAATTGATCCGAGGGCTGTATCCATATGAATGTTCTTGCCGCAATGTACAGGGCCGAGCAGGGCTCCGTACTCGTTGGCGCGCACATGGTGGTCGGCGTCCTCGATGTCGAGGCTGGACGCCACGATCAAAAGAGATGGGTAAAGCCATCCGAGTTGAAGGCGTTCATGGCGCTCTGCAATCGTGGCCAGGCGGCCATACATCGCACAACGGCCGGGAAACTCGAGCCCCTCGTGGTTCTCCGGATCCGTCACCGCGATTGATGCCGGCGTGGGCTGGAAGTCATCCGATTCCCACGCGATTTCGCCATTCAGCTTCTGTTCTATCAGCAGTTCTCCCAAACCATCGGTGTAATCCCGCAAGGGTTGCACAACAGGCGTCGAAGGAGTGGGTACTGGAGCCGGCTCAGGAGCACGCGGCTCGAGATCGACATCATCCAGCGATTCGACCTCCCACCTGGGATCGGTCAAGTCGTTCTCATGCTCCCAGATGATCCCCTGGTACGGAGCGCCCTTCTTCTCGTTCAGGTATCGAATCACCTGGCCGATCGTCATTGCTGACCCAGGGCACTCCTGTGCGAAACAGTGCCAGCCAAGCGAATTGCCATCGTAGAAAAAGCCGGTGCGGATCGAATGCGAGTGCCGGTACCCCGCTACCGGGCATTCGTCGGCGACGAACCAGTCGTCATCCCACCAGCCAGAGATGCCGTAGAAGTCCATCATGTCATCGAAATCGAAATCGTTTGCGACCGCGACAGCCGCGTCCCACGTCGGCGGGTTCGAAGGCGTGGAATGCTTCTCAATAAAATCGCAGAGCCAGTCAGGGATCGGGATCGGCTGAACGTCCCTGAAGGTCTCGTAGCGGGCGCCATTTGGGTGGATGCTGCCGGCGCCGACCAGGTACTTACGGTCAGCCCGAAAGGAGAACCACACCATGTCCTTGCGCATGCAGGCGGGAGTAATCGGCGTAAAATTCCTCGTTCAGGTTCTTACTTTCGGCTTCGCCGCGCTCAAGCCATCCTCCCGGATACTCCTTGCGTTCAATCCAAATTCTGTCGTAGCTCATTGATTTCGTCTCCTTTTACAAGTTGAATTTCAGTCTCACTCCGCGGCCCTGTCCTGCCTATCTGTCAAGCGAGCAAAGGCGCCACGGATTAAGTCACACCCCTGGTGCTCGAGTGCAAATCGCAACCCCTCCGACAGGCCGTTGACCGCGAACAGATAGAAGCTGTGTGGGTCATTCGAAGAAATTCGGGCGATCGCGATCGGCAAATAACCCGCGTCTCCCAACTGGTGCATTTGAGGCGACACGATTAACTTGTTGGCCTCCGATTCGGTTGTGTAGCAATAAGTCAACCTAACGTGGCCTTCCGAAGCGCTCGTGATCTCACCAGAGTCGTGTTCAAAAACTTCCGCCATTAAACATCCAAATGTAATCATCGATTCATTCACTTCAAGTTCCTCTCGATCGAGGGCATTTGCGTCTTTCGTCTTAATACCTGTGTCTCTTGCCACCTATTACTTGACCTCCTTGATGGCGAGTAACTTTCCCCGCACAGGGAGCCGGGGATGGTGTGCGGTCATCCCCGATTCGGTACCATACTCGGGCGAGTACAGTGGGTAGCTTGGTGCTCCAACCTACACTTCTGTTAATACTCACTTTTTGTCCCCCTCACACCGCTTCGCTGGTGCCGGGGTGGTCATATCCGCCAGAGGAACCCGTGCCGCCTTATCGACCTTGAGCCGGTCTAACTCCTCTCGGGTTGGATACGGGTGAATGTTCTCGGCCTCAGACCACAGGCTGGCCATAAGCCTCAGGGCACGACGCGCCTTGGTGGCTTGCTTGTCCTTGCCATTGGCTACCGCCTTCACGACCTGTTCAAGCCAAGTGATGGCGTCGGAGTCAGCGTCGGCTTCCTTCAATGCCTGTTCAATCTGTTTGATGGTGCGCGGCTTGGGCTTGAACTCAGGTTCCAATTCACGGGGGGCTTCGGGCACAACATCCGGCTCATCAACATACTCAGCCTCAACCTCAACCGGGTCGGGCTGTGCCAGAGACGCGGCCCGTTGGGCGTCCACCGCAGCTTTAGCCGCTGCCCCATCGGCGTGTAACTGGGCGGGTGTCCGCTTATCGACCTTCGCCTTTTTGCGGCTTTTGGTGCGCTTGCCGGTCGTCAGTTCATTCAGTTCGCGGCAGTCGTACGACCGGAACGTGCTGGGAGCGATCCCCAGTTCCTTGAGTGCCTTCTGCCAAGTTTTGGACGCCTTCAGCCGATCCCTGAGTTCACGCAGGGCACAGACCATTTCCCACGTCAGCTTGCGCTTGCGATCCGCGATCTGTTTCTCTTCGACTAAGACCGCTTCCCCTGTGGCGAGGCCATCCTTGATATATGTCTTGAGTTCAGGGAGGGTCATCGCCCCAAGCCGCGTCATAAGTGGATCGGCGTCGGGGTCGACCGTTGCACCTACGTCAACCGCAACGGTTGGGGAGATCACCAACGAGGTGATTCGCTGTTCCTGGTTCAACGCAATCTTTGTGGCTACCGGGTCGAGTGTTTCGAAACCTGGATCGACTCGTGCAGATTGTGCGCGAGTTTCAAGTGCAACGAAATCGATCTTCGTGGTGCAACCCTGGTTTGGGTTCTCCACGGCACCTATCAATTCGATTTCGCTCTTGTCGTTCATTTTTCCCCATCATTAGTGCGGCTGGCCTAGCCACGCCTACAGAGCACGCGCATTCAATCCGTGAGCGTGTCTTCATCTTCAAGGGAAAAGTGGGGAAAAGAGCGGAAGGAGTTGGGAGTAATACAGGCGGAATTTTTCCGTAGTTAGTCTTGCTTGCCCATGTAGGAGGTTCGGTCGAATGGTCCTAAGTTCTTAACTTTGCGGTACAGCTCCTGGGCCGAGTCAGATGCATCGAAGATACTTTTGATTTCTTTCCGTATCCTCTTGCGAACGGTTCCCGCATCATGCGACATCTTCGAGAATATTTCCAGTTCGTCATCTAAGAATCCATGGGCCTTCATTATCAATCGGCACAGGGAAATGGCATCCATCTCGGAGACGTCGCAACACTGCTGCAGTTGTTGGATAAACATCCAACAATAACTAAGCGCGTCACCTGAACGTCGATAAGGCCGGTCTAGGAAGATAAGCGCGGTGCGGATATGAAATGCTACCTCCTCGAGATTTGAAGCCAGCTCACACAGACCGATTGGCAGTAGTCCACCCTCCGGCAAAACTTCTGAACTGCAGGCCTTGATTGCGCCTAAGACCCCTTCTATCGCAGGCCTCAGATCTTTCAACATTGGGGCAACAGATGCATGTTGAGCCCTTTCTGCTTCAGACGCGAGCTGAGGTCGCGTCCATAAATAGACGGTTTCAAGAGGCGATTCTCTCGTTGCTGCCTCTGTCTTCTCCATCGATTTGTTAATAGCTGCTTCCCTCTCTAACCAGGACTCGAGAGCCTTTGCTTCGCGGCTCCGCGGTGAGAGAGATCGCTTCAGTCGAGTTCTCCAGGTCGCAAAGTCCACCCTCGGTGGCATTCTGTGCATCTTCCTGGCGGACTTCTTGATCGGGCTCATTTGATTCCGGATTCTAGCACCGGCCGTTCGCGGAAAAAAGAGACACCGATTTTCGTAGACTGCGTCCGCAGTTTGCAGTCCAATTCCGTCGACACTCAAAGAAGACCACCTTCCGACCTCCGCCATTCGGACGGCGAGGTTGTTCGGATAGAACACAACCGGCCGAGGTTGGCTGGCGCCCCCGAGGAGGGCAGCACCAGTGCTCAACGAATTCGATCTTCTAACGCTCGCTGACGTCGCAAAGCTGTTGCACTGCTCAAAAGCGCATGTCGGTAAGGCGGTTCGTGGGCTTGTGCAAGGGTGTTCGGCGATTCCCTGCGTGCGCCTTGGAAGACGAAAGCTCGTGCGGCGAGAGTCTTTGGTGCACTGGATAGAACAGAACGAAAGCAGCAGTAAAATTGAGGCATTGTCAGAATGGGGTGCCGGAAGACGCGTGAGGAGGAAGCATGCGTCATAGGCATCAAACAGGTGGTTTGCGAAAACAGCGCGGTCGTTGGCTCGGCATGTGGTGGGCCGGCGGTAAGCGCAAGAGCCGGGTTCTCGGTTTCGTCAAAGACATGACGAAATCCAAAGCCCGCGAGGAAGTCGGAAAGATCGTCGCGGAAGAGAGCGCGAAGCGCCAAGGCGCCGGCCGGGTGTGGCATTTCGGGGAGTTCGTCGAACAGGTGTTCTTCCCCTACTACAGCCGGAAATGGAAGGCCTCGACGCGCGGGAGCACAATGAACAGGATTTCCATTCATCTCGTGGCGGATTTCAAGGACCGGAAGCTTGCCGGTTTCGCGCGGGACGAACTGCAGGATTTGCTTGACCGGAAAGTGGGAAAAGAAAGCCTTTCCTTCTCGACGGTGGATCACCTGCGTTGGGATCTGAAACAGGTATTCGAAATGGCGCTGGCGGAAGGCTATATCGACCGCAATCCCGCCCTGCTCCTCTTCACACCAAAGGAGGCCGCAAAGCCCAAACGGGAAATCATGACTATCGCGGAGGTCGGGACCTGTTTCCGTGTTCTCGGCCTACGAGAAAAACTGATCGCCAAGTTGGCTGTTCTCGCGGGCATGCGTCCCGGGGAGATTTTCGCGCTTACCTGGGGCGAGATGAAATCGACCTACGCCAATATCCGGCAGCGGGTTTACCGGGGCGTGATCGACAGCCCGAAGACGGAGCAGTCCTTTCGAAAGGCGGCTCTATCGGAGGGGCTGTTGCGCGAGATCGAGGAGTGGCGGAACCAGGCGATATCAACTGCCGATATTGCCTGGGTGTTTCCGTCTGAACGTATGACGCCCCTTGCCAAAGAAAATGTCTGGAGGCGCTCGATCGGTCCGAAGTTGGAAAAGGCCGGCCTCGGCTGGGTCAATTTCCAGGTGATGCGTCGGACCCATGCTTCGCTCATGAGCGACCTCGGCATCGAGGGCAAGCTCGTGGCCGATCAACTCGGGCACAGCCTAGATGTCAACCAGAACATTTACACGCAATCGGCGGTTTCAAAGCGGCAGGCGGCGGTGAACCAGCTGGAAGTCTCGCTTAACGGTGTTCAAACGGAGTTCAAAGTGCCGGAGGGCGCCGCAATCAACTGATTTCTAGCTGTAAGTTGTTCATTTTATTGGAGCGGGAGACCGGGATCGAACCGGCGACATTCAGCTTGGGAAGCTGACGTTCTACCACTGAACTACTCCCGCCCTTTATAATCAATCACTTACAACGACAAGAGCCATTTACTATCC
>Ga0187868_1001045_pt1 | contig 20676 bp, 24 predicted proteins | sample June2016WEW_13_4_FD_133014 | JGI IMG/M metagenome (GOLD analysis project Ga0187868, IMG submission 133014) | Peatland microbial communities from SPRUCE experiment site at the Marcell Experimental Forest, Minnesota, USA - June2016WEW_13_40 | ecosystem: Environmental > Terrestrial > Soil >... | reverse complement strand
GAGCGGCCCGTCACTTTATCCACGAGGTGGCATTGGGCGCATGTCTCACGCGCGAGCCTGAGGCCTTGCTGAACACTGCCGACCTGCGCCGCCTGCGCGCCGCTTGCCGTCGCCCATATCATCGCGGCGATCATGAAGCGAACCATAGGTGCCATACCAATCAACACGAGCCTTGGACGGCCCACGCTCTTGGCGAGACCATAGCACACGGGCGGGTTCCAGGTGTGCCGCGCGTCACAGCCTTATTTCGATTCACCCTCGTCGCGCCACGGTCGCCCATGCCGCGCCCGCGATGTGCCAGACCCGCAGCGGCTGCGTTCGACATGCCCGCCGCCCGCCGCTTCCCGCCGCCTTGGATGATCGAAGAGCAGTGGCGGTGGCATGGTTTCCAATTCGTTAACGATTTGAAAGCTAGGTTTGCAGGGAAGATGATCCGCCGTTGATTCGCCGATGCTGATCCTTTTGCCTGTCCTTCGCTACCTCCTACGACGTGGAACCGACAAGCACGCTTCCCAGGGAGCGTCCCATGAGTTGCGCGCGCTGCCGTCGGCTTGGGACGCCAAGACGCCGTGTCAGACGGATGCCGAAAGCAACAACGCTCGGCGTAATGCCATGCCGACTACTAGCGCCGCCGACGATTGTACCGTGCACGTTAATCGCGCTGCGAGGCGCCCCGAGTATATCGCCGGCCACGATGATTTCGAGCTCATCCGAGAACAAGCCCACGCCGCACTTAATGCCATCCGCTCAGGGTGCCGCGAGGATCACAAACGCATCATAAGCCGCCTGAGCGCGGCCGCTGCTACACCGCCGCCGTATGCCATCGAACCCCTTGCCGCGGCTGCGAGGCTTGCCCCCCGGCCTAGCCTCCCCGACGCTGGCTGGGATGCCGATGCCCGGATTAGAATTTCACGGGCCTTTGCGGAAGCCCTCGCCGAAGCGACGAACGAAATGGCGTGATCCCCTGATCGCGCGCGGCGGCTGGCGGCGAACTTCGCCAAGCTGCCGGAACCGATGCGGCGGTCACCGCCGATAAGCGAGGCGTGACGAGCAGGTGCTCATTCACAACCTCCGCGCAATGTCGGCTTCTGTTCCAACTGCGGACATTCGCTTTGGGCCGCCCTTCACACACAAAAAAGTTCTCCCCATTGAACCTGTGATCTACCGCCAACGATCGCTTCTTGCTGCCGCACCCTGCAGGTTGCATCCCCCATCTCGGCCTACCGCTCAGACGCGGCGGCGGAGGGTCACCGGCGGGTTGCAGCACGTGACAGACAGTCACATGACCTTAGCTAATAAACCCTTGCATAATTGGGATATCTGGCGTAGTTCTACTTTGTGGCCGAATCGGGGGTAACGTGGGGGTAGCAAAATCGGCCGCTTAGGACCTCATTTTGATGGCGGCTATCAGTGGCTTAAGACTACAACCAAGGCGCGAAGTTGGCTCGCGGCATGACCATGGAAACGGCGCTTGAAATACCGCCAGATACGGCCGCTGTGCAGCAGGCTGACACCGCTGTGCAGCAGGCTAACGGCACAGTTGCGGTGGTGTCCCTTGAAACTAGGGGAGACGCCGCCCGCACCACTCGGAAAAACAAGTCTCGCCAAGGCCGGACCCGCCAAGGCAAGCACCGGCTGCTGACGATCGGTGACCTCGATTGCCGCACTGCGGCGGCGCAAGCCGCCCGCAAGTTGGTCGAGACGTTGTCGACCAGCCTTGGCGGCGACGACCAGTTGACGGCCCAGCAGCACCAGCTGGTCATGCGCGCTGCCTTGGTTGGTGCCATCGCTGCCGACCTTGAAACCCGATGGATCGCCGGCGAGTCGGTGCCGCTGGCCGACTACTGGGCGGCCTGCAATGTGCAGCGTCGTCTGCTTGCGACGTTAGGCATCGAGCGCGAAACGAAGGACGTCACGGACGCCGCTGGGAAGAGGTTCGGCCAGCTCTTGCGTGAGGGCGCCATCCGCCAGCAAGCCGAGGACGCCGCGAAGAGCGCGGCGAAGCGTGAAGCCTTCGAGCACCAGCAGCGCGAGAAGGCTGCGACATGATGACGAGCGTTGTCCGCAGTTTCGACCAGATCGACGATGCGACGCTGGCCCGCTACCGCGGCGACCTTGCCGCCTTCATCGAAGAGTGCCTGGTCAGCCCGTACGACGGTCAGCCGTACCGGCTCAATGACAGCGAACGCGCCTTCATCAAATACGCGTTTCAGTTGGATGCCGACGGCCGGCTGCTGCACACCCTGTTGCTGTACTCAGCGATCAAGAAGAGCCGCAAAACCGAGCTGTCGGGGTTGCTGGCGTTGGCGGTTATCCTGCTGCTCGGTGGCCGCTACGCAGAGGCTTTCATTTGTGCCAATGACCGAGAGCAATCTATTAACCGCTGCTTCACGGCTTGCTGTCGCATCGTCGAGGCTAATCCGTTGCTGCGGCCGCTGGCCAGGATCACGCAGGACAAGGTAGTCTTTGAGGCCACGCAATCGCAGATAACCGCCATCGCCAGCGACTACGCCTCGATCGCCGGCGGCCATCCGACCATCAGCGTGTTTTCGGAGCTGTGGGCTTACACTTCGGAACGTACGCGCCGTCTGTTTTCTGAGCTGGTTCCGGTTCCGACGCAAAAGATCAGTTGCCGCCTCGTCGAGACGCACGCCGGTTTCTCCGGTGAAGGCGAGCTGCTGTATGAGTTGTATCAGCGCGGCCTGCAGCTGCCCGAAGTTGATACCGATCTGCATGCTGGTGACGGCATGGTCATGCATTGGTCGCATCGGCCGTTGTGCCATTGGCAAGACGAAAAGTGGCTCGGCACCATGCGCCGTGACCTGCCACCCAACCAATATTTGCGGATGATCGAGAATCGCTTCACTTCCAGCGAGGCCGCATTCATCCCGATGGCGAACTGGGACGCATGCGTCCGCCCCGAGCTGGGGCATTTGCCGCCCACCAAACATCCGCCTTGTTTCGCGGCTGTGGACGCCGGACATAAAAAAGACTCCACCGCCATTGTTCTCGTTGCCTACGATGTCAACAACGTCAATGCCGCCAACAAGCAGATGCGACTGGCGCATCATGTTGTCTTCACACCGCAGGCCGGTGCGCCGCTTGACTTTGAGAGTACCATCGAAACGGAGTTATTGGCTCTGAGCCAGCGCTATCAGCTCAGGGCAATTTATTATGACCCCTGGCAGATGGTCGCCACCGCGCAACGCCTGGTCCGGCGCGGCCTTCCGATGGTCGAGTTTCCGCAGAGTCCCGCCAACTTGACTATGGCCACCCAGTGTTTGTTCGATTTGATCCAGAGTCAAAGCATTCTGCTCTATCCCGACGGCAAGATGAGGCTCGCCGCTAGCCGCGCGGTCGCGGTCGAGAGCGGTCGAGGCTGGCGCATCGACAAGACCAAACAGTCGCACCACATCGACGTCATCGTCGCCCTGGCGATGGCCGCCCACGCCGCCAGCACGGCGCAACCCGGCATCAACTGGGATTGTGTCAACGATACCGACGTCGACGCGTCCGGCCCGCAAAATCGTCACCAGACGTACGAGGAGTACCGTAGGGCTCGCGACTCAATCAAAAGACCTGAATGGTTTTTGGAGGCGATGGGCAAGAAGAAAAAGGAGGACGTAGAGACCGAAAAGACCGAAGACGAGCTGGCAGTTGAGGCCGAAGCGGAGGCGAATCGCCAGTGGAGGCAGCGGGAGTATTTCAGGCAAGTGCTCGGCGGCAGCACTAGTGGCCGCGTGATCGATTGGTCGCGGATGCGATGAGCGGCCTGGAATTTGCATCGAGAAGAGCATGACCACGGACGATCGGACGACCCCGATGAACTGTTGCTTGCAGCGCTGGCGGTCATTGTTGTGTTGATGATCGCCGCGTGGCTGGTGACGACGTCTTATGTGAACAAACAAAGGAGGCTACCATGGCCAACACCTACCGACGACGCGACCTCGATAACGACGACGACATCCTGAGAGATGGCGAAGTTCTTCATGTGCCGCTTTATCTGATGGACGGCCAACCAAAGCCGGACCTCAGCCCCCTGCAGCGCGACGTCGGCGAACATGCTGTTTGCAACGGCGCTCGGCGTGCGCAGGTGACCGACGGTGCCGGCAATGCCGGGTTGGCTCTGCGCCGGCCTGGCTACCGAATCGCTGATGGCTTCCAACGCAACATGAGCGTCTATGCCGCTTTCGGCGCCGAGATCGCTACGGCCTACAAGAATGTTGGCGCGACCGAACGGGAATTCGCCGGCGGAAGGGTTGATGATGTCGGGGGTGGACGCTCTGGCACCGAAGGCAGCGCCTGTGCGGCCGATAACAATGCTGGCGACGCCATGCCCGTCACCGATGCTCGCGAGCAGGCGTATCTCGACTATCAAAATCGCATCCAAAACGCCTGGAAGGATGGACGTTGACCGCCGCCATCGAGAGCAGAGAGTGGCACAGCGTACACTTCGTCTATTTTCTGCTCGCTATGCTAAGGTGCGCGCGATCACTGGCCCGGCCATCGCTGTGGCTGGCCCAGCGAGTCAAGCGAGGCAGACCATGAAGCGCGTTTCCAAAATGGCGATGATGGCGACTTGCGCATTCATCGGTGCGTCGACGTCGTCGGCGGATACACTGCTGACGCATCGCATTCCCGCGGCGCTCGCGGTTGAAGCGGCGAACGAGACGATCGCGGCCTGCGCCAGGCAGGGTTACCACGAAACCGCGGTCGTGCTCGATGCCGACGGCGCCGCCATCGTGGCGCTGCGCGGCGACGGTGCCGGCATCCACACGCTCGATAGCGCGCACGACAAGGCATACACGAGCGTATCCTTTAAAAACGACACACTCGCCTTGGCTGAACGCGCGAAAGGCGAGGACTCGATTGCGCCGCTCGCAAAGCTGCCGCATGTCATGTTCTTTGGTGGCGGCGTAGTGATCAAGCTGGGCGACGAGGTCATCGGTTCCATCGGCGCGGCAGGCGCACCCGGGGCAAAGCTCGACGACGGCTGCGCACACGCGGGCCTCGACAAGATCCGCGATCGGTTGAGGTGACGCTGGGGTTCACTGTGCGGAGAAGAGTGCGGAATATGAAGGACGGCGATCGGAGATGATATGTGTTCTGGTCCTTCCACTTGGCTAATAAGTTTGCTCATTTTCGATACCTTTCATGTAGCGCCGCTCCTCAATCATTTCCGTATATGGAAATGTAAGGTGGCAGCCATCCATAATCCCGCGCATGCGCGACCATCCGTCGGGCGTCGGCTTCAGGAATTATTTCTCCGTTAAGAACCGTGCTCATTCGGCCTGCTCTCAAGTCGCTGTCGAGCGAGTGATAAAGTAAACGTTCGCAGAACCCCGCGTACTGAGGCCCGAACGGTGGTGGCGGGCGGCGCACCGGCATAAGACTCGCCGCCCGCACGATGGCGGGTGCGCATAACAGCGAACCAGCACCAATGAGGATGCTTCTGCGCGTTATTAGGCCGTCGTGGTTAGAAATTGGCGCCGTCATCGAACCCTCCAGTCTCGGCGAGGGCTGGCGCCGCTCTGCTACGTTTGCCGTCGAAACGGCCACATCCCACTGTCCGTGGATACCACCTTGCCGCAGCGTGGCAGGTTGGTGAGGGCGCCAGCCCTTCTCTTGATGCGCCCCTAATGTAGCATGGGGCTCAGCGATTACAATCATGGCCAAGGTCGTGGCCCGCGCCGGAAGGATCAATTCGGCAAATAAAACAAGGCGATCCGACGGTATTCCAGCAGCGTCACTTGCCGCGGAAACCACAACCCGCATCTTTCGCGAGATTAGCTGTTTCCGCCGTTGACTCGCTCGCCGATTGTGCCTTCACTTTGCGTGAATCGATCCGCTGGTGGCAGAGGGACACGATGCGCCGCGTCATTGTTGTGGTTGCCGCGTTGATGAGCCTGGGTCTCGCGGCCTTGGGGGTCGTCTCCGCACAGAAGGTGGCCGCCCCAACTTCGGCCGTTGCTCCGGCTGTGCGCGTCGCATCGAACACAAGCGCTGTCCCGGCGCCCGCGACCGTCAACCATACCGCCCAAGCGCAGGTTTCCGCGACGCCGGCGAAAACCGCGGCGACGGCATCGCCTGCAGCTATAGAGTCCGCATTAGCCGCCGCAACGCGCGTCGCCCAAAGCACGCCAGCCCAGAGCACATCCGCACAAAACGCGCCCGCTTCGAACGCAAACGCCGCCGCCGGCTCAACCGTCGCCGCTGCGAGCCCGAGCGGAGCCGGCGTCCCGACCGGCAACATCCCGGCTTGCGATAAGCAGGGCGGCATGGGCCTGTCGCGCATCGTCGAGATTGACACCACGGGCGGCCCCGGATTCGGCTTTGAGCATTTCAAGCAATACGATTTCCTCCGCGATAAGGAGGTGGCGCTGACTTTCGACGACGGACCCTGGCCGGAAAACACTCCAATGGTGCTAAAGGCGCTCGCCGATAATTGTCTGAAAGCCACATTCTTCGAGATCGGCGAGCATGCGATGTGGCATCCCCAAATCACTAAGCAAGTGATCGAAGCAGGAATGACGGTCGGCAGCCACACCTGGTCGCACAAGGACCTAGCGCGAAACCCCTATGCGAGCGATCTCGATCTGGCCAAGCAGGAAATCGAGATGGGCGCCAGCGCCGTACACATGGCCGCCGGCGTACCGATCGCGCCCTTCTTCCGCTTCCCCAGCCTGCAACATCCGCCGGCGCTGCTCGCCTATCTCGGCGAGCGCAACATCGCAACGTTCTCGACCGACATCGATTCCTTCGACTTTAAGATTCACAAGCCGGAGCAGGTGATCAAGTCGGTGATGAGCAAGCTGGAAAAGCGCGGCAAAGGCATCATCCTAATGCACGACTTCCAGCGTGCGACGGCCGAGGCAATGCCGGAGCTGCTGCGGCAACTCAAGGCAAGCGGCTACAAGGTCGTCCACTTGGTGCCGCGCCAAATGCTGACGACGCTGCCGAAGTACGACGAAATGGTCATGCAGAAGGATAAGCTGTCGTCGAACAACACGCGGCCCGAAAACAGCGTCGTGCATACGATCGGTCAGTATGTGGGATCGCCGCCTCCCGCATCCGCGATACACGAATGACCGGCGTCAAAAATCTCACTTTCTCGAACTGTGCGCAGGCGCGCCAACGGTCATAAGTTACGAGAATTACGCCACTGATCAGAGCCATTGAAATAAACTTACGATGTGTCTTGGGTGCAACACCTTCGGCGCCTCCAATGTCTAGGTGGCCCGTATTTCGTCGGCGCACGCAAACTGACCGATTCGAAGAGCCGATCGCTGCTTTACCGGCATCGGCACGGGGCGGCATTCATCACTCGTGGGTTCACCAGCGTGATCCTCCGACGATGATCCCATAGCAAGGCAAGGGATGGTGTGCGAAATTGGTCTCGGCCGTACGGCCGGACCATACGTCGGGTCACCACAACGCCAGAATCTCGATGTGGGCGCAGTTGTTCGCTCTATTCAGGTTGACGTCGCCGCAGGGGGGAGGACCGAGACCATTCGCGCCTCGGAGCCAAGCATAGTTCGAATAAGCGGTGCCGCTCTCGGTCGCGGCGCGAACGCGCGAGCCGCCGGTCAGCAGCGGCTGGCGCGAACGCGTCGGCGTGCCCTGGTCTGGCTGCTCGCTTCGGCCATGGCCGCACTCGGCAATGCTGACGCGTTCGCCGCTCCGCGTCACAAGCACGTGCCGGCGCACCAGAGCAAGACGGCCGAGGCGGAGCACCACAAGCACGGCTCGACGCCGGACGCGAAGCGGAGCGCAGCGGCGCGCCAGAGTGAGCGGAAGCGCACGGCGCATGTGATCGTACCGAGCGTCCCCCTGCCGGTTGAACGACCAGCAGCGGCGTCGCTACCGCCCGATCTCGCCGCGGTGAAGCAAGCGATCGAACTGGTGCGCCAGCGTAAGCCGGGCGAAGCGACCGAGCTCGCGACGTCGATCGGCGATCCGTTGGCGCAGAAGCTCGTCGAATGGGTGCTGCTGCGTCACTCAGAAAGCGAAGCCGGATTCGAGCGCTACGCCGCTTTCATTCGCGCCAATCCCGACTGGCCAAGCATTCCACTGCTGCGCCGGCGCGCGGAGGCGAGGCTGTGGCAGGAGCGGCGCGACGCCGCCACGGTGCGCCGCTTCCTCGGCGGAGAACCGACCAGCACAGTGGGCCGGCTGGCGCTCGCGCGCGTGCTGATAGGCGAGGGCGACCGTGTCCGCGCCGAGCGCGAGGTCCGCGCGGTATGGCAGTCGGCCGAACTTTCGGCCGAACTGGAAGCCGCGACGATCGACGCGTTCCGCGACGAGCTGACCCCCGCCGACCACAGGGCGCGCATGGACCGGCGCATCGGCGCCAAGGACTTCAGTGCGGCGATGCGCGCTGCCAAGCGCCTCGGCGACCACGAAGTGGCGATCATCAAGGCCTGCGCCGCCGTCGAGGCGAACTCCAACAAAAGCGAGGCGCTGCTTGCCGCGGTTCCCGTCGAAGCACGCCAGGATCTAGGCTATGCGCTATGCCGCCTTCATTGGCTGCTGCGACACGACGGCGTCGCGGCGGCGGCCAAGCTGGTGCTCGCGGCTTCACGCGAGGATCTGCAGGGTCAGGATACCGACGAATGGTGGCGCGAGCGTCGCGTGCTTGCCCGCAGGCTAATCGATCTCGGCGACGCAGAGACCGCCTATCGGGTCGTGCGCGAGGCGGTGCCCCCGGCCAATCGCTATTACCGTGCCGAATTCCACTTCATGGCCGGCTGGATTGCGCTGCGCTTTCTCCACGATCCGGCCGCCGCGCTGACGCATTTCGCGCACGTCGATGAAGGCTCAGCCGATCCCATCGTCCGCGCCCGTGCCGCCTACTGGCGCGGCCGCGCCGCCGAGGCGGCCGGCCAATTCGAGGAGATGCGGGCGCAGTACGAGGACGCTGTCCGTTATCCCACCGCCTATTACGGCCAACTGGCGCGTGCCCGGCTTGGCCTCGGTGAGATCGCGTTGCGCCGCCCGCCGCAGCAACCGGTGCACGGCGCCGCGCACGAACTATTGCGCGCTGCGGACATTCTCTATGCGATCGGCGAGCGCGACCTCGTCGTGTCGTTCATGACCGACCTCGCCGAAGAGAGCAGCGACGTTGCCGCGCTTGCGGCGCTCGGCCAACTCACCGCGAACTATAACGATGCCCGGGCGATGCTGCTCATCGGCAAGACGGCGCTCGCGCGCGGCTTGGCGATGGACGAGTACGCTTTTCCCGACATCGGCGTGCCGCTTTACAGCCCGATCGGTCCCCAGCTCGATCGCTGCATCGTCTATTCGATCGTGCGCACGGAAAGCGCCTTCGACCAGCACGACATGTCGTCGGCCAAAGCGGTCGGGCTGATGCAGGTGACCCCGGAAGCGGGGCGCGATACCGCCAAGCGGTTCGGCGTTACCTACGATTGGAACCAGCTCGTATCCGACCCAGTTTACAACACTCAGATGGGTGCCGCCGAGGTTACTGCCCTGCTCAAGGAGTACCGCGGCTCCTACATCATGGCGTTCGCCGGGTACAATGCCGGCCGCGGCCGGGTCAAGGAATGGGCGGCGCAGCACGGCGATCCGCGCGATCCCACGGTCGATGCGGTCGATTGGGTCGAGCGCATCCCGTTCGCCGAGACGCGCAACTACGTCCAGCGTGTAATAGAGAACCTGCAGGTCTACCGCGCGCGGCTTGGCGCCAGTATCGCGACCGTCGAGCCCAACCTGCACCGCGCGACGACGGTCGGGTCGCGCGCGGAGTCGGTGCGGGTGGAAGCCATTCCCCAGTGACCAAGTAACCTGCCTGGAGCGCAGCGGAATGTGGGAATAAGTCGTGCCGGATCGACCCCTGACTTTACTTCGTGCGATCGGGGTTATGTTGCTTCAACATGGGCGTGCGCGAGAATCCGGTCGTCTTCGCGGTTAGAGACTTTGCGCAGGCATTGAGTGAACTATTGAGCCTCACCTTGAATCCGAAGCGGCGGGGCCGACCGGCAAAGGCGGGCGGGGTGGCGCGCCTTTGAGCTGGTCGCCGGCACGGCGCGGCCTAGCGGTCGTAACACGGGGCGTAGGCGGCGGCACGACGGACGGTGACGGATGATTCTTGGCGTCGCTCGACTTCATTGTCTCGGGCTTTTTCGTCTCGTTCTTCTTCCTATCATATGCGTCGTTCTCACCGGCTGAACCCTTGGGCGGCGTGGCATCGGGAGACGGCCCCACATCCGCAGCGCCGCTGGTGTGGGCGCGCGGCCAGGAGAAATCGTCGGCGCGACCGGGCGGCGCGACGATCGCGTCCCCGCTTTGGAGCACGCGCGTCGCCAGCGGATCGGCTTCCCGTTTCGCCGGCTGGCTTGTGCCGCCCAAGAGGTCGCCGCCCTCGCCGCCGCCGATCGCACTGAGAGGAACAACCGGGCCGATGGCCGGGCGCCCGACGGCGGCGCCATTTGCGGGTGATTGCTCCTCCGGACCCGGCAATGCGACGGGCAGGACATGGTTGGCCAACACCCGGCGCAAATCGCGCTCGACGTAATGGGCGAGCTTCTCCGCGCCGTATTTGGTGAAATGCACGCCATCATAGGTGCGCAGCCGGCGCGTTTGTCCCTCGAAATCCGGCCCCTGCTGCGCGTAGCGTCCCTGGTCGTCGATGAAGCCGTCCCAGATGTCGACGTAGATGATGCCGGCCTTCTCGGCGCGCGCGCGGTAAAGCTCGTTGAGGTAGCTCATGTCGCTCGTCGACTTGGTGCCGCGGATCGCCGGCATCCCGACCCAGAGCACGGGCACGCCCTTGCTTTTGAGCGCAGCGATCATGTCGTCGATGCGCTTTGCATAAAGCTCGGCCCATTTGTCGGTGTGAAACTCGTACTTACCACCCGGCGGCGGGCGTTGCGCTTCGGCCGCGGTGGCCGCTGGATGGTCGTTGTCGGGTGGTGGTGTGTTAGTTCCTTTCGTCGCCGGCACGCGGTCGCGCAACGGCAAGCGGTCATTCACCCCGAGCATCACGACGATGACACTGGGTTTCTCCGTTGCCAGCAGATCTCTGATGGCATGCGACCATTCCGGTGCGTCGAGGCGCGCGTCGTCGCGCACCAGACCTAAATCCGGCTTGATTTTGCGAACAATGCCGATTTCCGGCGTCTCGGCGAACACCAGTTCGAGTCCGTACCCAAGCCAATCGCCAAACGAATCGCCGATGACCACAACAGTCTCAGTGGACGGCGTCTCCACCTTGCGTGGCGCCGGTGGCTTGATGGATTCGTAGACTTGCGGCCGTCGATAAAACGGATCGTAAGGCTCGTAGGAATTGTTCGGATAAGACGGTCTGCGGTCGCGCCAAAACGGGGCATAGAAATTGCGGCGGTCGCCCCAAAGCTGAACCGGCTCGGGGCTCGGCCGCTGATTGAAAGCCGAGCGACCACCGGCGAATTGCGCCCCTGCCGGTGCGGCGAGCGCCAAGCCCGCCACCACGATCGAAAGCGCGCATGCAAGCCGCCGGCTATTTGTCGGCATCAACGCACGTCCGCTAGTTTCGCCAGATTAATTCGCCTGTGCGGCCTTAGCCAGGCGCCGAGAGTTATAATAGCCAAAAATGTCTTTCTGAGGATGGTTGGGGCCGCACGACGCAAGCGGCGACTACCTTCGTAATCAAAATGAAGACCGTTTTCGATCCACACTCGTCGTTTAATTCTTTTCCACATCGTTCCCCGCTCATAACCACATGGTTCAAAGTGGCATACTTTTTTGCTATCATTATAACCGTCAGGACCGATCGTGTCCAAATGTGATCTTGTTTAAAACTGTGAAGGGCGGCTATGGGCAATTTCTGGAGAGTATTTCTTCGAGTTGCGATCACAATTGTCTTGGCCGTATTCGCCGCACTCGGTTTTGGCGCCGATTGGTGGGTGCGCAGCGTTATGGGCTGGTGGGGCACCAATCCCCCCGAACCGACCGTTACGCTTCTAAGGATCGCCGGAGCGGCCGTTGGCGTCGCTTGTATCTGCGCGATTGCGATTCCGCTTATTTGGGCTGTATTTCATCCTCGAAGATTTTCTGCCAGCTTTAATTTTCAGCGCGACGTGGAGGCGGCAGTTATTCAATTTAATATCCGCACTGGTCAGCAGCTCCCCAACAGAACGACGTTTGCCCATATTCACGTCGAATCCGTTCGCCGAAATGTCACCGCTTGTACGGGTGCCATCGCCGCGCTTGAAAAATTAGACGTCCAAGATAGAGTGATGGAGCGTCTCGACGGCACCTGTCAGTTAGTTTGGGCACCTAGAGAGCATGTGCAAATTCAGCAAATTGTCGCGCCAAATCTTCCGCAAGACTTAGATCTTTTCCGCACGGTCGAAGGCATTAATAAACTCGAAGTTTTGAGTATAGGTCATCCGCAGTCATGGCTAGATTTCTTTGTTTCACCGGGTCGCTATCGAATAACGGTCGTTGTTCATGGGGGCAATCGAACGGAAATAGTTCGTGTTATTGTCAATTGGCGCGGGAGGTGGGACGATTTTGACGCGGCATGAACGCTTTTAGGGGTGGGTTCAACCGATCGACGCAACACCTTCTAATCTTGCCAGATGAGGAGGTATGCGAATGGAGGGGAATGCACGGATATGGTTCACACCAAAGCAGAAGGCTGAGCTGTGGGAGCGCTGGAAGGGCGGTCAATGTGTGGCCGACATCGCACGGGCGCTTGAGAGAAGGAACAAGAGCGGCGTCTATCGGGTCTTGGCTCTCAATGGTGGAATCGCTCCAACACCACGTCGGAGAGCTTTGGTAGCGCTGAGGCTTGAGGAGCGCGAAGAGGTCTCGCGTGGCATTGCCGCCGGCCGGTCGATACGGCGGATCGCACAGGGGCTCGGGCGATCGCCCTCGACTGTAAGTCGAGAGATAAGGCGTAATGGCGGCTGCAGCGCCTACCGCGCAAGCGAGGCTGATACGTGCGCCTGGGAGCGGGCGTTGCGCCCGAAGCCTTGTCGCCTGGCGCGCCATGCCGAGCTACGATGGCGCGTCGCGCAGAAGCTCACGCTCCAGTCGTCGCCGGAGCAGATCTCTGGCTGGCTTAAGCGGCAATTCCCTACCGGCCAAGGCATGCAGGTATCTCACGAAACGATCTATCGGAGTCTCTTTATTCAGACACGCGGCGTGCTGAAGAAGGAGCTGATGGCGCACCTGCGAACAGCGCGGCAGATGCGCCAGGCCAAGGGCGGCACCACGAAGAGCGGACTGGGGCAGATCGTCGATACCGTCTCTATCCGCGAGCGGCCGGCCGAGGCCGAGGACCGCGCTGTGCCAGGCCACTGGGAAGGAGACCTTCTCTCCGGAGCAAACAACACACACATCGTGACGCTCGTCGAGCGCCATACTCGCTTTGCGATGCTTCTCAAGGTCCCGAGCAAGGACACGGCGACCGTGGTAGGCGCGCTCGGTAAACACGTGCGCAAGCTGCCTCAGCAGCTGCGCCGCTCCTTGACCTGGGATCGAGGCAAGGAGATGGCTGACCACAAGAGCTTCACCATCGCTACCAACGTGCAGGTCTATTTCTGCGATCCACGCAGTCCTTGGCAGCGCGGCAGCAACGAGAACACTAACGGCTTGCTGCGACAGTATTTCCCGAGGGGAATAGATCTGTCGCGTTTCTCTCAGGCATACCTGAACAGGATCGCACTGCGGCTTAATCAACGCCCGCGAAAGACTTTGGGCTTTGAAACTCCTGCCGATAGACTACGAGCGGTGTTGCATTGACCGGTTGAACCCGCAGGCTTTTTGGTTCTTTTTTGCTGCGGTTACCGGTTTTTGATTTACATCAACTTTGAGCGGCCATGCCCATTAAAATCCCGAAAATCATTTTCCCCGGCTATCCGATCAGGCCGACTGAGGTGGTCCCGGCTATCTGAATAATTTTTCCGCGTCGATAAGTGGAGCGTCTGCCGGGGTTAGGCTGCCAAGCGGAGGGGCAGCGGGCTGAAGTAAGCTTGATCGGGTGTCATGCCGTCAAGGCTCGAGTGTGGCCTCCGGCCGTTATAAAAGTTTAGGTAACGGCCGATCTCTCGCTGACGCTATCGTAGGCTCGCAGATACACCTCCTCGTATTTGACGCTGCGCCCGTTTGCCAGCTTGCCTGGCGCACTCTTATATGGGTCATTCACTACCGATGCTTTCGGCGGCTGCATCACTTCAGGTCCGAAACGGTCTCAAAGCGGACCTTGCCGACAAGGTGACAAGGTAAAACGGTTGCCGGCTCGCGGGCGCCCTTATCGCGACTTACTACCCTGACCCGAGACGTTTTGTTGCCGCGTAATTTTTTACAATCCGACCGCCATAGTGACGCGCCCAGTCTGGGATAACCCGATCGCCCGTGCCGCTGCCGGTGACAGGTCGATGTGCCTGCCGCGGACCCACGGACCACGATCGTTGATGCGTACCGTCACGCATCCGCTGTGGCAAACGCGAACGCGCGTGCCGAAAGGCAACGTCCGATGCGCCGCTGTCATTGCCGAGCAATTCAGACGCTCGCCATTCGCTGTGCGATGACCGCAAAGGCCATCATGTCCTCCGTAGATGCTCGCCACTTCAGCATGCGCAATGCCCCCAATGGCAAGCAGCAGCGCTGCCGCTAAGGTCAATCCAAAACGGTATGAAAAACAACAAGACATGATTTCATGCTCCTCTGACAAGTATTCTTCAAGATTGGATGGCTTTTCCTTCCGCCATGAAAACATCTAAGGCGTTGTGGGCGCTTTGATTTAAGTCAACGTACAGCCGCCCCCGCGGTGCGCCTTCGGGCATCGTTGTTTGGCAGCTTGACCCGGTCACCGAGGCGCGCTTCGTGCACGAACTCTAGCCCGGTCTTTGCTTTCAGTCCTTCCAGAAATTCTTGAACCGATCAGGCGCCATCTCGGTATATCGAACCGTGTGCGCGATATTTCTATGGCCCATGTAGTGTTGAAGCGCCCGAGTATCATGCCCATCGTTGGCGTAGCGCAGGCCGAGGCGGACGGCGTTCTGCCCCTGCAGGTGATGTTTGACAATATGCGCTTCTACACGCGCGAAGCCGATAAGGTCCTGTCGGACTTGGCAAAGACCGTATCGCCGTCGTCGGTAATGTAGGTACCGACAGAAATAACATCAGCCCACACCATGCCTACCAACGCTTCGACATTGCCGGGGTCGAGGTCCAGTGCTTTTTTGAAAAAATGTCCTGCTTTCGCAACACCTTCAGGTGTGTGTCCTTTGTTCAGCCACACCATGCCCTGGAAATAGAGGTCCATCGAGTCGGGAAGCGGCGCCCGCTGCGCGCGTCGCGCTTCTGCCTCGATGAGCTGCGCGCCCAACTGGTTGGCAAGCCGTGCCACGATCTCATCCTGCATGTCGAACAGATCGGAGATCGGTTTGTCGAAACGCTCAGCCCACAGATGATTGCCAGTTTCGGCATCAATAAGCTGGACATTGATCCGCAGGCGATTGCCGCCGCGCTGCACCGAGCCTTCGAGTACGTAGCGCACCCCAAGATCGCGGCCGATCTGCTTCACGTCGATATGTTTGCCTTTGTAAGTGAAAGCCGTGTTGCGGGCGATTACGAACGAGCCGCTTATGCGCGACAAATCTGTGGTCAGGGTACCGCCGCTTCAAAGAGTTGCACGGCAACAACGACACTAACGATATTTGCTGGTTCGCCACGTCGCAGACCATGAACCCGCGTTTGTCGCAAGCCGTCGTCGATGCGGCGATGGCCAGCGACAGGCTCAAGGCGTCCGCCGAATATCTCAACATCTGGCGCGAAGATGTTTCCGACTTCGTGCCGCTCGATGTGGTCGAGGACAACACCGACTTCGAAACTTACGAGCGGCCGCCACAGCCGCATGTCCAATACTGGGCTTACTTCGACGGGGCCACCGGTGTTCCGGGCGGCTCGTCTTTCACTATGGCCATTACCCACCGCCAGGGCGACGATGTGGTGCATGATCTGATACGTGAGCGCAAGCCGCGTTTCGTGGCGCGTGATGTCATCGCCGAGTTTGCCCAGACCCTGAAGTCCTACAACATCTCCGAGATCGCCGGAGACCAGTTTGCGCACCAGTTGTTTGCCGATGAATGGCAGCGCAACGGCGTCCGCGCGATCGAGGGCGAGTTCGACACTTCGGAGAACTACCGGCGCCTCTTGATGATGCTGATGGGCCGCCGGGTTAAGATGCTCAACAGCGCGACGTTGCGCCAGCAACTCACGTCGCTGGAACGTCACGTGCTGCCATCCGGCCACGAGGTGATCCGCCGCCCGCAAGTGGCCTCAGCCCACGACGATGTGGCCACAAGTGTTGCCGGTGCGCTGGTGCGCGCTGGTGCCAAGCGCACGCTGTTCGGTGCCGATGCGGTTTGGCTCGGTTACGATCCGTCGCCATCAACTCCCGACGCTGTCGCCCGGGCGGCCCAGGAGGAGTCCGATGCCAATTTCCGCTGGCGGCTGTCTCAGTACATGAGATCTATCGGTGTGCCCAATGGCTTCTGAAACAAACCGAGAGCTTTCAGGAACTGCGCTGTTGCTGGCGGCGTCATTGTTGTGGTGATGCTTGCCGCGCGGCTGGTGACGACGTTTATGTGAACAAACAAAGGAGACTACCATGGCCAACACCTACCGACGACGCGACCTCGATAACGACGACGACATCCTGAGAGATGGCGAAGTTCTTCACGTGCCGCTTTATCTGATGGACGGCCAACCAAACCCCGACCTCAGCCCCCTGCAGCGCGACGTCGGCGAACATGCTGTTCGCAACGCCGCTCGGCGTGCGCAGGTGACCGATGGTGCCGGCAATGCCGGGTTGGCTCTGCGCCGGCCTGGCTACCGAATCGCCGACGGCATCCAGCGTGACATGAGCGTCTATGCCGTTTACGACGCCGCCGCCGAAGTCGCCTATAAGAACGTTGGCGCCGGTGAGCGTGAAACACTGGGTCAACGCGTTTGCGACGTGTGTCGTTTTGGCCCCGAAGGCGCACGTGGTCATCTGAAAATGATCAACGGCGAGTTGACTTGCGTCGCCGATCAGCAAGAGGACGCCGCGTCCTTCAAGGACGATCGCGCAGCCGCATACGCGGCCAAGGACGAATATTATCGCACTGCATATCGCGGAGACGGACAATGAGCACAACACTCGGCAAGCAGCATCGCCGCAGCACTTGGCGATGATCGCGGAGGTCGTCTAGGGTTGTTGGTCTTGCAAGGCATGGCCGAACCTCAATCATTTCGGTAAATGGAAATGTAAGGTGGCAGCCATCCATAATCCTGCGCATGCGCGACTAATCGTTGAGCCTTGGCTACAGGCATTATTGTGCCGTTGAAATGGATGCTCGTTTGGCTTGCTCGCAATCCTGCTCGCAAGCTACCGTCGAGCGTGTGGAAATATAAACGATCGACGAATCCTGCATGTTGGGGCCCGAACGGTGGTGGCGGGCGGCGCACCGGCATCAGACTTGTGGCCCGCACGATGGCGGGTGCGCACAGCAGCGAACCAGCACCAACGAGGATGCTTCTGCGCGTTATTAGGCCGTCGTGGTTAGAAATTGGCGCCGTCATCGAGCCCCCCAGTCTCAGCGAGGGCTGGCGCCGCTCTGCTACATTTGCCGCCGAAACGGCCACATCCCACTGTCCGTGTGGACACCACCTTGCCGCAGCGTGGCAGGTTGGCGAGGGCGCCAGCCCTTCTCTTGATGCGCCCCTAATGTAGCATGGGGCTCAGCGATTACAATCAGCGCAGCACATTCATGACCCAAGAAATTCGCTTCTGCTTGAACGCCAACGAGACACCGGCATTGCCGGGCGCCTATGCGATGGCGATCGAGTTGACCGATAAGGCGGCGGTGAGGCTGAATGGCCAGTCGCCGATAACCTTGCCGGCCGGACGCTATCTTTATTGCGGCTCCGCCAAGGGGCCGGGCGGATTGAAGGCGCGGCTTTCGCGCCACATGCGACGCGGCAAGTCATTGCGCTGGCATGTCGACCAGCTGACCGAGCAGGGTTCCGTGGTCGGCAGCTGGGTATTTCCTGCAGGTGACGAGTGCGAGCTGGTGCAAATGTGCTCGTATTTGCCAATGCCAATTGCCGGATTCGGCAGCAGTGATTGCGCGACCTGCCGCAGCCATCTGCTATTCTGGCCCAACGGAGTGGCATTGCCCTGGCCGGGCGCTGGCATAGAAGCAGCAAGAGCTTGAATGCGTTAGCAGGCCGATTCTGCATTGATGCGGGTCCATTCTGGGCATCTTTTCCTTGATGATTGAAGTCTTACATCTGCAATGCCACGTGGTTGTTCGCCGCCAGTCAGCACAGACGAGATCGCTTATGAGGGGGAAGACAGTTGTCATCACGGGCGGCACGTCCGGAATCGGCGAAGTCGCCGCGGTAGCACTGGCAAAAATGGGAGCCCGGATCGTCTTGGTCGCACGGGACAAGTCTCGCGGGGACGCGACCCTCGCGCGGCTTCGCGACAGTGCGCCTGGCATCGCCCACACCATACATTTTGCCGATCTCCTGCGCTTGGCCGAGATGAAACGCGTGGCGGCTCAAATCGCCGATCACGAGCCGCGCATCGACATCCTAATCAACAACGCAGGCGCACTATTCGCTACGCGCCGACTCACGGAAGACGGACTTGAACGTACCTTCGCGCTCAATCACATGGCCTATTTCGTCGTGACAGAGGGATTGCGTGCGCGGCTCTCAGCCTCAAGTCCCGCGCGCATCATCAACACTGCTTCCGCCGCCCACCAAGGCGCCACGTTGGATTTTGATGATCTTCAATCGGCAAAGAGTTTCGGAGCCACGAAAGCCTATGGTCGGTCGAAGCTATGCAATATCCTGTTCACGCGTGAACTCGCTCGCCGCCTGCAGGGCACGGGCGTCACTGCGAATTGCCTTCATCCCGGGTTCGTCGCCACACGCTTTGGCGACCAAAGCGGTGCCTTGATGTCGCGCCTCGTTTGGCTTGCCAAATTTTTCGCAATATCTCCCGCTAAGGGCGCAGAAACGATTGTCTATCTCGCTTGCTCGCCAGACATTGCCGAGACGACTGGACAATACTTTTACAAATCCGTGCCGACTACGCCGTCTTCGTGGGCCCAAGACGACCGATCTGCATTATTGCTCTGGCAGCGCAGCGCGGCCCTGTCCGGCATGAAGGGATAGCCGCACTGGACATGACCAGCTGGCCTGGCCGCCGCCGCATCCGTCCGCGGCGGCGCAGTACGCGATGTCGATGGTGCCGCAGCACGACCCGCGCTTCAGCGCCAACTGGGCCTCTGCTCACTCCGGCGGTGCCGGTGCTGATCAGAAAGAGCCCAGTCCTATTCAGCGAGAACAGCAGCGCCTTGCTGACTACTACGCCGACTTAACGCGGCAACAGGACGAGCGCCGCCATCGCGAGGACGTCGAGGCTCGTGCAAAGCGCACGGCTTGAGGGTTTCGTTCCCAGCGGGCTGAAGTTTCATCATCCCGTGCGTCGCTTCTCTCATGGTGTGCGGCGCGGTTGGGCCGTCGGCTCGGTCTTGCTACGTTTAGGGCCGAGCCCGAGACGCCATCCACCGCATTCTATCAACCGAACGCAGAAACAGTGTTACCGAAGGGTTACTGGCGGCGGAACTTTTCCGGCGACCGTGCGGCAGTAAAACGGTGGAAGCAGGGCCGTGAGGGTCTCTACCGCGTCATCCGGGTGTCGTGTCACCACTGAACATGTCCAACGCTCTGGTCTTGCACGGCAGCGGTGCGGCCAGGTGTTAGTACGCAATCTCCCGGTGCCGCTACTGAGGCGTTCGGCACGCTGTGTGCCTGGCAACCATCCTGCGCACGCGCGCGCGGCCCTCGCAATGAGGCGCGGCACATTGTAAGTGGCTGAAATCCGCTTAACGTCTGCCTTTAACCACAAACTCAATTGATCGCACCCCTTTCGCCACATTTGCGCGATCATGGCTGATGCAGCGGCGGAGGCACCGACGCGCCGGAATCTCACACGATGTAAATGGGAAGTCGTCTTGGAAACGTAATTTATCGAGTAGCGTGCATAGCCGCAGTGCTGTGGGCGGTTTTTATTCTCATAGCAACTTCCAATCTAGCTCATCCGGATTGGACTATATCTACGCCCATTGCGTTAGTTGGCGCAGTCGTTGTTTGGGGCCTTGGCCGCGCTGCCCGCTACGTTTTAACCAAGTAGCTAATAGAATTCGGTCACGAGCACGCCGATGGTGAGTCACCGTTGTTTATTCGTCCCGTTGCAGGGCGCAAAAGATTCAGCCGGTGTGTGACCCGCGCGCTACAGCTAATACCGGCGGTAGGTGCTATGGTGCAAGAATCGCCAGTCCAACAGCGAGAACCTACGATGATGGCGCACGCGGTGTACGAGGGCAGATTGTTTTGGCTGAAGACTTCAGAATGGTCGGTGCTGCTCGTCAGCGTGGCGCTCTGCGGATTCCTAACGCTGCTTTTCTGATCAGCATTCACCATCCAGGTCGCAACGTCCGGCGTTCTCCCTTGAATGTGGAAGGAAGCGCCAAATGCGGAAGTCTCCGCGCACTCGTATGGACGTCAGAGCCGGCTGCGGAAATCTGCACAGGCCGATAAGTGGAGTTTCTGCCTGACAGCGGGCACGCTGTGCCCAGCGAATCAGGAGAGACAATGAGCAGACGACCG
>Ga0187868_1001044_pt1 | contig 20699 bp, 21 predicted proteins | sample June2016WEW_13_4_FD_133014 | JGI IMG/M metagenome (GOLD analysis project Ga0187868, IMG submission 133014) | Peatland microbial communities from SPRUCE experiment site at the Marcell Experimental Forest, Minnesota, USA - June2016WEW_13_40 | ecosystem: Environmental > Terrestrial > Soil >... | reverse complement strand
TCAAGGTGTCCTGCCCGCTCACCAGCCAGACCGTATGCCCCGCGGCCGCGATCGCGCCCGGCTCCGAACCGACGGCGATGGGACGACCGACGACAGCGTCGTTGACCGTATTGATCCGCACGAGGTGGACGTTGGCCCCGTTGAGCGTGGCCGTCACCCAGAGGGTCCCAGGAGCCGCCGCCATCAGGCCCGACCCGTAAATGATGGGTAGCTCACCCGAACCGGGGGACGAAAGCAGTTTGATCGTCTTGACGACCCGGTTGGTGCGAGGGTTGATCCTTACGACGGCGGACCCGTTGGAGACCCACACGGCCCCGTCGCCGGTCGCGACCAGCCCGAACAGACCGGCGCCCCGGACACGAGCCACGACGCGTCCGCTCGAGGGGGAGAGCCGCAACAGGCAACCGGAGAGGCATTGCGCGTTCACGACCGACATCCAGGCGGCCCCCTCGCCCACAGCGAACCCGGGCCTCTTTTCCAACGGCAGCGGCAGGGTCCGCACGGCCAGGGTGTGGGGGTCGATGTGGACCATCCCTGCACGATCGAGCGTCCAGAGGGCCCCGTCGCCGAAGGAGAGGGTCGACGAGACGATCGGGATCGTGCCGGTCACCTTGCCCGTTGCTGGGTCGACCCGGAGAATCCCGGAGTCGTCCGTGACCCACAGGCTGCCGGCTCCGTAGGCAAGGGTCGAGAGCGAGGCGGTGGGAAGTGACAGGATCGGTTCGCTCCTGTCGGTAGCGGGATCGATGCGGTAGAGGGATCCTCCCGAGGTTGCCCAGGCGGACCTGTCACCGGTGGTGACGCCATAGACGCCACCTGCTGGGCGGAACGTCGCCGTGAGGACGGGACGAAGTGTCGTTGCCGCCCGCGGCGGGCTGCCTTTGCCTATCGAGCCGCCTGTCGACATGCAGGCTGTCAACAGCGCCGCGGCGCCGACGAGCACCACCCAGTTGAGCCGCGAACTGCGCATCAGTTGGAGTTGTACTCCTCGCAGACGTCGTGGGGTGCCGCGCCCATCGGGCCAAAGTCCTCTTCCACCCTCTCCGTCTGTTCGCCCGTGTGGTTCCGCCTTGGCGGGTTCGCCGTTCGGCGAGGCACTGAACCAGGACGGTTTTGGAGGGAGTGCGGGTTCGCGTCGGCGGGCCGATGGCGCGGATCTCCGACTGGTCCTAGGTGCTGCCCGGAGACAAGCTGTCCGGTGACGTAACTCTTGCGATCGTGAAGGCGTTCGCTCGCCTGACCGTCGCGGTCTTGGTCGTTGTGGCTATCGGCGTCGGTGTGAGCGCCTCGTCGTGGAATCAGCCGACCTACGGACCCTCCTGGGGTCGATTCTCCATTGAGTTCCCGTCCGCGCCGACGACGCACATACCGCGAGAACGGGATATGTGGTTCGCGAGTGACGTTACGCATGGTGTGCACGAGTCGGTCAACGTGCGTGTCTTCCGGGCCGATCACTATTGGTCAAGCGCAGTTGAGCAGGAGCGCGAAATCGACCATATCGTTGGCCAGGCGGCGACCGTGACGCACGGTGATGGAATCACCGTGATCGCCCCTCCGCCCTTCTGTGCCGGTGTCTGTGTTGATGTCGAGTTCGTACGAGAGGGCCCGACGGTCTGGGCGGTCGAGGCTGCGGCTTTCAAGCAAGCTGGACCCTGGATCAACCCAGATTGACATGCAGTGTCCGGTCCACAAGACGAGAGCCTCAGCGCGATGGCCAGAGGCTTGTTGGCGTCATTCGAACGCGCGGGGTAAGCGCCCTGTGAGGCCTCTGCCGACCCATGCCCTGCTGCTCGGTCGTGGCGGTTGCTGCGGCTACGCCGGGTGCGTGCCTGAGGAAGTGCACCCGCACTTTGTCTCCGCCTCAGCCGAGGCAGGTCTCCGGTATGTGGACGGCGAGGACCTTGCTTGACGTGAAGCTTGTGACCTGGACAGCCACGAGGATGTGGCCGACCAGGGCGACCGGCGTCCGACTGGGCGCCTGCTTTGCCGTCCAAAGCGCGGTTGCGCGTAGCGATCCTGTCGTAGGCGCGAGGCAGGTCATGCCTCGATAGCTCTGGAGCAGTAAGAAGGCGCCGAGGTTGTAGGCGGTAAACCCTCGGTAGGCAGTGGCAGAGGGTGGATCGAGTGGCAAGGCGCCTTGAGGCAAGACGATTGGCCGGAGACCGGCGGAGCTCAGCAGGCTGACCGACGAGAGGTAGCTCGTGACCCAGACCCCTCCCTCAACAGGCGTAAGCCCAGCCGTGCCGCCCGACAAGAAGGGCTGTCGACGCATCGCTAGCACTTGGCCGGTGATGGCGTTGAACTCCCTGACCAAGCCGCGCGCGTTATTGGCTCGTGAAACATAGCCAAGCGCATAAAGGATTCGGCCGTCGGGCGAGAGCGCCAGCGACGCGCCGTCAGCCCCGGCGTCCTCTTTGCGGACGATCTTGCCGGTGGCTGTGTTCAAGAGCAGAAGCACGCCGCCGTCGTTCATCCACACGTCATCGGTACTGCTGACTCCGGAAGTCACCGAGAACCAGTAAGTGTTGCCGAGGAAAGGCAGCTGAACAGGAGGACCCAACTGCAGCGTTGACGCGTTGACAGTTCTCAGGGACCAACCCCCGGTGACAATGCCCTGGAGAGACACCTTCTGTGCCGTGAAGACGACAATCCGTCCTCCGACGGTCTCGATGAACGAGGCAGCAGACATCACAGGACCGACCTTGAGTGCCCCTGAGCGCAGATCGAGGCGAACAATGGGTTCCGAACACGGTTCCATGCAGCCGTTGATCGCGAAACCGAAAGCGAATGTCTTCGATGACGCGGCGGAGCCCGGGATGAGAACGGCAGTTTGCGGGGCGAGGTTTGCACGGGCGATCACATTCTCGGGCCACGGGCCGTGAGAGACGGGAGTGGACGTCGCGAGGAGCGTAACTCTGATCGGGGACGGAAGCTGTGTCCCGTGCGGTAGGCCGAAGGTGACGACCTTCGTGGTGTATCTCCCTACAGGAAGTGGCGGCATGGTCTCCGGAGGAATGCACGCTGGCAGCTGCGGTGTCGCTTCGCTGAGCGTCTCGGTACAGCCCTGAAACCTGGTTGAGATCGAGACCGCGAAGCGGTTCACGCCCGCCCTGAGGTGGACCGTGGGACTACAGGCCATCAAGAAGCGGAAAGCGTTGTAGCTCACCCGGTTGTTTGTCAGCCCTACGAAGAGCCATCCGTCGGCGGCGCAAGTATTGACGGTGATCGTTCTGCCGGTGGTGTTCCTGAGCAGCGCCTCACCCCGAATCGGGGTGCCCGCGACCACTTGAGTCGTACTCAGGACGAGTCGGATCTCGACCGGAGATTGGCGACTGCTGGTCGAAGAAGGTCTGAGCGAGCCGAGGATCGTGCGCGCCGTCGCTCCCGAGTCGTAGCCGACGTTCCAGCCCGCGGGTAGAGAGACCTGAGCTCTTCCGTGGTCGACAGGTTCCAAGGCCGATGGCGTTGCCTCGGTGTGCACCGCGAGCACTGGACGAAGCAGCGATGGTGTTCTCGTGGTGGTCGGCTTCTGCCCGAGGGGTCGACTTGTTGATGTCGTGCAGGAACTGACCATCAAGCCCAGTCCTGCCAACGCGACGAGAATCGACACACGCTTCGCGGTCACGAGTTCAAGAAGCTCCTCGGCAGCAGTTTCGCGTATTTTGTCCACCTAAGGCTCTCGGCGCCGCAACCACTTTTCTTGGTGGCCATGACTGTGATGGTCGCCGCGTTCACGGCCGGAGGGGAAACCTCTGTCTGAGTCGGTGGTTGCGATACTCCATTATCCGATATATCATGATTGGAGAGTCGAAGCGAAGGGTGGTCCACATGACCGTGGAAGGCATTCGCGGGTCCTCGGACCGCAGCGTCCTCGTTCTCACGAGCCTGGCCGCTGGTCCAAAGCATGGCTATGGCCTCATCAAGGACATCGAAGGCTTTGCAGGCGTGAAGCTCGGTCCGGGGACTCTGTACGGGTGCCTCGCCAAGCTCGAACAAGCGGGACTCGTTGAAGCCCTGCCCACAGAGGACCGACGGCATCCCTATCGCATCACCGCCTCGGGTCTGCAAGCGGTGAGGGAAAGGCTCATCGAGTCCGCACGCATCGCCGAACTCGGGCTGGGCAGAGTCGCGGGAGCGATGTCATGAACAGTTGGCTGTTTCGCTCACTGGTGGCGCTTTACCCGAAGGCTTGGCGGGAGCGCTACGCCGATGAGGTCGGGGACCTCTCCGCGGAACTCCTGGAAGCCGGTGAGACGACACGATTGCACCTCGCGCTGGAACTGGCAAGGTCGTCCCTAGCCGAACGGGTCCGCTCGTTGCACAGGGGTCGTTCCATGGTGGTGCTGTCTGGCAGTACGGCTCTTGTCGTTGTCGTGGTGGCCGCCTTCCTAGCGACGAACGGCTTCGGGCTTGGCGGACCGTCCAGTCCGAGAACGACGCCGGTCGGATGGGTCCCGGTCGCCTATCGCGCGGCGCAGGTGTCGGTTCCGCCGTCAGCTGTATTCATCAGTACAGAGGCGGCCGGTATCGGTTCAATAATGCTTGTCGCCACATCAGAAACCTCCGGCGGCGTCTGCTTGGGGTCTGCTGGTCCTGGAGGCACACATGTGTGCCTTCTCCCCCTGCGCCAGGTTCCTTCGGCCTATGCAAGTGAGAAGCCCGCCATCCTCGGCGGCGTGCCGGTCTACCTCGGCCCGAACGGCGACTACTACGTGCCGTCCCTGGGCGTGGCGATCATGGCGATTGGCCCCCTGGCGCGCCGCATCGTCGACACCTTGACCCGTATTCGGCTGCCGACGGCACGCTGCATGCACGCGAACCCGCAAAGGGGCTTGTACCGCCCGAGTTCGGAGGACTTGTTAATCACGGGAGACGCCACGGTAGACGCCACGCATCCCGTCTTGGATCGCGTGATCGCGGTGGTTGCCTGTGGCAACTGAGGCGAACAATCAGCGCCGGAGCATTTGGACGAAGCTGAATCGTTGACCCGCGAGCCGGCACCAACGCGGGTCGCGCGTCAGACATCACCTCTCTGCGCGTTCCCCCGGTGCGAGCGCTTCATGAGACGAGGATCACGGTGACCACGCCCTGGGAGTACGCATGGGAGACCCACCCGGCAACCGCGCCCGTTCGCAGCGATGGCGGCACCCATGGTCATTGTCGTCGCTTGCGCGTCAAGGCCGGTACCTGGTCGGTCCTGCCGTCAGCGAGCGTGTGCATTCCGACCTCTGCGGCCATCGGAACGTAGCTGTTGTCATCTCTAGGAGGCGTCGTACGCGACACCGCGGGCTGACGGTCGGTGCCATGATGCGCACAGTGCACAAGCTCGGCGCAGTCGCGGCAGTGGCCATGACGCTGATGGCTGCTGGCTGCACGAGTAGCGCCTAGACCACAAGCCCGAACAAGCCGACATCGACGGTGATGACGACGATTCCTCCATTCGGCGGCGACAGGACGACCACAACGCTTGCCTCGCAGTCCACGATTCCCCCGCCGACTCAGTCGGGCACCACCTTGCCGCCTACGGTCACGATTCAATACGAGCCGGGACCGGTCGTGCCCGTGCCGTCCGCGTCATGCACCGATGGCGAGCTTCGCGCGACGGACTTGGGCAACGGCCCTTTCATCTCCATGGGCGAGAGCCAGGACATCATCACGATCTCGTCCCCGGCTCCGTGTGAACTCTACGGGTACCCGACTCTGGAGTTCGGTGGCCCGTCACACCCCTTGGCCGTCAGGGTGCAACACAACGCGGTCGTGGGACACCAGGCGTCTCCCAGGCCAGTCGCGGTGGGTACCGGGACGCCAGCATCGTTCCTGGTGCAAACCGCCGAGGGACCGATGGCCCCGGATTGCAAGGGAACAGGGTTTCTGAGCATCGGGGTGCCCGGCACCGCGGCCAGCGTCTCGGTGTCTTTCCCGGCGACGAGCTTCCGCTCGGCGTGGTACGTCTGCGGGCAGGTGCAGGTGACACCGTTCGAGTAGGGAGACACCCTTGACCAGTACGCGTAAGTCCACCTGCATGAGGTCCGGCCATCTGGTCGTGGTCGTGGTGGTGACCATGACGCTGATGCTCGCCGCTTGTACCGGTTCGGCTACGGTCACGACACCTCGTCCGTTACGGCTCGATACGTCACCCAAGGCCATCACCAGACTGTTGGCGGCCGCCCAGCGAGCGACGGGTGGCACCTTTAGCGCCGTCTACCGCGTGTCCGAACCTCTCGTTGGGGGTCGAATCGGGACGTTCACCTACTTCTTCGCCCAGCGCTTTGCTCATGACCAGTTCTCGTCCTTGTTTTCTCGTTCACCAGCATCGGCCGCTGAGGCCAGGTCGGAGTTCTTCTACACCGGCCGCGGTGAGTACACGTGCGGACGCCTCCGAGTTTCGGCCCCTTGGCAGTGCGGTCAACCTGGTAGTGGCAACTCGGCATCGATGCTCCTCTCCGACTTCGACGAGCCAGAGTTTCTTTACGAGGACCTGAGTTTTGCCGCCTCACAGAACCCAGCCATCGACACCGCCCCTAGGACGGTCGCCAGTAAGAAGGTACCTTGTCTCGCCTTTGGGTCCACGGTCAAGGCGTGTTTCCTGGCAAGCGGCTTCATCGGCTACTTTTCGACGAGCGTTGCCATCGACAACGGATGGACTGGTGCTGCAACGCTCTTGAGCTACTACTCGGGTATCCCTGCCCACATCTTCCTTCTGCCTGCCAAACCAGCGCCGGAGCAGTGATGGGTACGCGAAACGCCTCCCAGCCATCTTCTTGAAGGTGAGGAATTACGTCTGGCAGAAAGGCCCGAGTACGCGAGAGATTGCCCACGACGCTTCGTGCGATTATGGGCATGGTGCGCAAGATCGGCGCGGTGGCGGCAGTGGCCATGATGTTGATGCTCGCTGCCTTGACGAGTCTGGGGCTGTCCGGCGCTCCGGCCGCTGCCCGTTTCACGGCGCAAACCTCCCTTACAGCGTCGACGACAACAAGCGTGCCTATTGTCCCGGTGAAGGTGCAGGTCGTGGCAAAGGGTCAATTCTCGGGACTCGTGTCGGGGGGAGGATGGCTGTACTCAGTCGAACTCCCTCAGCGGGGGTCACAGTTGGCGAGAGCCACGGTGGTACGGCTTGACCCCGCCTCAGGCCACATTGCCACCCGCTCGGTAGTCCTGCCGGGTGCCGCGCCAGCAAGCGCCTCCGCGCTCGCGTTCGTCGACAACGCTCTCTGGCTCCTGGCCGGGCTGTCGAAGGGCCGGGGACTACCGACCGAGCTGGTGGCGCTCAACCCGTTGACGTTCCGACGAGAGCGCTCAGTGCCCGTGAACAGTTCGCTGGCTCCTGGGTCCCTGGACTCCTTGACCGGTTCCGGCCGTGGCCCGCTCTGGGCGGCACTCGGTTGCAAGTTGCTCCGGCTCGACCCCGAATCCGGACAACTGCTTCAAAAGGTGACAGTGAGCGCGGGCACCCAGTGCGAGATGGCCATGGATACCCAGACGAACCGGCTCCTTGTCGAAGTCGGCCCTACAGCGCTTCGAGGACAGCCACCCGCTCCGACGCTGCTACTTCAAGAACGCAACGGGAGTGACGGTCGTCTATTGGGGAGCGCCATCGTCCCGAACCCACCAAATGGATGGGACTGGCTTTCTGCCTACGACGGCAACGTCTGGCTTTCGGGAGGGGACCCTGGGACCTGCGGCTCCATCTACGACTACCGGACCTCGCCCCTCAGGTTGTTCGCTTCCTCGCATGGGCAGGAATGCGAGGGCCTGCCCGTAGGAGTCGATGGTGGGCCTGGCGCGTCCCTCCCGCACACAAGCCAATTTCCCCTGGTCGATATCTCCGGTGGCGTGGTCTGGGTGGCGAGCGATGGTGGCGTCGATTGCTTCAACCCCCGCACGGCTCGCTTTGAAGCGTTCCTTCAATCAAGGTCCCGGAGCAACGTCTTGAACGGACCGATTGTGGTCACTCCGGGCGGCACGTATGGAGTGGCCTCGACAGTGCAACCTGGGCTTGGGATCATGCGGCTTACACCGCCCGTCAGTTGCCGACCATGATGCGCAAGCTCGTGGTAGTCGCGATGGTGGTCATGACGGTGATGCTCACCGGCTGTACGAGTTCGACTGCGCCCGCAGTGACAAGAGCAGCGAACGCCGCCAAGGCAGCAGCAGTGGCAGCGGAGAAGGCAGAGGCAGCAGCCAAGGCAGCAGAGGCCGCAGCCAAGGCAGCAGCAGCCGCAGCAGAGGTGGCAGAGATTGCGTCCGCCCAACCGTGTACGCCTTCGCAACTCACCGTGGGTGGCTTCGGCACCAGCGCTGCTGCGGGTACCGGGGTGGTCACCATACGAATCGAGGACACGTCCTCGCTACCGTGCTCGCTCACGGGCTATCCGGTCGTCACCTTCCTAAACAGCGCTGGCACGCCTCTGCACGTCACCGTGAGCCACACAGGCATCTGGCCACCGGGAGTTCCTAGAATCGCGCTTCCTCCCGGCGAGGCAGCTTCCGCAGGCTTCATCATCCTTAGTAGCGACATCCAACAGACATCTACCCCGTGCCCGGTTGCGACCTCGATAAGCGTGACGCCACCGAACATGTCAGCGTCGTTCAAGGTCGACACAGCCGTCCAGGTTCTCGGCATCTTCTTGTGCAGACCCGGCAGTGCGGTGGACATCTCGCCCATCGTCAAAGGCACCCTGCTGGCAGTGTCGCCTGCAGTCACCGCGCCGACCGGCTGAGGCTGCTTAGGTGAAGCCCCGGCTTTTCCCAGTGCCATGATGCGCTCGGTGCGCAGAATCGGCGCGGTCGCGGCAGTGGTCATGACTCTGACGGTCGTCGCTGGGACAAGTTCGGCCAGCCCTCCGACGACGACAGCAGCCGCCAGCAACACGACGACCTGGTGGGTGGATTCGACCTGGATATCCCCCCTCGCAGGCTGGGTGCTCGGCGAGGGTAAAGCTGGGTGCTCGACTTGCGTGATCATCAAGTACACCGATGACGGTGGTCGCACCTGGACTATGGTCCCGACCCCGGCAGGTAGAACATTGTTATCGGGCGGGAGCACATATACCTGCCAGAACTCGGGCGGCTGCGTCACTCACCTTGTGTTCGTCGATCGCGAGGACGGCTACCTTTTCGGCCCAGACCTGTTCACCACCACCGATGGCGGACGAGCTTGGCATCGCCAAGCGGGAGAGGCGACCGCCGCGCTTCAGATTGTCGCGCCAGGAGTGGTCTGGCGGCTCACTTATGACAGCACTGGCTGTCCGGGACCGTGTCGGATAACCCTGTTACAACAGGCTGTCGGTTCCTCAACGGCATGGAGCACCGTGCGTGCCCCGTTCAACGGCACCGGGACATTTTTCGCCCCTCAGATTGTCAGCACCAATACCGCTCGGGTGCTAGTCGCGTTCTACGGCCACATCGCGGGCGGCGTGACGAGCCATGCCTTTTTCTACGCCACTGATAATGAAGGACGGTCCTGGTCACTCCGAGCCGACCCCTGCGGACGGACGGGCCGCGTCGAGGACGACGCCTACGACACAAGCGCCACTGGACCGGGTGTCGTCGTTGTGGGGTGCGTGGCCAAGTCGGACTCGAACACTGGGTTCGTCCTTGTCTCTCGCGATGGTGGTCGGACTTTCGGACCACGGCGACCGGTGCCTCCAACCGACCTCAGCATGATCGACGCCGTAAGTGCAAGCACCATCGTCCTGGCCACTGGCAACATAAGCGGTGGCGGTCCCCTCACTTACACGTTGGAGACTTCCACCAACGGAGGAGTGACCTGGCGGACTGTCGTCCGTGACCCGGAGACGCTGACAAGCTCCACGCCTGGGGAGAGCTACCTGGGCTTCGTATCGCTAACTGTTGGCCACTGGATTGGCTACGGGAACAAGCTCTGGACCACCACCGATGGTGGGGAGCGCTGGACGGCTCGCAATGTCTGAGAGGCCAACGGCGGGACTGCGCGTCCTCGTGATCGTGGTCATGGTGCTGATACTCGGTGGTGGTACGACTTCGGCGTCGTCACGACCTCCGAAGACAGCACAGGCCACGGAGGTCATCCACCTCGCGGCGCAGACCGAAGCGCGCGTGACCCCGACCGCCGTGATTGGTGCAGCGGGTGACCTGTGGATGCTCGGGACGTACCCGTGTCCCACCGGGACCTGCCCTGTGCTCACGCGAAGCAACGACGGCGGCAAGTCTTTCGTCAAGGTCGGTTCGCCGCCTGCCCCAGTGGCCTCATCACCGCCTTTTCTCGGCTTGCTCAACTTTGCGAACCGCGAGGACGGCTACGTCCAGGGTAAGCAAGGAACGCCCTTCTACTGGACAGGAGACCGTGGCGAGTCCTGGGAACCGGTACCTTCGCGGGGGGACCTTTACAGCCTGGTCACGACTGGCGGTCATGCCTACGCGCTGTGGTGCGATGGCGGGGGTCCCAACTGCGATTCCGACTACTACCTGGCGGTGTCGTCGGTAGCCGGTAACTCCTGGACGACCATCGCTCTGTCCCCAACCACCAATGGGCAGATTGTCTTTCTGGCCGCTTGGAAGTCCAGGGTTTGGCTCATATCGACACCCGCAGGCGGTGGCTTGACGCATGTGCTCATTTCTTCCGACGGGGGCAGGAGCTTCTCCAAGACCTCGACGACCGGGTTGAGTGGCTATTCCGCAACTGCCTTTGCAACCTCGTTCCAGACCCTCTGGGGAATCAGCTACTTCGGTTCTATGGAAGGGCTGTCGCGCTCGACGGACGGAGGGACACGCTTCGTGGCCTTCAAAGAGGATGTTGCGGGCTTGGCCTTCCTTCCCGGCACCCGAGTCTTCCCGGTTTCCAACGACGAGGCTTTGGCGGCGGACTCGCTCGGCCTGGGTCTGTTTCTCACGGAGAACGGCGGTCAGAGTTTCACTCGGGTTCTGCGGCGTGCGCAGATACTTGAAGTTGGTTTCGCCACAAGGGACGATTGGCTCGGCCTCGGGGACCCCCACCCCACGGTGGCAGAACCCCCACCGACGAGCATGTGGCGCACCACCAACGGCGGGCGCTCATGGCAGTCAGTGAAGGCCCCAACTGTCACCGCCCCGACGACCGTCAGCCGCGCAGACCTGTCCCGGTTCGTGGCCCTGGCCCACAAGGGGCTGCGTGAACCGTTCGAAGCCACCTACCGATTCGTCCCTCCGCTGGACAGCCCGACAGGTCCGATTCCCAGCTTTGCGGTCTGGTCTGAGCCAGTGGTGGGTTCGGACCCCGAGGGGAACTTCGTCTACGAGGCCCCGTTTGGTTCGGCGACGTTCCGGTTCATCAAGGACGGTCGCGGCAAGTACTACGAGTGCCTTCGCGCGGCATCTCGGAAACCTTGGAGATGTGTCGGGCCATTCGGTTCGCTGAGCGTTGGGGAAAGCATGTGGGTTGAGGGATACCGGATGCCCATGTTCGTCACTGAGAACCTCAGCACGAACCTCACTGGTCGCTTATCCCACAGAACGATCATCGGGCGTCGCCTCTGGTGCCTGAACGTCCAACCCAACGGCGTCCTCTGTCTCACGAAGACAGGGCAACTGGCCTTCGACGCCAAGTGGTTCGTCGGCTCCAGCCAGCTAGAGCTGGTCTCGTTGGCGCTGACTGAATCCAAGTCGGCCTTCCTTTTTCCAGCGAAGCCAACGCCATGGAGGCAGGCAGTTCTTCCAAACCTGTGCGGGAAGCTCCAGTGTCCGTCACCGGGCATGCTCTAGGTCCATGATGCGCAAGCTCGTAGCAGTCGCGACAGTGGCCATGACTCTGATGCTCGCTGCGTGTACGACCAGCAGTTCACCAGCATCGTCCCGCGCTACCCCGAAAGAAATCAGCGCCTTTCTTGGCCTCGCCGAGAAGGGATTCCACAGTGAGTTCAGTGCAACCTATAGAACGGTCGACACGCTGAGCGTTACCGCAAGGCACATCCCGGTCGCGGTAACCGCGGTACAGATGTCCTGGCCCCTGTCCGAGACATTGGCTCCGGCACATTTCAAGTACGAGCAGAGCGGCGCGGCTGAGGTCTTCTTTGGGGCGTTGCGGTCTTCCTACAGCGTGCCCGGAGAATACGGCCAGGACTACACCTGCTTTCCAGAACACCATGCCACCTGGTCGTGCTCCCAAATCGGTGACGGAACCATTGGGTCGATGCTCATGGGTGCCTATCTTCCGCTGAATACCCTCAGCGGACTTCAGGCGCTCGCCGGAGGTTTCACCTATCCGACCTTGCCGCACGCCGCGTACTTCTCCCAGAAGATTGTGTCGGGGCGAAAGCTGACATGCCTCAACTTCCCTTCAGCCAAAAGGCCACGCGCCACAGTGTGTCTGACCGCCGGAGGCATCATTGGCTACTACTCGTCGCAGGTGAGAGCCAGCAGCGAGGGGCCGCTAGGTACCACGTCCCTGGTCTCGCTGTCCTTCCATGTGACTAAGGCCGAACTCACCCTGCCAGCCAAGGCGAAAGCAACGCCGGGGGCGTGAGCAATGTCGCTGAGGGCACGCCCCGTGTACGCGAACCCGTCCCGTCAGGGCTTCGTGGGAGCATGACGACAATGAAGTTGCGCGCGCTCGCGATGGTGGTCATAGCCGCAGCCCTCAGCGTGTTCACCAGCTCGCAGACCTTCGCTGCGACAACGGTGCCGATCACGGCCAAGGCGCTCCCCGCGGTTGACCTTGCAGCCACACCAGCCGGATGGGTACCGGTCGCCTTCGGAAACGCGCAGGTGTCGGTGCCATCGACATGGTGGGTGCTCTACAACTCGTATCCGTGCCCTACTGGGTCGCCGACAGGAGAGGTATTCGTCAATCCACCCCCTGGAGCCTTCGCCTGTCCTTTGGAGATCGCTCCCGGTCCGGGCACGACGGTATCGTTCGGACCCCCAAGGTCTCCCCTCAGCACCGTCCTTGGTCACCCAGAGGTCATCAACGGCATCTCGGTGTACCCCTATCCTACGGGACCGCGGAGCAGTTACCTGGTTCCATCGCTGAGCGTTGAAATCACCGTTGACGGGCCACTCGGCCAGCGAGTCCTGCACACGCTCACCTGGTCACCGCGCTCGGTCGTACTTGCACCGGGGTCTTCACCGGCAGTCCCGTCGTCATGGCGTTACGTGAGTTTCGCCGGACTACGGTTCTCGGTTCCAGCGAACTGGCCGGTCAGTCGGACCCAGGTGACCCCTGGTCTGGGAGCCATCTGTGGGGAACAGGGCGTGGCATTCTGGGACACGACCGTGACCCTGAGCACCGATGCGCGTCCCGTGCTCAGTCCGCCCTGCCCCCTCATTCGACCGACGCCCCTGCAGCCGGAGAACGGGGTCCAGGTCGATTCGGGGTTACGGACCGAGCCGACGGTGACACTCTCCCTTTCGGCTCACTGCCTCGTACTCCACGGTTTGACGGCGTGCCCAGCAAGCTCACCGGCGTACTCGATCCTCGTTGTCAGGGTAAACGTGCCTGGGCGCGACAAGCCCGTCTTCGTCTCCGTCGGCTTGGTGGGGAACGGCATGATCGCCAGGGCCATCCTGGACTCGCTGCGGGCGGCTAGTGATTCTGCCGGTCCCGTGCCGCCACCGGGGTGAGCGACATCGACTCCCTCACCCCCGACGATGAAGCCTGTAACGGTACGGTCGTCAGGACGATCTTGTACTCGTTGCGGGCGGTGTGATGCGCCCAACGCCTGGTCTACGCGTCCTGCGGCGGGCATCAGAATACGAAGTGACGACCGAGCGGGCAGGCGTTGCGTTCTTGACCATGGCGACCGCTGGCCTAATCGCTGCCTTCTTCCTGCCTTGGTGGTCGTTGTGGATTTCTCCATATGGCGGACGGGAGCGACCGTACGTCGCGGCATCAACCGGCTTCTCGGGCTGGGGTTGGTTGAGCTTTGCCGCAGGTTTGGTGGCTCTCGCTCTCGTGGTGAGACTCGCCATCGCCAAGGGCACTTCACTCGACGCACATCTCGATAGTCGGATGCTGGCTGGGATCACCGTGGCAGCGGGACTCGCTGAACTCCTGGGCAACATGCTGTACATCGCTGCCGCCCCTAAGACCGAAATCTTCATCGGTGCTGGCCAAGGTGCCACTAGGCGAGTCGGCCTCGACATCGGGATGGTGGCCGGGGTCGTGCTCATCGTGAGCGGCCTGCTCATGTTCGCATCCCACAAGCGGCGGTCGCCAGCAGAGCCTGCCGAGGGAGCCGCTCGGGCAGGCACTGTGCTCCTGGCCATGGCCACGTTGGCACTGTTCATTGCCTTTTTCCTGGGCTGGTCTTCCTTGCGGGTGTCTTTGACGAGCCGCCCTTCCCTCTTGGTTTCGAACGGCTTCTCCGGTTGGGGATGGATGAGCTTCGCCGCATGGCTGGTGATGCTCGTCGTCGGGGTGTGGCGCTTCGCGGTCCCGCAGGGGGCTGGGGCCGTCAATCAGCTAACCGCGTGGGCCACTGTGGCGGCGGGAGTAGCTGAACTCTTTGGCAACGCCTTGTTCATGGCCACGAAGTACCAGACCTCAGTTGCGTTTGGCTATCCCCCTATTGTCGGTGTCGGGTTTGTCATCGCCGTAATCGCAGGTTGGGTGGTCATCGCCGGTGGCCTTCTCATGGTCGTTTCAAGCGCCTGGCGGTCACCGGCAGCGTCGGCACCGAGTGCTCAGTCGACGCTGATGGGTAGGACCTCCACGTCTTAACATCGCGACGGAGGCGAAAAGTAGCCAACTTGCGCGAGGTCCGGCACCCCATCACCATGTTCATCTTCGCCGTGCTGGTGGTCATCGGCATCGGCGTGGGCGTGCTCGCTGCCACAATGCCTCCGAGCAGCCCGACATACTCGCTGAAGGTTCTCGTGGCCGACGTGAACGCCTTGTACAACAGCAACTGGTCGTCGCCTGCCTACGTTGGCTTCCGACCGGTGTCGTCGCGACCCGTTCCACTGTCCGAAGCCGCAGCGGCACGTAAGGCCGTCACCTCCTGCAACGAAGGGCGGGGGACTCAGGTGATTGCGGCAGGTCTCGTGACCGGGGTCGTGAACGCCGGTTCGCCTAGCTCGGTTGCCTGGGCGATCTTCATGGACCCGCCAGGAAAGCACATTGCCCCGTCAATGGAGCCTGTGCCCAAGCCCGTAATCCTCAACTGGTACGCGGCCTTCGTGTCTGTGCAACATCCACAGGAACAGGTCTTCTGCACCTTCGGCCGAGCGGCCAACCTGCCGCCGCTTCCGCTCCTGGAGTCAGCGAGCTAGAGACGGCGTCTCCTGGGGATAGCGTGACAACGATGCGCACGGTCCAGCACCCCATCGCCATGTTCGTCGCGGTCGTGCTTGCCGTCATCGGCATCGGGGTCGGGGTGCTCGTTGCCACCGGGACCGCAGGCCTGAGGAACACGACGGCCCACGCAATCACACTTCAGTCACCCGTTCAGACAGCCTACGGGTGGTTCAAGTCGGTGAATAACAAGGACTATTCGGCAGCCGTCGCATACTTTGAACCGACGGCACGGGACATGATGGACTGGGGTGGCGGAAACACTTCAGGATGGCCATCCTTCTCGCATCTGCGTTGCGGCCTTGTTAGCGAAACAGCCACCGACGCCCAGGTCCAATGCACGTTTAGAGAGTCGCAGGCGGCAGACGAGGGTAATCCTGACTCATTTTGGGGTATCGATATGCATCGCCTGGGAAATGGCCCTTGGCTCATCGACAACTACGGCCAAGGTTGACATGAGGGATTGAGGCGCTGCCTGCAACCTTGGCCATCGCAACCCTGTCGAAGACGCGCCCTCCGTGTCGGGGCCTCACGGTGGCTAGTCTCCCCAGAACGGCCGGTCAGCTAGGCGCGCAGAACCCGCAGCTCCACGGTGGGCCGATCTGGCCAGCCCAGGAGGCGATTTCCTCGAAAGTGTCGGCGCAGACCTTCTGATAGTTCAGGGTCCAGTTGCTGCCCGATGTCCTGCTGATGGTCCAGCACGTTGATCTGTGCAGGGTCAGGGACGAGGGTCTCGGAGGCCGCTCGCAGTTCAGGACGAACCCGTCTGGATGAGCAGCCAACCAGGCGATGTAGCCGTGGTCGTTGTCCATGAACTCGATGATCACGTTCACGATTGTGGCACCGGTGGTCCCGGATCGATGGATGCCAAAGTGGCCGTCCACCTGTCGCGACAGCACCAAGCGTTGCAGCATCGCGCGAGCGGTGGCTTGGTACGTCAAGAGAAGGCCAGCAGGGCGGTCAAAACGAGACAGCCCCGAGCGCGGCGCGGGGGTCGCGTGTCGAGACGATCTCTTTACCGAGCGGAGCGATGGCGACGGCAGCCAGCTTGAAGTTCCCCAGCCCGAGCGGGATTCCGATGATGGTCAAGCAAAGGATCAAGCCGAGGAGCACGTGCGCGACGGCAATCCAGACTCCGGCGAGCAGGAACCAGAGCACGTTCCCAACCATGGACGCAGCACCAGCGCCAGGTCGCCGGATCACCGTCCTGCCGAACGGCCACAAGACGTAGGCGGCGAGGCGGAACGAGGCAACGCCGAAGGGGATCGTGATGATGAGGACGCACATGATTACTCCAGCGAACGCGTACGCGAGAGCAAGCCAGAAGCCCGACAGGACGAGCCAGATCAGGTTGAGAATCGTGCGCACAGGGTCAGTCTTGCATTGCGCGAACCACCTCGGCTCGGAGTTCCCTCATGGTCCTCCTCCCGAATCGCTCCTGGCAGAGCGACCTTGGCAGGAACAGGAAAGAAGGAGCAGTCGCGGTGGGGCCAAAATGGGGTTGACATTCTCATCTGGAGGACATAACCGCGGCAATGAGCGTGAATTACGATCAGTCGAAGAGGAGGCACCGCAATGGAAGGACTTGACGGCCGCCACAGAGACAAGAACGGCCAAATCGAGCGGAAGCATGGAAACACGAAGATGAGGACTCTGAAGCCGGAGTATCCGGAGCTGAAGAACTTTCGCAACGACGACACCTTGAGTCAGGTGCGCGCGAGGTACGGCGTGGAGAGCTTGGACGCTCTCCTCGAGAAGCTACGGACTAAACGGACCAAGTAGTCCGAACCGGAGCCCGCGCCTTTGAACATACCGGTCTTCTGGTGGCGCCGTTCATCGGCTCCGCGTAGCCCGAGTCAAAGGGTTGCTTCAGGATTCTCAACGTGACTCGTACCCAGGGGGCTCGTTTCTCGCCCAGAGCGTTGTCACACGCCGATCGGGACTGATAGCGATGAGAGCTGTCGTGTCGGTCCAACCATCGTTCGCGATGGTGTCGCTGTAGATCGTTCCGTTGCGTCCAACCGCGATGTCGTAGGGCGAGAAGGTGCCGCTGACTCGAGGTGCAGTCCCTCGAGCGAAGGAAAGGAAGTCCTGGACACGCGAGCCTTCGATTCGAACGATCGAGTTCTGCCAGTCGCCGAAGACACTTCCGGCCGGCCCACTCGCAAGAGCGCCCGGCGATCCTCCGCCACGACGGAAACCACCGAGGTAGAGCACGCGGCCGCTCCTTGTCAGTTCGACGAGTCGGAATGCGTTGCCGGTCGAAACGTAGAGGTCACCGGTGCCGTCAAAGGCCAGTTCCGCTGGATAAAGCTGCAAGAAGCCACCGAGATTGGTGAACTCTCGAGAAGACGCGACGACCTCTATCGTGCCGCGGGTTGTGAGTCGGAGGACCTGGTAGCTACTTCCGGAAGTGAAGTAGAGATCACCGTCCGGCCCGATCGTGAGGCCACTCGGATATCCGACGGAAGCCTGCAGCGCCGGTGTGTCGTTCGCGACGTCCCGCGACGACGACCCATCGCCGACAACGGTCGAGATCAAACCGGCCGGGGAGATCGCTCTGATTCGATTGCCGTCAGCGAAGTAGAGGACACCGTTCCTCGCGAAGGTCATGTCACCTATGGAATTCAATTCGGCGTCCGCAGCAGACCCTCCGTCCCCGGAGAAGCCTTGGCGCCCGTCTCCAGCGATGACCTGGAAGCTTCCACTCGCCAAGCGCTCCAAGATCTGGTCGAGACCCGTGTCGCCGATGTAGAGGTTGCCCTTCGGGCTGACTGCCAACTCTGTCGGGTATCGAAGAACGATTGGCACCGCGCTCGAACTGGACAAGGTCGATGCCCCGTACCCTGCCGCTGCCGATATCACGAGGGCCACCATCAGTCTCGCGACAGTGCGACTTCTCAGCCGCCTCCGGTTCATCGACCCCGACTCGGTCTTCCACGCTGCAGATCGCGGAGCCATCGGTACCTCTCTGAAAAAGTTCAGTTGTTCAAGGGGAATGTAGTTCTCTTCGAGTGTGCTCTGCCCCTGGTGGCGGGCGGTTCGGCCCGTTTGTGCATAACTAGGCGCCCGCCGCGGCCGCGCTACAGTCCTGCGTACGGGCGGTTCGGCCGTTTGCCGGGCCGTTGCGTTAGGCGCACGACGATGTGGTGGCATTAGGTGGACAAGCGCCGCCTCGTGGCCGAAAAGGGGACGCCCGAGATCCCGGATGGGTCAGGTCCGCGGTCGAGGCGGGGCGTGAGTGGAGGCCGGTCGATTCCGCGTCTGGGCTTGGCCGGCCGTCGGCCACGTCGGGCGCCCACGTTCGCCCGCGTGGCGGCGTCGGGGGTGGGTGGTAGGAACCCCAGCTTAATCATGACGCCCGGGCGCACACGGACGAAAAGAGTGCTCGGCGGCGGCAAGACCCTAAAGGGGGCTGCGGGCCGAGGCGGGAGGCCGTTAGGGAGTTAGTAGCACCTCGGAAACGAGTGGGGTTTGAGGGCCTCTCGCGGCGCGGCAACAGCTCTGAAGATGACCACAGGCGAGCCTGCACGGTGGTGACGAGTCGCAAACTCTCTCAGCTGGCCAGACGAAGATCCCGCTGACTGGAGGTTTCCCGCCGTTCCGCTAGCTCGGCGAGCTGCTGTTTGGCTTCACAGATGGCGATCACATGCGCGGCGAGCTGGCGTAAGACCGCGAGCTGAGCGACGCTGATCTGACGCGGCTTCGAGTCGATCACGCACAAGGTTCCGACAGCAGAGCCATCGGGGGCAACAAGGGGTGCACCTGCGTAGAAGCGAATGCCGGGTTCCCCGGTCACGAGCGGATTGGAGGCGAAGCGCTCGTCAGTCGTGGCGTCGTTCACGACTAGCAGGTGAGCCGGGTCCATGATGGTGTGGGCACAGAAGGCAAGGTCCCTCGTCGTTTCCGCCACCTTTAGCCCGACCCGAGCCTTGAACCACTGGCGCTCGGCGTCGACCAGGCTGACCGCCGACATGGGAGTCCCGCACACCTGGGCGGCGACGGTGGCGATCTCGTCGAAGATGGCCTCGTAGGCGGTATCGAGGATTCGATAGCGCTGCAAGACCGCCAAGCGCTTGGCTTCGTTCGCGGGGATGGGCGCTCTTGTGAACAGCCCGGTTTCACGACCGGCAACGGTGATGGCATGTTGATGTTTGGTCACCCATGCAGTCAGCTCCTCGGCCGGAACCGGTCGGCTCCAGTGATACCCCTGACCCTGGTCGCACCCCATGAGGAGAAGCAGGTTCAAGGCGTCTTGGGATTCGACCCCTTCGGCCACAACGTGTTTACCCAGCCCGTGGACGAGCTCGATGATTCCATGGACGATGTGGGCGTCGGCATTGTTGTCGACTACATCGAGGACGAAGGACTTGTCGATCTTGACCACCGACACCGGTAGCTTGGCGAGATAGGCCAGAGACGAAAACCCGGTGCCGAAGTCGTCAATGGCCATGACGAAGCCCCGCTCCGCCAGGGCGGTGAGCACGGCGATGGCCGCCTTCGGATCGGCCATGACCGACGTCTCTGTTATCTCCAGATCGAGGCCACGGTGACTGATCCCGTGCCGATCGCATACGGCGGTGATCTTGTCCGGCAGAGCGGCATCAACCAAGGAACTCGCCGATAGGTTCACCGCCACTGGTAGATCGATGCCATTCGCCTGCCATTGGGCGTATTGGTGTGCTGCCTGGTCCAGGACGAAGTCGGTCAGCTCGGTCATGACGCCGCTGCGTTCGGCGGCGGGGATGAAGTCGTCGGGGAAGATGAGGCCACGCTCGGGATGCTGCCAGCGAACGAGGGCCTCGACGCCGAGCGCCTGCCCGGTGAACAGTCCGACCTTGGGCTGGTAGTAAACAACCATTTGACCTGCGGCAATCGCGTTTTGCAGCTCGGCGGCCTCGACCTCCAGATCCGCTTGCACTTGGGCCTCCCTTCTCGGGCCACACCGCAAGATGTCGGCTCTCCCGCCGAGAAAGGTCCGGGGCGCGCCTTTGTCTCCTCTTCTTATGTCGACTCAGGACTGTTGAACCTTAAGTGGTTCTCCGAGTTTCGGCGCGAGCGACAGTGCGGTCGTTGGTGGTGAGCTAGCCCCACCGGAGTTCTCCTCGCCAGGCGGCAGATCAGGTCCATGGTCTCTTTGGGAAGGGCCGGACGACCTGGTCGGCGGTGTGGGTAGGTCCAGCGCTTGCGGACCAGCGAGCGGTGCCAGCCGAGGATTGTCTGCGGCGTGACAAGGAATGATCCCGGGCACCCTCGGGGTACGAGTCCGGCCAGCAGGCCGACGAGGGCACGGTGGTACCAGGTAAAGCGGGGATAGGCGACCTGGCGGCGAAGCACGGCCAGCTGGTGGCGCAGCACGAGGATCTCGGCGTCCTTCGCCGCGGTATCCGACCAGTGGACGCGAACGACCTCGAGCACGCGCCGGACCAAACGGTAGAGGAAGGACAGT
>Ga0187868_1001024_pt1 | contig 20883 bp, 11 predicted proteins | sample June2016WEW_13_4_FD_133014 | JGI IMG/M metagenome (GOLD analysis project Ga0187868, IMG submission 133014) | Peatland microbial communities from SPRUCE experiment site at the Marcell Experimental Forest, Minnesota, USA - June2016WEW_13_40 | ecosystem: Environmental > Terrestrial > Soil >... | reverse complement strand
TGGGCCGCCACCCGGTTCTGCGGAAGAGAACTTCGGGCGCGTTCTGAAGGCTGATTTCGCCGGCTATCGGGATGAGATGATCATCAGTACGAAGGCCGGCTGGCAGATGTGGCCGGGACCTTACGGCGACTGGGGATCGAGAAAGTACCTCCTTGCCAGCCTGGACCAGAGCCTCCAGCGCATGGGGCTCGATTACGTCGACATCTTCTACTCCCACCGGCCCGATCCTCAGACTCCGATCGAAGAGACGATGTCTGCCCTCCACCAGGCAGTTCGACGCGGGAAGGCGCTGTATGTTGGCGTCTCCAACTACAACGTCCAGCAGACGGCGGAGGCGGTGAGAATCCTGGGCGAGCTGGGACCCCCCTGCCTCATTCACCAACCCAGGTACTCCATGTTCCAGAGAACCCTCGAAGGCGGTTTGCTCGACCTGCTCGGAACTGAAGGCGTGGGATGCATTGCCTTCTGTCCGCTGGCGCAGGGGCTGTTAACGAATCGCTATCTGGATGGGATTCCTAGCGACTCGCGGGCTTCCAAGCCACATGGATTTCTGAAGAGGAAGGACATCGAGGAACGCCGGCTCGACCAGGTGCGCGCCTTAGAACAACTGGCCCGCCAGCGCGGGCAGACGGTCGCGCAGATGGCGCTGGCCTGGGTCCTGAGGGACGACCGCATGACCAGCGCGCTGATCGGAGCCAGCCGCATCGAGCAGATCGAGCAGAACGTCGCCGCACTCGCGAACTTGAAGTTCTCAGCCGAGGAACTGCGGAGAATTGACGAGATACTTGTCCAGCAGACTTCATGAAGAGCCGGCGCTGCTCTAACACTCTCCGCGGTACAAAATGGCGGGCAGTTCACCGCCCCCCAACCACCTCCGGAATTGCATCTCCACTCCACGCCTTCGCCCCGGTCTGCGTCAATTTTTGGGCGGCATCGTCCCAGTGCAGGTGCGTGATCTGGCAGTCGCCTTTCTCGTACGCATAGGTCTGCCCATCATCATTGTAGAGCGTGAAATCCCCATCCGCGCCCGCATAAACCCTCACCTGCGCGATGCTCTGCTTGTCATGGGTGCTCTCGACGGCGCTCCCCAGCGGCACAATCGAACCCGCCTTTACAAAAAGTGGAATGGTCTCGATCGGCGCACTTACTTGGATCGTCTGCCCGCCCGCCAAGCGCTTGTTTGTCCAGTAGTCGTACCATGCCGTTCCCGCAGGCAGATAGACGCTTTTCGTGGTTTGTCCCTGAGACGTTATCGGCGCAACCAGAAACGCAGGTCCGAACATATATTCATCACCCATCTCCGCCACCTTCAGGTCGTTTGGAAAATCCATAAACAGTCCGCGCATAAACGGAGCCCCGGTCGCGTGCGTGTAGTACCCAAGCGAGTAGACATACGGCATCAATTCGTACCGCAGCCGAAGATATTTCTCCAGGATCGGCTCGGCCTGTTTGCCGTAAGACCATACCTCATTATGCGGCCGTGTACCATGCGTTCTGAAGTTCGGCTGAAAGACCCCATATTCGTACCACCGCACATACAACTCTGGATAGTCATCATAGCCTCCGACATTGTCACGCGCATCGGAGGGATCGAGCAGCGGTGTATGCGCAGGCACATGGAACTTCGGCAGAGACTGCCATCCGCCGATATCGTTTCCCCAGTAGGCAATTCCCGAAGCGGTGACGTCCAGACCGGTGGGAATTTGCCGCCTCAGCGCGTCCCAGGTGGGGAAAATATCGGAGGACCAGAAGATTGCTCCGTTATGCTGGGCGCCGAGATAGGCATCGCGAGAGAGGATCAGGGCTCGCCTGTCCGGCATGTCCTTACGTATCCCATTGTAAAATGCCGCAGTGTGGAACAGCGGGTACACATTGAAATACTGCGTTCCCGGCCCAATCTTGAAGTAGCTCCCATTGGGAGGCAAATCCGGCTCGGTCTCATCAGCCCAGAAGGAGTCGAACCCTTGGCTTGCGATATCGTCGCGCACCACACCCCAGTACCACTTCGCCGCATCGGAGTTGGTTGTATCGATGTCCGAACCCTGACTGTCATAGGGCAGCCCATCCTCCGGCGTGCCATCCTCGTGATGCAGGAACCACCCATTCTGCCTCACTGTGTCGTAGTAGCGCGTCCCCGGCTTGAAACGCGGCCATATGCTGATCATGGTCTCGATGTTCATGGCATGAAGCTGGCGATTCATGTCTGCCGGATCCGGCCACGCCTCCTTGATGAAGTCCATCTGGCCCATACCCGTGTAATAAAACCAATCCAGTACCAGCATATCGATCGGCAAATGACGCTCACGATATCCCCTGGCCACAGCCAGCATTTCCGCCTGTGTCGAATACCGCTGCTTGCACTGGATCAACCCGTACGCCCACTTTGGCAGCATGGGCGTATCCCCTGTCAGCAGCCGATACCCGGCATAGATCTCGTCCGTCGTCGCACCCGCCACGACAAAGAACGAAACCCTTTGCCCCACCTGTGAGATCCACTTTGTCTGTTCATTGAATCCAGCTAGGATTGTTGTCTTCGATGGATTATCCCAGAGCAGACCATACCCTTTATTCGTTACCAAGAAAGGAACGCAGAAACTGGGTCCGCCCGCCGATTGATAATCCGCCCAGCACTCGACCTTATGCCCCCGATGGTCGAGATACCCCTCCTGATTCTGTCCCAGCCCATAGTAATGCTCATCGTCGGGCGAGACGAACGTGGCGCCCACCCGGTAGAACTGCGGATCTTCTGGCCGGCGGTCATAGTTGAGCCGGCGATCGCCGTCCTTATCGTTCAATTCCCCCATTTCCCAGCCCTGCATGTCCAGCAAAGGCTTGCCGTCCGCGGCCGTGATCCTCATATACGGCTCCCGGCCAGGACCATTGAAGTTTTTCCTCGGACCTTTCCAGAACGAACCGTCAGGCCTCTTCTGGGGAGGAGCCGGCATCGCAATGAAAACCGTCATCCGAGCCGATCTATATGTGTCTCCTGCTGCCGTCGCATCATGTGTCCACCCAGCCCCGGCAGGCTCTGCCACAATCCCATATCCTGGCCTCGCCACTGCCTGATCCTTTAGCGTACTCATGGTCACGCGTATGATGTTCGGCGCGTAGGGCTCAAGGACAATTGTGCTGCCATCCCGTTCGAGAATTACCTCGGCCTTCTGGGCGTGGAGAGAAACACCCCCGAACAGAGCCGCCAATGCCCATAACAGAATTCCGCCTCGACTCACACTCGATGTCATCTTCTCCTCCTCACGCAAGCAGACCGGGGTTCCCGACAAGCGATCTTCACTCGCCGGCCTAGCGCCTAACCACTTCCACCAAGGCGCTATCCGGGCCGGTCCAGGCTTCCGCTCCATCGTGGGTGAACTTACCTGCTGTGTCATCCCAGTGTAAGTGCGTGATGCGGCTGCCCCCCTTCTCGTAGGCGTAGGTCTTCCCGTCGTCGTTGTAGAGCGTAAAATCGCCATCGGCTCCAGGATAGATGCGAACCTTGGCTAGATCCTGCTTCTGTTCGGTACTCTCAATCTGTTTGCCCAGCGGAAGGATCGAGCCGGCGCGAACAAAGAGAGGAATGGTGTCGATTGGGGCGTCAACACGGATGGTCTGGCCGCCCTTGAATCGTTCGTTTGTCCAGTAGTTGTACCATTCGGCTCCGGCAGGAAGATAGACCATGCGGTTGGTCGCTCCTTGATCCGTAACAGGAGCCACCAGAAAGGCGGGACCGAACATGTATTCATCTCCAATGCCCGCGACATTCGGATCGTCGGGGAAATCCATGAAGAGGGCTCGCATGTAAGGCGCACCGGTTGTGGTGGTGCGATACCCAAGCGAATAGATATAGGGCAACAGCTCGTAACGGAGCCTGAGATATTTCTCCAGGATCGGCTCGGCCTGCTTCCCATACGACCAAATTTCGTTGTAGTTGCGCGTTCCGTGCGTACGGAAGATAGGCTCGAAGACTCCGTACTCGTACCACCGGACGTACAGTTCCGGGTAATCGTCGTATCCGCCTACGTTGTCCCGCGCGTCGGAGGGGTCGATCAATGGCGGGTGAAGGGGATGATGCACCTCGGGCAGGTTCAGGAATCCACCCACGTCGTTGCACCAATAAGGCAACCCTGAGGCCGTGAAGTCGAGGCCCGCGGGCACCTGCCGCTTCAGAGTATCCCAGGTGGGATAGATATCCGAGGACCAGAAGATCGTCCCGTTGCGCTGCGCCCCCAGATAGGCTGCGCGAGCAAGGATCAATACCCTTTTCTGCGTGTCGCGACGGAAACCCTCGTACACGGCGCCTGTATGGAACAAGGGATACACATTGTAGTAGCGTTGGCCTGGACCAATGAAGAAGTAGCTGTTGTCGGGCGGCAGGTCGGGTTCGGTCTCATCCAGCCAGATTGAATCGAAGCCTTTGTGAACGAATTTGTCTCGAATGGTCTCCCAATACCAGCGCGCCGCATCGGGATTCGTCGTGTCGATGTCGGAACCGACACGGTCCCTGGGATCGTCGTTGGTCGGGGTCCCATCCGCATGATGCTCGAACCAGCCCTTCTGCAACAGCATCGCATAGTACTGCGAGCCCACGGCAAAACGCGGCCAAATACTGATCAACGATTGGTAGCCCAGGGCATGAAGCTGCCGGTTCATCGCCTCCGGATCGGGCCACTTCGCGGGATCCATATCCATCTGGCCCATCTTGGTGTAATACAGAAAATCGACCACAATCACATCGGCGGGAAGATGCCGGTCGCGATAGCCCTTGGCTACCCCCAGTATCTCGTCTTGCGAGTCATAGCGCTGTTTGCTTTGAATGAAACCATAGGCGGCCTTTGGCAACATAGGCGTAGAACCGGTGAGTTGGCGATAGCCCGAGTAAATTTCGTCTGTATCCTTACCGGCGATCAGGAAGAAGGATACGCGATCACCCACCTGCGATGTCCACTTGGTCCGCTCGTTGAAACCGGCCTCTATCGTGGTCTTGGAAGGGTTGTCCCACACCAGGCCGTAACCGCGATTCGATACCAGGAAAGGCACGCAAACACTTTCCCCGCCCGGAGCAAAGTAATCGTGCCAGCAATTGACTGGATGACCCCGGTGGTCGAGGAAGCCTTCCTGGTTTTGTCCCAAACCATAGTAGTGTTCGTCCGCAGGCGAAGTAAATGTGGCGCCGACCCGATAAAATGGCTCATCCGATGGGCGCCTGTCGTTCAGTATCTCCGTGTTTCCTTCGCTGTCATTGGGTGCGGACATTGACCAGTCAAGCATGTCCAGCAGCGTCTTGCCTTCGGGCGTGCTGATCGTGATGTGTGCCCGTGGTTCCGTGAAAAAGTCGAAGAACTTCGCAAGTTGCAGGTCGTTGGCCGTAGGCTTTGGAGGCTGACTCGCCGCGACGACAACCACAAGCCGGGTGGAAGTGTAAATATCGCCGCGGCTATCCTGCTCGTGCTTCCAGCCCGCTGCGGATGGAGACCCGACAAATCCATACCCCGGAGCCGCCGTGGCCTTGTCTTTCACCTTGCTAAGCGTCACCCGAACAATATTCGGCGCGTAGGGCTCAAGGACAATTGTGCTGCCATCCCGTTCAAGAATTACCTCGGCCTTCTGGGCGTGGAGAGAAACACCCCCGAACAGAGCCGCCAATGCCCATAACAGAATTCCGCCTCGACTCACAATCGACGTCATCTCTTCCTCCTCACGCAAGCAGTGGAAAACCGTCGGAATCCGCTACACAAGCGACTCAATGATTGAACAACAGTCTTGAAGGGTGAATAATAGCCCGATTGATCACGGTGCGTGCACTGAAATTGCCTTACCCTGGTAGTGAACAACCCTGTCAGGTTGGCCTTCGACCGTTTCTCCTACGCCGTGGCCCGGCGATACCCAGACAATGTCCAAGGGGAACTCTTGAGGCATACCAGGGTACTGGCCTTCGCGGTCTCCGATAGTGAGTGTTTTGTCTGCCTCTGACCAGCGTAGCGGGATGAGTGCGCGCGCTCCCTTCTCGTAGTTGTAAGTGTCGCCCTCATCTTCGTACAGTTCGAACTTGCCGTCGGCCCCGGGGAAGATGCGGAGTTCAAGGGGACCAGCCGGCTTCTGATCGGCGTACTCGATTTCAGGTCCGAGCGGAACAATGGAGCCGGCGCGGACGAATAGGGGGATGCGATCCAAAGGAGCTTCTGCCTCAACTTCCCGCCCTCCCTTCAGGGATGCGCCGGACCAGAAGTCGTACCACTGCGGGGCATCCGGCAAATAGACAGGGCGATGCGTCGCATCCTGTTTCATTACGGGGCTGACCAGAATTGAGGGCCCGAACATAAACTGATCTCCAATATTCCAGGTTTTCGGATCGGTGCGCCAATCCATAATCAGCGGTCTTTGTATGGTGTAGTCCTGATTTGTCACTCGCCAAGCCAGCGAGTAGATGTAGGGCATTAAGCGATAGCGGAGCTTGTCGTAGCGGATCAGAATTGGCTCAACCTTGTCGTAAGCCCACATCTCATTCTGTGCCCTGTGTCCGTGGGTCCGGAAAACGGGACAGAAAACTCCAAACTCGAACCAGCGCGCATAAAGCTCCTGGTACACGGGGTCATTTGGAGGCCGATCATAGGGCTGCCAATATCCGCCAATGTCAGTTGTCCAATAAGGGTATCCAGAAAGCGCGAAGTTCAGACCCGCTGCCACTTGATGGTTCAGTCCCCAGTAGGTGCTATATACATCGCCGGACCAGACTGTTGCCCCGATGCGTTGCTGGCCTACAAAGGCGGACCGGGTCAGCAAGAAGACCCGCTTCTGGTCTGTCGCCGCCTTCCAATGCTGCTGGACTCCACTGGTGTGCATGAAGGGGAAGATGTTCGTATAGCGCGCACCGCTGCCGATGGCGAGTTGCTTATCGCGAAGAACCGCGTCTCCCATGTGCGGCCAGTATTCTTCGGGTTCCGCGCTATCCAGCCAAAAAGCATCCCAACCTTGGGAAAAAAGCTTGCCCGCTAGATTCTCCCAATACAGATCGCGTGCCTTCGCATTGGTAGCGTCATAGACGTGAGTGTTCGGCACGTCCAAGTGCTGGGCAGAGAGTTCCTGGAAGGTTTGGGATTTTGCATCGAACAGGCCCCATACTGAGATCATCGCATGAAGGTGTTCGGCATGCAGAGTCTTAAGTTCGCCCGGAACATCGGGATAATTGGAATTGAAGATCGGATCGCCTTCAGTCTTCCACCAGAACCAATCCTGCACGATCGCATCCAGAGGGATATGCTCCTCGCGATAGCGATGAGCAATTTCAAGGATCTCGTCCTGAGACATATAGCGGTCCTTCGATTGGAAGAAACCGTAGGCCCATTTTGGAAGCAGGGGCGCGTGGCCGGTCAGGCTGCGATATTCGTGGACGATTTGGTCCATCTCAGGCCCATAGATCACGTAGTAGTCGACCGAGTCACCAGCCAACGAGCTGAAGTGGAACTCCAGTGGAAACCGGTTATCGGCATAGGTAAATGAAGCAGAGTTCCAGAGCAGCGCATAGCCCTTACTCGAAACCAAAAAGGGGATGGCGACATCGGTATTGTTCTGCGCGAGTTCCACCGTGCTGCCGCGGTAATTAAACACTCCACTCTGGTGTTGGCCTAAACCATAGAAACCCTCGGTGGCATCTGGCTGAAAGCGATCCGTCACGTGGTAGATTCTTTCCCCGTTCATTTGATCAGGCTCGTAGGTGCGAGGCACGGAGTCGCTCTCCCGCAGCAGGGTTGCTCCCCCCATGCTGCTGTATCGCAGGTTTCCTCGTGCAAGAGAGAACTCCACCTTCAAAGTCGCCGTCGTCAAGGTGGCTGTATCACTGTCCTCTGAAAACTGGAACCTCGCGCCGGGGCAGGATTGCTTTGGATCCAGCATCCAAGGCTGATCGTGGCTGATAGAGTCCAGCGGCTTTGGGCTCGCCACGACGTGGATTACAGAATCGCTGCAAACCGAAAGGTGGAGATTCTCGTCTCCAATCTTTGCCAGCAGGCCATCTCCGGCCCGGGCGGCCGTGATTGGAGGCAGAGGCGGCAATGCCCCAAGGATTTGAGCCGTTAGTTGTGACGGACGCGCCATCAAACAGAAAAGCACGAAGGAGGCGGTCCACCCAAGCCTGTCAACCCTGAAAGAACTGATGATTACCATTATCCCTGCCTTCATCTGAGTATGTCCCTCGTGGGTTGCTGGGAAACCCTCGCCCACGATATCGGTTCTATTGGCGCCCACAAAAAACTGAGTATCTCAGGTTGCAACTGCGGCCCAGAGAAGTCCACTTTATTCTTTTGACCTTTCCCGCGATCCGAGCCGTTGTAAATTCTTAAGTGTTACAGGGCACTAGTATTCTCGTTCTCCCTGACGCGTACTCAGGCCACAGCCTCACGCTGCGGCCTAGGCAAGAAGACGCAGCGGAGACGAACTTCCCGGCACTTATCCATTTCAAATTAAATTAGGAGAAGTGATGGAAAGGACGTGGTCAAAAGAGGGACACGCCGCTAGCCATCACTTCTCCCAGAGGTGCGCCTGGCTCAGAAAATGGCGCGTATGTGTACTTGCAGACTGCGCGGAGGTAACTGATTCACCGAGTGCCCAAACAGAGAACTGGATAAATCTGAATTCACTCCGGAAAGATTGACGCGATTGAACAGATTAAAGACCTCCCCTCTTGCCTCAAGTCTCAACTTCTCCCCGGAGAACCAGGGAGCAGAGAAGAATTTCTCAAAGGTGAAGTTAAGGTTGTTAAATCCGGGCTGGTCGAATGTATTTCGACCGAGGTTCCCTTCCTGTCCCAGAGCTGGCGCCGGAAATGCAGACGCAGCAAACAGTCCGTTTAGAAAGTTTTTCTTGTGTTGACCGCTCACGTGGTTACCGAAACTTGGTGCGTTCGGCACATCGTAGTTACTTCCGTCCGCATTGTAGTCGCCTCCGGTATTGCCGACGACCTGACCGCTGGAGTTGAGAACCGGCTGGAAAGACTTGCTTGTGTAAACCGTGAAGGGCAACCCTGTCTGTAGTATCCACACGCCGCCGAACTGCCATCCGCCCAGAACGTTTCTCGCTAAGGGAGAGTTCCACGGGTTTGGCACCGTCCAAGTGCCATCGGCCGAGAATTGTTGTCGTATGTCAAAGTCGGCCCGGCCACGCTGTGCCTTAAAATTGTCTGACTGGATTATGTTAGTGCTTGTTGTGATTGCTCCAGAATCTAACGATTGCGCAGTGCTGTATACATCCAGCGCCTTGCCATAGGTGTAGACCCCACGTAACGCCAACCCATGGGAAGTGCGCCGCGTTAGCGATCCAGAGACATAGTTGCCTATAGAGTTGCCGTTGGAAGTGCCGTACTCAACATCACCAAAGCTTGGATTGAGAAGCTTCTCAGTCCCCTGGTTGACGATTAAGTCGCCCGCAAAGCGGTTAATGTCCTGATATACCGGGAGGTGATGAGCAGCCGACCCGGAGTAGTTTACCTCGAGAAGGAGATCACTTAGCAATTGCCGCTGCACGCTAAGGGACCAGTCTTCGACCTGAGTGAGTTTGTAGTTGGGATCAAATCCTCCGAGATTCGCTCTCTGGCCAACGATTCCACCACGCGGGTCAAATGTGATATTGCTTGGGATCACGAGAGGGCAGGCTTCATTGAAACCCGAGGGAGGGCTGCAAAGCTGGAACGTAGGTGTAGGCGCCCCCGTATACACGCTTATGGACGGCGAGTAAATAAAGGGCAGGTTGGTTGATGTTATGTCTGTGATGTGGAGGTAGGGCGGTTGATCTGAAAACATACCAAAACCGCCTCGCACCGCCGTCCGGCCGTTTCCGCGAACATCCCAGGCAAATCCCACGCGTGGGGTTAGGCCCCATACATTATGGTCCAGCACATTAGTCCGCCCATTTGGGGCTGCCCCGATGCTAGCGCTGGCGATCTGCTCATCGCGCGTTGTACCTTGTCCGAGCGTGAATTGAGTCTGTTTTGGACTAATGATGGAAAACAGGCCAACCTGCTCATCGTACCGGAGACCAAGGTTCAACGTAAACGTTCGCTTAACCTTCCAGTCGTCCTGAATAAAGAATGCGTCGTAGAATTCACGGTATACCCGGTAATAGCCCGCACCCTGGTATGTTGTAAGGTTGATGGGGGTAGCCGTTTCCGAGGTTGCCTCGTCCTGGATAAAGTCGAGCAAATTGTTGAAGTTGTAGGTTGGGCGATTGTGCGCACTGTTTTGATTGTCGTACTCGCGTATATTGAACATGTCAGTGCCAAACTTAAGGGTGTGCGATTTCACAGTTGCCGTCATGACATCGTGCCAGCCGAGTGTGGTTTGGGTAAAGTTCCCAGCTCCCCAATTGCTAACCCCCGTCAATCCACTTACGTTGATATAGGGTATAGCAAAGGTAGGAACTGGCAACTCCGAGCCAAATGGACGGATGATATTTACGCCTGCTTCATTCAGGAGATGCGAGGAGAATGTGTGTGTCCAATCAACGTTGACGAAATCGGACGAGTTAGCGTAAGGGTCGTTCATCGCAGGTCGCGATGTTACACCTTCTGTGGTATCATAGGTTCGCATGACGTCCACGTAGAGGCGATCCTTTTTCGTGAGATAGTCGTCAACTCGGAAACTCCACTGGTATCCGTTCTTGGGGACGGAATAACTGATATTCGAAGTGCCCACCGCATCCAAAGTGGCAGGGATACCCGCCGGCGGCGCGTAGTATCCTGGGTTTAAGCTTTCGAGCTGGCTGACCGTCAGAAGGCCAGTGGTGGGGAACTGTTGGGGCGGAGCCGTCTTAAGGATCTGAGCTCCTAGGTTGTTTGGGAAATTGGTCTGAACATAGGTATCGAAATCCTGCGTCTCGGCTGTGACTTGGTAGGAACTGCTGAAACTGGAGCGAAGCACATCGATAGCGCCATACACAAACAGCTTGTTCTTGATAATCGGCCCCCCGACGGTGGCGCTGTACTCGTTGCGCTGGAACGCCGGAATCGTAGATTGAAATTCGGTGCGTGCAGACAGCGCATTATTCAGGAAATAGTAATCGACGGTTCCATGTAACTTGTTCGAGCCTGAATTGGTATAAACTTGGATCGTGGCGCCGCCATTTCTTCCTTTTTGGGCATCAAAATTGTTTGTTAAGACGTCCATGGATTGCACGATTTCGGGATTGGGGGAGATGGAGGTCCCGCCGCCGCGGGACGGCGTATTAGTGTACGCGCCATCGATCATGTATCCGTTGGATTCCTGGCGCAGTCCGGCGGCATTGATGTTGATGGCGTATTCATTGGTATAGTTGTCGTTGCCTACAGTTTCCACCCCGGCTCCCGTAATTCCCGGCGACAGAGCCGCCAGTCCGAAGATGTTTTGGCCTGTAAGCGGCGTCTCGTCAATGGTAGTTTCCGCAACGGTAGCTCCGGTTTTCGCGGATACCAGGTTGACTGTCTCCACCGCGGCGGCAACCGTGACATTTGTGGATACTGCTCCCATCTCCAGTACGGGCGCAAGGGTTCGGATCTCCCCGACCTGAAGGGTAAGGTCCTTCTGCTCCCAGGTCTTGAAGCCGCTCATTTCGATATGCACTGTGTAAGTGGATGCGGCTATACTGTCGATGCGGAAATAACCAGCCTGGTTGGTTGTGAGGGTTTTTACTATCCCAAGCCGGGTATCTGTAATGGTGACCGTAGCTCCCGGGATTAGAGCCCCGGATGGATCTACTAACGTGCCCTCAATTCCGCTCGAATAAGGACTCGAGAATTGAGCAAATGCCGATAATCCCCGCAGGCTTAACACGAGCATGACGAGGATGGAAATTCTTGTCGCAGACTTCACGCTGGTCATGGACCCTCCTTTACAAAGATCGAGATTCTAGTTCACACGCACGCCATTCTGAGGGCGCTTTGTAATCCTTCTTGCTCTTTCAGACCCAACGCAAAAGTAAAGTCCGGCAAATATTCAGTTGTCTGTAACCTATTGGTCTGCGGACTAGAGGAAGCAGTTTTTCAGGAAAGACTGCTTATTTAAGTGGAGTTCCCCTCCGGCTTGCAGGGGTCTTCCACTGTCCATCGCCGCCAGAGAGACCAAATCAAAACACATTCCCGACGCTTGGGTGGCTGTGCAGCAATTTTCCGTCAAGCTTGTTGCCACCACGATTTAAATTCGGTTTTATGCTATGGAGGTCCGGGAGGCCTGTCAATGCCCAGTTTGCGCCTACTGATGGTCAATTTGCGCCACAGGCAAACACGTCGGCAGGCCTATTTAATGCCGTGGGGCATGGGGGGTTGGCCCGACATGCGCACGTAAAATCCTGGCATCCTCACGCGTCCGCGGGTGCAGGTCACGATCATGTGAAAAGCGGCGGGGTCTACCGGCATGAGGAGGGACGTGGGGCCGCGGCGTTCATACAAACCTCAAGAGAGATCCGCTCTACTTCAGAGGCACGGGTTGCTGCTCTACCAGCCTGAATCGCTTCCTGTCAGTTTCCTGCTTAAGTGAGGCCTGCTGCAAATCTGAGAGACGCTTTAGCAGTGCTTGGATTTCGTCGCTCTCTGCACTCTCGCCGGAGTGCCGCAACGCAATGATGAGATGATACACCGCGGTCCGGTCGGAGGGGGCATATTGCAGCGCAAGCCGGCATTGTTCAATCGCAAGGCTGTACTGGCCAGAACGCGTGTACAGGCCCGCAAGGATATCCCTTGCTTCTACCAAATCCGGTTTTAGTTTCACGGCTAGCAGTGCAGATCTCATTGCTTCTCCAGATATTTCACTATCTATGGCAGATCCCTGATTGGCAAGCAACCTGGCGAGCAGGCAATGCAGTAAGGGGCTATCTGGATGAGTTTTCAACTGCGAACGTACCTCTAATAATGCTTTGTCGGAGTGAACGGAATGATCCCTTGCTAGTTTCGCAAGGTCCATGGCATACGAACTTAGGCTCTGCGCTGAATCAAGGTGCTCGGCCCTATTGAAATCGGCTTCCGCCGTATCGTACTGCGCAAGTTGCGCATAAAGCAAGCCGCGCGAGATATATAAAGATGGATCGTCCGAAATGCGCTGCAGACCAGCATTGATCATATCAATCCCAACCTGAAAGGACTCGTGATCCAGGCAGAGCGTAGCAAAAGCATTATAGTAGTTTGCATTCGCCGGGCTCAGGACGATCGCCTGCCGAAGAAGGGACACTGCTTTAGGAGTATTGCCCACAGCCTCATATGCCTCGGATGCCAGGCTCAAGAGGTCCGGGTCCGACGGGTCCGCCGCGAGTAAAGGGTCAAGTACTTTGAGGGCAGCCTCATCCTGCTTCGTTTCGACCAGTACTACCGCGAGATCATATTTTGGATAAGTGCGCTGGGGAAGTAGTGCAGCAAGCTGTTCAAATACGGAGATCGCTTTCTGCGGTTGTCTGGTTTGCACGAAACAATAACCATATGCTTCCAGCGAGTCAGGATGAGTCCCGATCACTTTCGCGCTGAGAAGAAAATGGTCAATCGCAGCCTGGCAATTTCCCTGTCTTTCCTCAAAAATCGCGAGCATTTCGTGCGCGGTCTCATCTTTCGGATCAGCTTTCAATATCTTTTCGAGTAGCGGGATTGCGCGTTTATCCTGTGCCTGATAGAGGAGTTGCACTTCGCCTTTCAGAGCTGCAGCATAGTTCGGAGAGAGACTCAGTGCCTTTTCAAAGGCATTTAACGCATCATGGTTGCTGCCCTTGATCGAAAGTACAATCCCTTCCAATGTCCAAAGTCGGAAGTCGTTGGGCGTCTCGTGCAAGGCGGATCTGGTAATCTGTAAAGCTTGGTCGTACTCCTGAGAACGAATCAACGATTCTATCGACGCAATAGACACCTTGGTTTGTTGCGCTTGAGCAACGAAAGATGCACCCCAAATGAAAAGCACCACGCATCGGGTGCGAAACATAGAACCGCCGATCCCCATGCGTAAACGCGCAGAACAGTGTAAACGTTCAGGAGCATTGCTTCTTAAATGCGCAGGCATATATTACCCATATATGAATGGCTCGATCTGCTGCCCGAACTCAGCCAACTGGCGCAGCGCCTCACCTTGCAGCAATAGCGAAAGCCCGACGAAGAACCGCGTTCTAGGCGTTTACACGGGCGTTGGAGAACTCAAAACCTCCAGAACGCACTATAACATTGATTTCCAAGGTTCCCCATTTGCATTTCTAATCGCCCATGAATGGAACTCAATCCGCTCGGTTGCGCCCGGAAGTAGTTCATGGTGAATGTCGTCGAGGTGCTGGTTAATAAAGCAAGGATTCAATTGCCTGGAGGGGGCAGCGCAAGCGTTTTCTTCATGGCTTGCCCTTCGACAATCTCATAGATCGCGTCTCCCGCAACGTTGCGGAACTCCTGCTCCAGTCCGCTGGGCCATTGGACTTTGACTTTGCTCATCACGGCGTCGCGGCCCAACCCGAAATGGAGGCGCGTGTCATTGGTTGAGTTGTAACTTCCTCCCCCGCGGACTTCGTCAATCTGAGTCATGCTGGATGTGTAGGCGGTGACGCGCGCCCCGACCGCAGCCCGGTTGCTCTTGGTGCCGATGAGACGAAACAGAATGCGATGGTTGACGTTGCGCGTTTCGTTGAGAAACAAGGAAGGCGGACCGGCGGCATTGAAGACCACTACGTCGAGATTGCCATCGTTGTTGACGTCGCCAAATGCGGTGCCACGGCGCGATTTGAGGGGGCCATCGTTGAGCCCGGCGCGATCCGCAATTTCGTCGAAAGTCCCGTTTCCCAGGTTGCGGAACAACTGCATCGGCTCGCGATACTTGACTTCCTTTTCGAGCGCATCCATCAAGGATGAGAAGTTGCCGTTGGCAATGAGGATGTCGGGCCAGCCATCGTTGTCGAAATCGCCGAAGCCAACGCCCCACTTTACGGGAGGGATGGTCGGAGGGGCGATCTTGGCTTCCATGGTCACGTCCGTGAAGCCTTCCGGGTCATTTCGATAGAGGCTCGCGGGCTGTTTGCTGTAGCGGGTCACAACCAAGCCGAGCTTGCCATCGCGATCGAAGTCGCCGAAGTCCGCGGCCATGTTGCCCAAGGTCTCTCCGTTGGGTCCCAGACCGGTGCCCGAGACAACTCCAATTTCTTCAAATGTGCCGTCGCGCTTGTTGTGATAGAGGAAATTCTGGCCAGCGTCGTTGGTGACGAAGAGGTCGGGCCAACCATCGTTGTCGTAATCACCCCAAACAACGCCCATACCGTGAAGCTTGTGGGGATTGTTGACGCCCGCTTTTTGAGACACATCCTCGAAGGTGCCGTCGCCACGATTGCGGAACAGATAATCAGTTTCACCTGGCATTTCGTCGGGGATCTGGATGATGACGGACCTGTAGCCGGTAGCGTCGGGGTCGGGCGGCGGCAAGTGGTGGAGATCGGTGTCAACGTAGCGAGCTACAAACAGGTCGAGATATCCATCTCGATCGTAGTCAGCCCAAGCCGCACCGGTGCTGAACCCACCGACTTGGAGGCCTGCCTTTTTGGTTACGTCCTCGAATTTGCAGCCGCCGAGATTGTGGTACAGGACGTTGTGGCCATAGCCGGTGACATACAGGTCCGGCAAGCCATCGTTATCGAAGTCTCCCACCGCGATGGCCATTCCCCAACCGCGCGTGGTGAGGCCGGCAGACTCGGTCACATCGGTGAAGTGAAGGGAATCCGAATCCTGATGGTAGAGGGTGATCATCGGATCGCCGCCGCGAAGATATTGCTCGATGGTGGAGTCGTTCACCACAGCGATGTCGAGTTTGCCGTCATTGTCGCAATCGAAGAGGGCGATGCCGCCGCCACCCATGGTTTCCACCAGATAGCGGCGCTCGGACGACGAGCGTGGAATGGTCGTGAGTCCTGCCTGCGCAGCCATGTCGCGAAAGTGCATGGGAGCCTTGGAGGACGTGATGGAGATTGTTTGGCCGGTACTGCGCTCGGTGCGGGGCGATGGCAGTGTAGAGGACGGGAGCTGGGCGAGACAGAGGGAAGCCGCCAGAGTACCCAGGACGACGATCCAGTGCTTTCGCATGAGCCATCGCCGGCAAGCCCGGCCCTATCGGGTTCGCGTTCACGCTATGAACAGATTGAGCCAGGATTTCCATTTTGCCTTCCCGGCCACGAGCCAGTATACTCCCCGTCGCGCAGACCCAAAACGCCATAATGCCAGGACTCACTTTTAGCGTTCGATAAGCCTCAGGCTAGTTGAAGCGCTTGCCACCCGACTCGGCAGCCCTGGAAAGAGTCCGAAAGCGTTCCGGCGGACAGCGGACAGCTTGCCTAAAGGTACGGGTGAACGACTTAACGCTCCCGAACCCCGCCGCAGTTCCAACGTTGTAGCATGGCAGATCAGTTTCAAGCAGCAATCGTTTGGCGTGCTCTATCCGATTGCGCGTAATCTCCGTGAGAATAGACCTGCCGACAGCACGGGCGAACCGACGTTCGAGCGTCCGCCGGGGGACGCCCACGCGTTCTACCACCTCGGGCACTCCAATCCCCAGCCGTGAATGGTCACGCATCATTCGTAGCGCTGTAGCCAGGACCGGATCATCGTGGGCGATGAAATCAGTGGAGCGGCGCGCCGCCACGTGAGTTGGCTCCACATACACGATGCGGTTACCGGTTCGCCGACCGCGCATTAGATCATCAAGGATCCGTGCAGCCGCGTACCCTGCCTTCTCGATATCGAGCGCCACGCTTGACAGGGGAGGGTTCGATAATTCACACATCATGTCGTCATTGTCCACGCCCACCACGGCAACATCATCCGGTACGCTTAGCCCTGCGGTGGCGCAAGCTTGCAGTACCTCGCGACCGCAAACGTCATTGCAAGCCATGATACCTAACGGCTTTGGAAGCGCTTGCAGCCAGCGGGTGATAATCGGTTGCTCGTGCTCCCAGGCTTCAATCCAGTGGGTGCGCTGCAGCCATCCGGCAGATTCCACACGGTGAGTGGAACATGAGAAGCCCCTTCCCTTCAGAAGTTCAACAAATGTCTTCTCCCTGGAGGCTGACCATTGAGATTGGGAGAATCCACAAAAAGCGAAATGGCGCAGTCCACGGTCGGCTAAGTGCGTGGCAGCCATGCGAGCAATCGCCTCACCGTCGGTGCGGATTTCTCCGCAAAAACCCTCTCCCTTGGGAGGGGAAGATTCAGAGAGGTCAGAAGCGACAAAGGGCACCCCGCTGGCGCGGAGGATTCGCAGGGTCGTCGACGAGCGGATCCTTGCGATTATGCCATCTCCGTGCCAAGTTCCTGCTCTCGGCAAGATCTGCTTGAGGTGGCCGGGAGCAATATAAAGCGACCAGAACCCGTGCAGCCGCGAGTACCGGATGATTCCCCGGAGGAGCCCGCGGCCATACTCGGTGGATGTGTCAAGCAGAAGGGCCACTTGCGGAGTGTGGCATTTTGGGAGGTTCTTCTTCATGCCCTGTAACCCGTACGCCGGCGGTGTCGCAAGTTAAGGATGATTTTCGGATTGAGGAGCGGAGCAGGGATGAGCGCGATCAGGCCTACCCCATGCGGAAGCCCTACGTCCCTCACGGAGATGACCCAATGTCACCTCTTCGAAGTCCTGGTTCTTGATCTGCCGCATTTGCGTTGTAAAACTCATCATCATCTCCGGCGATGGTCGAGGCGCGAGGGACAGGCGTCCTCAGCAGTGGAACCGGAAGGCCTGTGCTGACAAGGTCAGAATGCGCCACGCCCAGTTCGAAGAGGTCTTCTTCAGCCCGCTGCAGAAACGCCTTAGGGAAGCGCCTGGGAGGGGATCACCCCAACGACCACACGGATCGTCGCTGAGTTCGTGGACGAGGCGCCCCCCTCCTGGCTGGGCAGCTACAAGCAACGGGACGGAGCGTAGAAGTCCTGCTTGGGATCTGTCAAGGCATCGTACAGTTCGGTACAGTACGGCGAGCATCGAACCACAACGTGGATTTGGGGTTAGAGGATGCGCGGCAGGCCGCAACCGGATCGCTGGTGGGGCAGAATCCTCATTATTCGACGACCTGCATCTCTGGTTTAGCGCTAACCAGCAAGAGTCTCCACCTTGGGGAAAAGTCGGGGTATATAGGCGAGGAAGCGAGACCAGGAGCACACCCTATCGAGCGTCTGGTTCGCGCAGCAGGGCTTGCGCCTTGTCAAGGTATGGTGTGGTTTGGTACACTTCAGTCAGCAAGGATGGGCAACGTGAATTCGGGCTCAGAGGCTGAGCGGCAGGCAGAGGCCGCTAAGACCTCCGCCTCGGTGCCCGCAGGGCGCAGTGCTCTGGCCGGCGGCGGCAAGGGGAAAGGCCATGAAAGTCAGAGCTGAATCGCACGCAATTCCCGGTCCGCAAGCAGACACCACTTCAATTGATGAGCTGCACAAGCAGGCCGTGCTGCGCGAACTGGGAAGCATCCTGAACAGCCAAGCCTTTCGTGCCAGCAAGCGCAGCCAACAGTTCCTTTCTTTCGTTGTCCAACGCAGTCTCGAAGGGCACACGGACTCTTTGAAGGAGCGAATCATTGGGGCCGATCTATTCCACCGTCCCACGAGCTATGCGACGGGTGAGGATCCGGTGGTTAGACTCAAGGCGAGCGAGGTACGGAGAAGGCTGGCGCAGTATTATCACGAGGAGTCGCATTCGTCACCCGTGCGCATTCAACTCCCGATTGGCTCCTATGTGCCCGAGTTTGATTGGAATGCGGCCGCGCCTACGAATGATGCCCAAGAAACGCGCTGGGCTGGAAATCGCCGCAAGCTCCGGCTGGCGTCGGTGACGGCGCTCGGCCTCGGCCTTGCGCTGGCCCTGGTGGTGATCACGACTCGGGTTCGCTACGGTAGGCCAACAGAGTCCCCTCTGGACCAATTCTGGTCCCCGGTTTTTGCCACTTCGCAGCCCGTGCTGATCTGCCTGGCGAACCCGGTGGTCTATCGGCCTTCGCTGGACCTCTATAGGAGGTATTCAAAGACCCATCCAGGGGAGTTCCAGACGGAGGTCGAGAGGTCCAACAAGGTGCTCCCCTTGGATCCCAAGGAGATGGTGGCGTGGGGGGACTTGGTTCATTACCCTGAGTGGGGTGTGGCCATGGGGGACGCCTACGTGGCGGCCCGGCTTTCTGCCTTGTTCGCCCGCATCAACAAACCGAGCCAAGTCAGGATCGGCAGCAATTACTCTTTTGAGGACCTTCGCAACTCTCCCGCCGTGCTGGTGGGTGCCTTCAATAACCGCTGGACGCTGCAAATGACTTCCGACCTGCGCTTCGTGTTCGCGGAAGACAATGAACGCATGTGGATCGAAGAAAGAGGGCCCTCACGAAGGGTCTGGTCTGTGCGTCTGGGCCCACACGGCGAGGTCAAGGAAGATTATGGAGTCGTCACCCGGCTGCTGGACTCCAAGACCGGCCAACTGCTGATCGCCGCGGCGGGACTCGCCGCGAATGGCACACAAGCGGCAGGAGAGGTCATTTCCACCCCAGATTATCTGGCAGAGTGCCTCCGGAAAGCTCCGCCGGACTGGCAGAAAAAGAACCTGCAAGTGGTTGTCCAGACGAGTGTGACCGACACCGTCGCCGGCCCGCCTCGCGTCATCGCGATCTACTTCTGGTAGTGCACGCGTCGTCAAGAGGGGCACGCCGGACGAAACCGGAAGTCCCATGCGCAAAGGCACGCCTCAGTAAGTCTCGCTGTCTCCTGCCCGCAGTTTTTCTGAAGAGTCCGCCAAGGGCATCCTCCAATTTATCTGGACACGCCGGTCTCTGGAGTTTGAATCCGCACGCCGATTGCATTCGCATACTACTCGAACAGTCCAGATGGCCCTGAACTTCGACGGTTTCCTTAGCTCCGAGGCGAGTATCTGGAATGCTCGTGACGGTGGTCGAGCACACAGAAGGACGTAGATCCCCGGCGTGGTTCCTTTGCGCAGCTCAGTCAACGCGCACCTCGCCGCGTTCGAAGAGGTCTTCTTCAGCCAGCCGCAGAGTGCTGTGCCTCCTATTTGGCTTTGAGTTGAATAACCTCAACGAAGTTCCCGTGATCTATGTGACCTACCGATAGCGGGATGAGTTTTGGCAAGGCGGCCGCAGGTGGGCGAGGCGCTGGGTGCTGTGGCGGCGAATCAAACGCTGCGAAAGTTGAAACGCGCTTTAGCCATCGGAGTGCCCAGCACCTCGATCTGGTTAAGGTCGCGAGTACCCACGCCCAGTTGTTCCGCCAGCCGCAACGTACTATCGGAAGTTTCAAACGGAGGAGTGCCGCGGTCCGCCATGGGGTCGAATCCCATGAGCGCCATGCCTACCGCATCTGTGGCCACGCAGTTCGTTCCCGCGACCAGCAGGCGGGGTTGGACGTGGCGCCCTCCCGTGGCCCAGGGACCTTCGCCACCAGTCATGGTGTGGATTCCATCGATGATGGCCAGATGGATGGGCCGTGTTGCCACCAAGTCCGCCACCACTCGAGGCACGCTGTAGCCGGGATCTTTCGGGGCATTGGGATTAACCGGCGGGGGCGCGCTCTTCGCAGGCAACCGATTCATCGCATGGAAAGGCCCGCGGCCGCCCCGTGGAAAAAGACCCGGCTCATCCTCCGGAGCGCCTTCCCCGTAAATCGTGCAGGGAGTGATGCCGAAGCAGTTCTTCATCGAAAGGGTGATGCCGGCGGTAGTGTGCTCTTTCAGCTTGGCCAGCGATACGAAGACGTGGCAGTCTTCATAGGAGTGGTTAAGATCGTACCCCTTGAACATCAAGCCGCCACCCGGAACCCAGAAGCGTGAATACTTCTTGCCGCTTCCCAGGTAGTTCGTGTTCTCAAATTCCACCCGCGGCGCCGCGCTCAGGAAGTCTCGCGGTTCCCAGTTGGCCTGGAGCATGAATTCTTCCAGCGGCTCGGTGGTT
>Ga0187868_1001019_pt1 | contig 20915 bp, 21 predicted proteins | sample June2016WEW_13_4_FD_133014 | JGI IMG/M metagenome (GOLD analysis project Ga0187868, IMG submission 133014) | Peatland microbial communities from SPRUCE experiment site at the Marcell Experimental Forest, Minnesota, USA - June2016WEW_13_40 | ecosystem: Environmental > Terrestrial > Soil >... | reverse complement strand
CCCGGCTCCGGCAACGGCACCTCAGCAAGCCGCGACCTCCGCACCGCAAAACCTAGTCGAGGCGTGCAAGCAACCATGTCTGGAAGACGGCACGCCTGTCAAACTTCGAATTGCACAGACGGTCTCTTCCGCAGACGCTCATGTCAACGACCGCGTGGAATTTGAGGTTCTGGAAGACATCAAAGTTTCTGATGTGCTTGTTATCAACAAGGGTGGAATTGCATGGGGAACGGTTACGGAAGCACAACCAAAGCGGCGGATGGCGCGGGGCGGGAAATTGGAAATCGTCATGGACTCGGTGCGATTGGTTGACGGCGAGAAGGCGGCGCTCCGAGCGACGAAGGAGGTTCAGGGCGGCGGGCACGTCGGCGCGATGACGGCCGGAATTGTTGCAACGGGTCTACTATTTTTTCCAGCCGCGCCATTTTTCCTGTTCATGCATGGCAAAGACATCTCGATCCCGAAGGGCACGGAGACCCCGACCTTCATCAATGGGAATTTTCAGTTGGACCTGTCGAAGTTTCAACAGGCCCCGTCAACGGCCCAGGCTCAAACGCCAGCAGCGCCGAATGCCGAGATCTCAGTGACCTCTAATCCGCCGGGTGCAGACATTGAGTTGGACGGCGCATTCGTTGGAAACACGCCTTCAACCATTGGTATTTCGGTGGGAGACCATACGATTGACCTCCACAGGAACGGATACACGACCTGGGAACGCAAGATCAAGGTCACGTCCGGTAAGGTGGATATATCGGCTGATCTCGAAGCTGCTCCTCCTCCCCCCGCTGTTGCACCTCCTGCTACCGCTCCTGCTGCTGCTCCTTCACCCGAAGCTCCGCCGACGGCCGACACCAATCAGTCTCCGAAATGAATTCTAATGCCTAAGAAAATCATCCAACAGTTGATGTCGATTTCAGGCCTCAGGGTGGAGTGTCCCCATTGCAACGAGGAATTCCCGGTCAAGAACGGAAAGTTGTTCAGCATGTATGACAACTATCCGCAGGCAGTGGAGAAAATCATTCGTGCGCGCTTTGAATCCGCCAATGAGTCCAAGGGAGATCTTAGGGAGCGACGAAAAGAGTTATCTGAAAACCGAAAGAAAAAGCCTGAAAAAATCACGACTTCGGCGCAAGGAAGTAACTTTGGGAAAATTGCCGAACAGATCGTGCCTGCCTTCCTTACTTTTCCTTATGCACAAAACGAGTGCCGGCCGCTATTCGAGCCCATTGACTACATTGTATTCACTGGTCTCGCGAGGAAGCGACAAGTTGAATCTATCAAGTTTGTCGATGTGAAGACGGGTGACGCCCGGCTCTCGAAAGGGCAAAGACAAATACGGGACCGCGTCATCGCGGGGAGAATCAAACATAAGGTAATCGGCTGATGAATGTCCTTGTTCAGACAATCGACGGCATCCAGGAAGTTCTGGCGGTTTGTCCATGTTGCGGGGAAATCTTCAGATTGGTGGAAGGTAAGTTCATCTTTCCGCAAAGCCGCCCTCAGACCTGTGAGTACCTTGACCTTGTGGCACTTGAGCGGAAGGTCTCCGACGAGGAGGATCGCCTAGCGTCCGCCGAAGAGAGATTCGAAGAAAGGCTGCGAGCGCACAGGAAAAGATTCATCGAATTGGGTAGAAGACGGGCAAAGAAGAGGTTGAGAAAGATTGACCCGACATTTTCGGGTAGAGAGATTGACCCGCAAGATGTCAAAGTCCTCTTTGATCCAGTTGAGTACTTGATTTTTCACGGACTCAATTCGGACCGCGGAGTGGATTTCGTGGAGTTTGTCAGCAGAGTACCCACATCAAGGTCGCAAGAGTCGATAGTCAAGTCGATCGACAAAACAATTCGGGCCGGAGACGTTGGATTCGAAACTCTTCACATGAAGGACGATGGCTCGTTTGAAGTGCGAAAGGCTTGAGGGAATAAATGGCAGTTTGATAATGGGACCGGGATGGATTGACGCTGTGACTCATGCTCGCTTGGATATGGTCGGTGGTTCTCCTACTTGCAATCAAGCTTGTGCCAGCGGCCTGTCCGGTTAATCTTGTGACGGATCTCGGCCGGAAGAATTCTGCTGCATCCATCGCGACACTTGCGAAAACTCGAGCTCGCCATTTTGTGAGCGGAGGCAAAATCCCAACGCCAATCGTTGCGATCCTGGTTGGCAAGCTCGCCCAACTGTAACCGCTGGAGAGCCGTCGCGAGCATCAGGCCACTCGCGGCCGACAAGAAAGGAAGGGCGGCATCGGTTTTGGTCCCGCCAGGTAGTTCCACATCGGCGGTGGAACATTTGAACGCGGGTGTTTTGATCTCACCTGCCCGACACCAGTTGCAGTCGTCCAAGCCCGCAATGTGTCGGTGCAACTGACTCAGCCAGTTGACGCCAGTGGTCGCATGGAGGGTGATTGTGTTGCTTTGGCTGGCGATCAAGTGTCGAACGTCGCGGTCGTTCGCAAGTCCTAACACAACGTCATAAACTTCTTGGGTGAGCTTCGATTGGTCGTACCACACCTCGTCTCGCCGAGATCCAGAGATCAAGGCAGATAGAACGGCAGCCTTACGTCGCGCAGTTCTTTCGGGCCATCCGGCGTCTGCGGGGGTAAAGATCAACCCACGATTCGTATTGTGTAACGCGACCTCGTCTTGATCGATGACCGTCCAATCGCCATCTACCCCAAACGCAATCAGCCAATAGACGAGCGATGCCGCAACCGCGCCGGCTCCAACCATCAAGACCCGACCTACGTCCAGCCGTTCCAGTGTTTCCGGTCCTGGCTGGGCCTCCACACCGTCCACATAGTTCCAAGCCGAGACACTGCGGGGCACAGTTTCGAGCCCAAGCATCGTGCGAAAAACAGCCGCCGCTCCCAAACATGGGGCAAGAGCGGCCCCGCGCAGTGTGCTCGTCGCGATTGAGAATCCGACAGGGGACTTTGCCAATTTGCCGATGGCTCTGTCTGCGCCGATGTACCAGTCAAATCCGGCGCCTACCTCATCACCCAGAGCAATTGAGACGACTTGACCGTTGGGCCGTGCTTCCAAACGGAACTCGCCGCACGGATCTATGAGACTCACGGTGGAGAGGAGCGCGTCTCCCAAAGTTCGGGCCGAAAATGGAACGCGCACGCACAAAGGAATAGAAGGCGTGCTAAGAGCAAACGTAATTCTGCGATGTACCCGCGCCAATTGATTCGCCAGTGCCAAAAGTGCAAGCTGGCCCGCAGGCGTAGTGGCAGCCTTGTCGTCGATCGCGACGTGCACGGGTTTCGCGTCAAATGGTTGGTTTCCGACATACTCGACCGTGCGAAGGTCTCTCTGAGCATAGAACTGAGAACAATCAGCCACGGAGATCCACGCAAGAAGGAACGACGATCACATTGGATGCCACGGATCTCGCGGAACACAACACCCATTTGCCGCCTTGAAATTGGTGAACGCTTACATCATCGAAACCATTGAAATGCAACCCGAAGTCCCGAACCACAATCGAGAGCATCCCCTCGAACGGCAGGAGCACAAGATCATCATCGCCATCCGAGTGGCGAGTATCGCTTCCGGGATGGGAGTGTACCTGGCAAATGATGCCGAGTCCGCTCCCACGCGCTGTGCGGGCTGCCTGTCCGACAGCCTCGGCGCTCGCCATGACCCTCTGATCGGAATGGTCCGCGTCAGGCACGATTGCTTGGAGGATATAGGTACAGCCATCAGTCTCGCGCCCCGACCAAAACGCCATTCCCTCATGCCCGCCGTCGCGAATTCCGGCAAGCGCAAAACTGGTCAGTGCTTCCCGCGTCGCCGCAATGATGGACTGAGCTAGTAGGAAGGAGCCTCGCAACTCACCTACAGGTAGGGGGCGAGTCCGGTAAACGGGGGGATCGCTCCAGTTCAGTTTGAAGTGCTTCATGGGTTCGCCATACGCTCCCGAGTCAAAATGAAATCTCTGTAAATAGCTTGCAGCATGTCGCCTATTGTCTCCGCGTGAATTTGCGAAGCACCTGCGTTCAGCCAGTTTGCCGCTCCGCCCCAATCACCGTGCGGACCCGCGTGATCGGCATAGGCCAATCGATTGAACGGAACGCAAATCACCGCAGTTTGGCCGTGCATTATGAAGATCGACGCCCCGAACGGTGTCTGAGCGGCTTTGGGAAAATTGGCTGGGCGACTAGTGCCCTGCCACTTCTCATCGGTAAACGTCCATTCTGGCGCCAATGCTCGATAGTCCCGGAACATTCCGCGGAGGAAGAACGGTTTCCCTGTCTCAAGCTGTAGAAGGGGCACTCGCAATTCCAATGCTTCGGGGAGCCAGTCGATTTCCGCGCCATGCCGCCCCGCCCAACTGCGCGCCGCTTCGAGTTCGTGTTCGACAATAAGCCGAGAGTGCTCCGCCGGGATCAACCCTATACTCCCCCGCCCGTGTCGATCAGCTCCAATTTTTCGTCGTTGTGAACGTGCTCTTGTTCTAGCGTCTTGTTGTTGTCGAGGACTCTTGGAGGGTGCGCTTCGGTCTGCAATCCGGGGTTGCCGCCTTGGTATCCGAATGCAGTCGCAGCCTCTCGCGCAGCCTCGCCCACTTTGAGGGTCTTCGGCCAAGTGAAATCTTTTGGCTGGGCAGATCGCGGCGCAAATACGATGACCCGAATTTTGCGATCTCCATGTTCGTGAGATTGTTGTTCCATGTTGTGCTCCTAGAGTTGATGTAACTGCTGATCGGCCATTGCTGGCCTTATTATGCAATGCCCACGGGAAGTTGCTTTTTGCCAAGAAATTTATGGCAAATAGATCAATACCGTGGGCATATATCAGCAGCGATGACGGTTGGGAAGGAACGCGCGGTCGAGATTCTACGAGGCCCCGATGGCGAGCGGATCTGGCTTGCTGTCGTGGACTACGCGCACAAGCTTGCCCGGCGATACGGGTGGCGGACCGACAAAGCTCTGCCTCGGGGATTCTCGCCTGGCGATGTCGCCAAGGATGTCATAATCAAGGTCTTAGAGGGAGAACGCACTTGGGACGAGGCCAAGGAACCCTCTTTCCTAAATGCGTTGAAGGGCATGGTGCGAAGCGATATCGGCCATCTTTTCGACGACTACGAGGGATCTCACGTCGAACCGATCGAGCGCACGCTCCCGGACGGCACCCAACAGACAGCGGAGGTGTTCGCCGGACACGACCCCAGCCCCGAACAGCAAGTTTTGCAGACCGAGCGAACCCGGCTTGAGATGACGGCGCTCGACCTGATCCTGGAGGCACTTGAAGGTGCCCCCGATCTCGAATCGGTTTTCTTGGGATTGTACGATTGCCACAGTTCCAAGGAGATCGCAGTGCGTACGGGATTGCCCATCGAACGGGTCTATTCCCTTCGCCGAGAACTTGACAGAGTCGCCGCCAAGATCACTCCAGCCAGAGTCGCGCGAGAAGCGTCGAGGAGGAGAAAAAATGGATAATGCGAACAAGAAGGCTCGCGAGACGGCTCAGTTTCTGAATAACCTAACCGAATTCGTTGCGGACGATGAGCGGGAGATGGGGGAGATTCTCGATAGCTTGCGAGCTCAGGGTATCGATCCAGATGAGTCGCTCCAGCGATTCCACCAAATTCTCTCTGAGCACGCCCCGAACTGGCGAGAGAAAGCCATCCGCGCGCGGCAAGTTCTGGCTGCGTCCTTTGAAATACAGAAGGCGAAAATACATCGCACGCGCTCTGAGATCGAGCGCGACATTCGCGAGATGATGGAATCGATGCGGGCGTTGGGTGCGCCTGTCGAAGCGGGGGCCTATCATCGGAATTTTGAGGAAGCTCGGGACGAGGACTTGGAATCTCTACTTGAGGACCTTCGATTCCAGCGGGAATTGCTGCTAAAGCAACAGGATAAGGCGAACTCAAATGGCTGAGGTATCGATGCCCAAGGTAAAAGCGTGCATCATTCTCCGCGATCTAAAAATCAAGGAGGCGGGTGAGCTATCAATAGAGGACATCGCGTGGACCCGCGGCGCGATCGTCGTCGAGAACGGTCTGCGCGGCGCCGATGCCAGGCTCATTTACACCCCAGGGGTTCGGCCTGCGATCATCAGGGTCAACGCGACCATAACGCATCTCGGACGTCGGCGATTCGCCATCGCGCACGAGCTCGGCCATTTGGAGTTGAAGCACAATCCAGGCGCACCGACCGAGTGTGGCGAAAAACAATTCGTGCGGTGGTACAAGTCCCAGAACGACAAGGAGCTCGAAGCGAATCTTTTTGCTGCGGAACTGTTGATGCCGGAAAGCATGTTCCTCAAAAAGATAGAGAAAACCCTCCCTAGCCTGGAACTAATCGAGCAGCTTGCTGATGAATTCCAAACGACGTTGACCGCAACTGCGATTCGTTACGTCGATCTTTGTGAGGAGCAATGTGCGCTCATCTTCTCTTCGGACGGGAAAATTATTTGGACCCGACGAAGCTCCGAGTTCCACCATTGGATAACACCCGGACGAAGAGTGAGCTCGTACAGCACCGCTGCCGATTTTTTCAGCACCGGCAACGTGTCTAAGGAAATGGAGATAGTTCGGCGCGATGCTTGGGTCGAAAATGCATCGGAACGTGAAACCATCAAAGAGCAATCGCGGGCACTGCGGTCATACAACTCGGTGTTGTCCCTGCTCTGGATTCCGTACGAGCTACGATAAAGGGATAGACTGTCGCCGGTTTTCATGCAGGTCACGTCTTCGTCATAGCGTAAGGGTGGCATCGGAGAATCAGCTAGATGCTGGTGGGGAGACGGCGAGAAATAGTATGAAAGTGCTCGTAATCTCGATGGTCTTCACAGTTGTGTTTTCTGGTGGTTTCGCGCTCTTCGGCAAGAATACCGCCCCAGCAGATATCGGTTCCGTCCTTGAACCGATCCGAGAGAGATACGACTTGCCGGCGCTGGCGGGGGGCATCGTCACGAGCGATGGAATCGTGGCTCAAGGGGCTGTCGGCGTGCGGAAGTACGGCACTGAGACGCCTGTCACAATCAACGATGAATTCCATCTCGGTTCTGATACGAAAGCGATGACCGCGACAATCATCGCCATGCTTGTCGAGAAGGGCAAACTCTCGTGGAGTATGACGCTCTCAGACGCGCTCCCCGAACTCGCAACGACGATGGACCCTGCCTACCGCAGCGTCACGTTGGACCAACTCCTTGCTCATCGCGCTGGGTTCACCGATAACAGTTGGCCTATTGGAGAGACATTTCAAAGCATGCACAATCTGCCGGGCTCACCACGCGACCAAAGGTGGAAATACGCGCAAATGATCCTGAAAGAGGCACCCACGAAGGCTCGTCCCGGAGAATTCCTATATTCAAATCGGAGTTATGCAATTGCCGGTGTAATTGCGGAGCGAACATCGAATATTCCCTGGGAACGCATGATGCAAAGCTGGCTCTTTGAACCGCTCGGAATGGACACTTGCGGATTTGGTGCAATGGGTACACCTGGCAAGATTGACCAGCCTTGGCAGCACACACTCAGCGAAAAGATGCACAATCCAATCGGGCCAGGACCTCTAAGCGATAACCCAGTTGTCATCGCGCCCGCAGGTCTGGTTCACTGCTCGGTTGGGGATTGGGCCAAATTCATTCAGTCTCATCTTCGCGGCGAGAAAGGGCTACCTGGTATTCTGAGACCGGACACCTTCAAGATGCTGCACACAGCTTATGGCGATTACGGATTTGGCTGGATGACCGTCCAGCGATCCTGGGGCGGCGGGCGGGTTTTGACACATGCAGGAAGTAACAATCAAAGTTATGCTGTTGTTTGGATGGCACCGCTCCGCGACTTCGCCGTTTTGGTGATGACCAACCAGGGTGGTGATGAAGCGTTCAAGGCATGTGATGAAACCGCTTTCGCTCTCATCAACTATCGCAACGTCGATCGCCAACCTTGATCTAGGCGATTCGCGTGCGGGCAACCGCACCCCATGACTCCCCTAAGTCCCGGCCAAACTTTTTGAAAATGGGCCTGGCGAGTTTCCAGTGGGGCGCAAAATTGTGACGCCGGTGTGACGCAAAACCTACCGACACTGCCAAACCGCAAGAAAATACTGCGAAGGATGGGCCGTCTATTTACGTTGGCGGTTCTAGCATTGTGCTTCGTTGTGCTCGTTCCGGCGGCGGCGCAGCAAGATGATGCGCCCTTACCGGCGCCGACCAGGTATGTACGCACGTTAGGACCGTTCCCAATCGAAGGCCATGAATTCACCGTGAAATTGAACGTGATTTGCTACAAGGAATCGCGACACGAGGGAGTGTGTGATGAGGACGACGAAGAGACGGTAAGCTCCGTGAGGATTGTGGACGAAAACGGAAAGACTCGTTTCCGCAAGTCCTTTCCCGTCTCACTGGTGCACAAGCTTGGAAGGCATCTGGTAGACGCGACGCTGCTGGAGGGCCGCGAGCATCAGGCTCTTGAACTCACGTACGAGGACCTACCCTCGCCACCCAGAACAGGCGAATCCATCCAGCTTTTCGGCTTACGAAATGGGGTCCTGAAACCACTCGATCTGGAACCTTTAGAATTTCACGGCGGACTCGCCGATCTGCCAGCGGGACAATTGAAGAATTCCAAGCGTCTACTGGAAAACGACACGCTGCGAATCTATGCGCTCACGACCTATTTTTACATCGTGACTCCGGTCCGAGTGAACTGGAAAGGCTTCCGGCTGGAACAGAAGGATTCCGGTGATTTCGATGTGGCTGACCAACCGCCTTACCAAATACGTCCAGATATTGAATCAGAACGCCTCATCCACGTGTATCCGTCACCAGACAAGAAAACGGCCCCCGTGGGAGTGAGTCTCACGCCGCAATCGCGTGTCCAGCTATTGAAGGCGCGGTTCCGTGCCGCTCCACCGGACGAACACGACTCCGCCAACGATACATGGTTGAAAATTCGGATTGACGGCCAGGAAGGATGGGTACTGGGGGTTGATGATTATACTGCGTTGGGACTCACTTTCGCTCGGTGAGAATGGCGCGGCCGACTCGGAGTCGAGTGAAAGCTTGGCAGGTCCATCGTGGCGTGAATTCAAAACGATTTTTCGTCTCGCCGAGTTGGGCTCGCCGTGCCCTTGACAAAGCAGGAATCACAAACCCTCATGCCATCCTTCAGCGTGTAATCAATCCTACGGCTCTGGTCGATCTCCGCACCGCATTTTCCACAGTGATCTTGGATTGGCTCGGCCATGTGCATCCCCAACCCTATTAAATCACAGGTCGCGACGGGGAACGTCCATGGCGCATTACTCGCGCGGCGTCCAGTATACGGTTAAATGTCCGGTAACCGCGTTTCTCAGGCACTAAACCGCACCATCGTCTCGCCACATCTCGCGGAACATTTGAACCGTTGCTGGACCGTGGCCGGCGTAATGGTTTGACGGCAGTTCCTCACGCCGGAGGTAGCGCGTTGATGACTGCTTGCATCGCCATCCTAATCGCTGTCCAAGATAGTGTGATTCGTCGCAACGAAATGGCTTTCAAAAGCTGGTCACTGGGAACTTGAGATTTCGCTTCTTGCAGAATAGTGATCGCAGTATTCAGGGTGCTGGCATCCACTAGCGGGAGTTCGCGGCCTTTCCAACTCAGCGCTTTATCACAGGTCTCAATTACGCCGCGTGCTCTTTCCGCTAATGACGCCATTCGGCTCCTTCCTTACCGTTGCGATGATCGGCGCCGCATCCATGCGCGGCAGGATAGCACGCGCTCATCGCTTGACTGCCGCGAAAGCAAAAGACTACGCTTTTAGGATGAGCGAACCAACTTCCGAAGATGTCCGCGAACTCGTCCGAGCCGCGTGCTCGATTGTAAGTTGGGCGCAGTTGCTCCCTGAATGCCCTTTTTGTGGTGTGCCGCACGCCATTCACTACAAAACGTGCCTAGTGAAGATACTCGCCCGAAAGTTGAAGCCGTTCCAGGAACAAATCGACGGACTCTGAAACTCTAGAGACGGAACGCGGCATGAAAGGGGCACATAATGGCACTATCGCTATCTTTGCGCGATGAGAGACGTATTGCGCTTACTTCTCGGCCTCTCTAACGAGATGCCGAATTAACCAAGAGCATCGCATCTTGGGCATTTCCAATTGGCGTCTTCCGGACGAGCTGGGTGTATTTTACTGTCGCGCGGATGGAAGTCGTGGTAAAGATTGCATTCCTTATCGAAAGCTGCCCTCGCTGAGGGATAGTACTCGTATTTGAATTGCCGGTACAATTCAGGGACATGCTTCTTCAACCGGGCATTAACATCATCGTCGGATCGTCCAACATAACGGACGACAAATGCTCCGTCGTTATTTGCCTGTCCGAGAGCATAGGCACCCGCAGATGTGTTCGTGACTGCGCTATCGACTCCGGCGATCGTTAGGGGGAACGGGCCTCTCAATCCGCTACTTGCCATGATTTCCTCCTATTCTGAATACTCTAGCACAAGGCACCAGTGTTTAATAATTCCTCAATTGGCCACGGAGGTTCTGTCACACCAGCTTCCATGCACGGAGATAAGCTCGACAGAGAAGGACGCAAGTTGTACGGCATTGAGTGCTATCCATTGGAATCGCTGAAACCTTCCCCTCTCCCTATCCCCTTCAAGTTATAACGACCCATGATCCTGGTGGCATCTTCGTGCTGTCGAGGGCAGGGGAAGCGTACGATGCACAAACCAGAGGTCCGAATGGGAAATTCCGGTGCAAAGGAGAGTCCCTGTGAACTGGACACATTTCGTTCTGGCTGTCCTAGTTGCGGGAATCGTAAGCTCTTTCACCGATTGGTTTTTCGGCGGCATTCTCTTTCATCGTAAATACAGCGCTCATCCGGAGATAACATAATTCAAGCGCGCTTCTGCACGCTGAACCGGCATGCCGGTAATTCCCTGAGCACACCTGTCCCGCGCCCTGCTGGAATCCCCGCGCCCACCCTATGCACAATGGCTGCATGGCCAACAGCGACCGGAATTCGATTTTGCGCTGGGATATTAAGCACGGCAGATGGGTTTTCCTACCGCTGAATCCCCTGGCGCGAACTTGCTAAGAGACTAGACCCTGAGGATTGGGTTTGCGAGCGAGTGGAATCTGACCGCTCCATTGAAGACACGGGTGAAGCCTATTGCCACCCGAAAAACATCGATCACCATGGCGCGCTGGCACAACTTGACGCCGTAGGAATCATCGACGTGGTGGTCCAGGCGCCCAACGAAACGAAAAAGGGCTGGGTCTATTCCTGAGCGCGCTTCCCCCACCTTCGAAGGCCCGCGCAAAAAACGATTAGATGGATTGATGGCGCGCTGACCGTTTAGCTCCGGAAACTGATTCGCCGTCGCGGTGGCGGCCAACAAGCAAAATGGAAATCCCGGCTAAGATCAAAGCCAGACACTGGGAACGACCGTGAAAAAATGGAAATGTGTTGTGTCGTTTCCTGGCCACAACATTTACTTGCGCGAACAAGAGATCGCGGCAAAAGCCGCAGCGGACCGTCTTGGTGTGGAACTGCAAGTGGTGAACGCGGAGATGGATTCACTGGCTCAGAGCCAACAATTGCTGGGATTCGTGCAATCGCGAACCGCATCACGGCCGGACGCCATCCTTGTCGAGCCAGTGAGCGAAACCGGATTGCCGAGCGTGGCCGAGGCGGCGGTTGCCGCGGGGATTGGGTGGGTGGTGAGCAACGCACAGGTGGAATACCTCGGAGCGCTGCGCAACAAGGCGAAGGTTCCGCTGTTCCTGGTGTCGCAGGACCATGTGGAAGTGGGGCGGATTCAAGGGCGACAGATCGGTGCGATATTGCCGGAAGGGGGTTCAGTTCTCTATCTGCGCGGACCGGGGATGAATTCGCTGGCGTCGAGGCGATTCGAGGGGATCGAAAGCGCCAAACCTAAGAATGTCGAATTGAAGAGTGTGAAGGTCCAGGCGACGGCAGAAAGCTCGTACCACGCGGTCTGTTCCTGGCTGAGTTATGCGACGGTGCGGCCGGAGGGGACGCAGATGATCGTGGCGCAAAATGTGGACTTTATTCTTGGAGCGAGAAAGGCATTCGAGACAAATACGACCGAACCGGAACGGGCGAAATGGCTTGCCCTGCCGTGCGCGGCCGGGGGTATTCCGAGCCAGATCAAGCCGCTGGTGGACCAAGGAGCGTTACGTGCGGCAGTGTTGACTCCCTTGACGATGGATACGGCGCTGGAAATGTTGGTGCAAGCGATGAAGGAGGGGACGCAGCCGCAGGAAAAGACATTAGTCGAAGCGCACTCGTATCCGAGCCTGGAAGAACTGGCAAAAAGACGGAGCGGAGCAAGGACGTAGTAGTCTGGCAGCGATCTGAACATCGGCCACCGCTGATGACACCCGGTGACGCCGTGTACTCCGCAGATAGGCCACGAGACTGTCAGCAAATTGCCCTTCTATAACAAACGCCCGTCCACACAAGTCACACGAGGCAATTTCCGCATTGATTCCACACAAGTTGTGGTTTTGCACTGCGATTTTCAGAATCCGGCATACGGGCTCACCCGCCAGCGGTGTCTCCGACAGATCGCAACTTGTAATTAGCGTAAGCTTGGCCGCCGAATGATACATGAGCCGACCACCGAAGCTCCACCTTTCGATGTGAACTTCTCGCATCCAAGGCGACTCGGCCATGCCCGACATACCCTCCACGTTCAAATGCTTGGAGGTATCGATGGACAAATCTTTGCCGTTCGGATCGGTGCCGATGAAGACGTTCATTCGTTGAAAGCCGGGCGGTAGTAAAACGTGGATTAAGCTCACGTCAGAGGATTACTGATAACCTCTCACCCAGCTTTCAAAGAATGAATGCCCCTACTTACGCTTTCGGCGGCAGTAATCAATGATGTCGTAGAGTAATGAAGCGACTTCAATGACAAAACTGATGATTTCCAGCTTCATAGAATACCTCCATCTATGAATCGGAAAGTCAGTTTCTTTAGCTTGATTAACGATCGCTGGCCCAGCGTCCCCGTCCCCATCGGGAGCACGGGCTACGCGCAGAGAGGACGGAGAGTCCGGGGAAGTGCGGTGTTAGCTACGAGGACATTTCACATGCCAGAAAGTCGATGAAGCCATCTGCTTAGTGGTCCGGCGAAGAATGTCCGCTAATCGTGAAAAATCCGCGTTCGTTTGACGCCCATTTGTCTGTGGTAGAATCTGCGCCGTAATGGAAATCATGCGCGGAATGCAACTCGGGGCATTGCATCAACAGTTGGGGATTGATGCCAATTCTCGGGTCAACTTTTAAGTTACGAGGACGGGTGCCGCGGTTTCTGACTTTTCAACCGGGACGCGGTATGCAGTCACTTTCAATCCTCCGTCAGTGGCAAAATCTTCCTTCGCCGTGCCGCAATGGACACAGAAGATTTTTGACGCCCCAGATGATGACTTGAAGAAGCGCTGGAAAGAAACGGTCGGATGGGACGACGAGCGTGAAACGATTTTCGCGGAGCTTACACTGCGGGGCGTCAGGATTCTTGATTTGTAAGTCCAAGCTTCCTTGTCACGCCGCTCTTTTGAATACACCCTCGAACGGAATAGCGATTTCCGGCATAGGCGGTAGGGAACGTACCGCGCCCTCGGCACCATTCAAAAGGGCGACACCGCTCCCACCCCAAAATTGTAACGCCGGTGTGACGTAAAACCTGCTGACACTGCCAAAGCTGACATCATTGACAGTCAGCGACGATTGATTCCAAACAACTTGGTTGTTTGCAATCCAGCCCAGAAAATCCGGCTTACAGGCTCACCCGCCATCCGAAACGAATAGACAAACAAAAAGCCCGCCGCCGATTTCTCCGAGACGGGCTCGCGTTCGATCTAATAAGTTTTTGTGGTGATCCGTCCGGCTTATCATTCGGGCCAAGACGTGCAAACAGCAGGAATTGGCGGAACTTAGGCTTTCGCTCCGGCCGGTCGGGCCAGCTTCTGAGCCATGAGGAGGAGAATCTTCTGGTCCTTTTCGTCAGTCCGACTCAAAAGCGTGCGGAACTTATGTAGCATACGTCCGTCCTTGCCGGAGCTACCCCACGCAATGTCCTCTCCCGTCTTGCGCTTTGGAAGGTTGGGGAGCTTGGGAGGCTCCTCGCCGTCATAAAAAAGCTGATAAGGCGGGACCTCGATGGCACGGGCGAACTTCTCCAGGGTCTCGATCGCCGGAACGGTGTGGCCATTCTCGACGCGCGATATGTAACAGCGAAGCAAACCAGTGCGTTTTTCGATATCGCCCTGAGAGAGCTTCTTTTCCTCTCGTAATGCTCGCAATCTATCGGCGATGACCATTCACATCTCCTTGGACCAGTATTCAATAATTATGTGATCGGGTCAGAATTGTGTCATCGGCTTCTTTCTGGCGCTCCGATCGGTAGGCGCTACAGCCACGCCTTACACCATTGCTCTGCGGGAACCTGACTATTAGTTAGTATACAGTGCCGATGGTCTCCACGCCTTCGCGTGCTATTCTGCGAGATTGAGAGCGTTCGGTTTGGCGATTTGGCTCAAGAGGTATTCGTAGAAGTATGCCCTTGCTCACAGAAGCTGATACCTGTCGCAAGTACGTCCTTCCGAAGCTGTACGCTTCGGGTTGGTCAGACGACTACATCAACGAACAGCGAACATTTACGGATGGCCGGATCGTGGTGGCCGGCAATCGCACAATACGGCGCAGACAGAAGCGTGCTGATTATCTCCTCCGCTACCGGCCTGATTTTGCCATCGCGATTGTTGAAGCCAAAGCCGACTACAAGAAACCGGCTGATGGCCTCGGTCAGGCGAAAGAATACGCGCAAATTCTGGGACTCAAGTTCGCGTACTCGACAAACGGCCACGGCATCGTGGAGCACGATTTCACGACCGGGCTCGAAACGGCGCTCGAAAAGTTTCCATCTCCGGATGAACTCTGGCAACGCCTGAAGTTAGGCGAAAACATACCGAGCCAAATTGTCGAACGGTTCTTGACTCCGTACTACCATCTCTCTGGCAAGTCGCCCCGCTACTATCAAGAGATAGCGATAAACAACGCGATTCGCGCAATCCTGCAAGGTAAGAAGCGCGTTCTTCTAACGCTTGCCACGGGAACCGGCAAGACAGTCGTCGCTTTTCAGATCTGCTACAAGCTCTGGAACACAAAATGGAATCGCACCGGCGATCCCACGCGTCGTCCTCGCATCCTCTATCTCGCGGATCGCAACATTCTGGTCGATGACCCCAAGGACAAAACCTTCACACCCTTTGGAGACGCCCGGCACAAGATCGAAGGCGAAGCCATCAAGAGCCGCGAGATGTACTTCGCGACGTACCAGGCCATCGCCAAGGATGAACGCCGGCCCGGTCTCTATCGTGACTATCCACCAGATTTCTTCGATCTCATCGTCGTGGACGAGTGTCATCGCGGCAGCGCGGCTGACGATTCGAATTGGAAAGATATCTTGAAATATTTCGAACCTGCCTTTCAGCTTGGCATGACCGCTACTCCGAAACGCGAAGACAACCGCGACACCTACCTCTACTTCGGCAATCCGCTCTACACATATAGTTTGCGGCAAGGCATCGAAGACGGCTTCCTAGCACCCTATCGCGTCCATCGCATTGTCACGAGTGCGGATTCAGTGGGCTGGCGCCCTAATAAAGGACAGGTTGACCGCCTGGGCCGTGAAATTCCAGATACCGAATACACGACCAAGGATTTCGAGAAAAAAGTCTCACTTCTGCCGCGCAGCGAGACCATCGCTCGGAACCTCACGGATTTTCTGAAGGCCAATGGCCGATTTGACAAGACGATCGTGTTCTGCGTTGACCAGGAGCACGCAGAAGACATGCGCTACGCTCTGAACAACCTCAACGCGGATTTGGTACAGCAGGACCCCGACTATGTGGTGCGGATTACGGCTGACGAAGGGGCAACGGGTCGCGGCCATCTCGACCGCTTTATGGAGCTTGAAACCACCACTCCTGCGATCGTCACCACTTCTCAACTCTTAACTACCGGAGTGGACGTTCAGACTTGCAAGAATATCGTCATCGCTCGAATTATCAACTCGATGACCGAATTCAAGCAGATCATCGGACGCGGCACCCGAGTAAAAGACGACTATGGCAAACTCTTCTTCAACATCCTCGATTACACGGGTAGTGCCACTCGTCTCTTTTCCGATCCTGACTTCGACGGCGAACCCGCATTCGCGACGGTCGAGGAGATGAACGCGGCCGGCGAGAAAATAGGCAGTGAGATCGAGCAGCCCGAGGAAGTCATCACCGATTCGCTGCCGCAAATTCTGGAGCCCGGAGGAGCCAAAGGAGAAGGGGCTCGCAAATACTATGTGGACCAAGGCTCGATTGAAATCGTCGCCCACTTCGTTTCCGAACTGGATTCAGACGGAAAGCAGCTTCGCGTAGTCCGTTTTACAGACTACACGGGAGAAAAAGTACGTAGCATGTATCCGTCCGCGGCGGACCTCCGCTCGAAGTGGTCTGACGCCGAACAGCGTGCGGAAATCATCCAGGCTCTGGAAGAGCGTGGCATCACTTTGGATGAACTCATCGCGGCTTCGAACCAACCGGATGCCGACCCATTCGACCTTCTCTGTCAGGTAGCGTTTAGCGCTCCAGTCCGCACGCGGAGAGAACGGGCCGAGCGGCTTAGGAAAGAACAAAAGGCGTTCTTCGAGAAATATTCCGATAAAGCCCGCCAGATCTTGCACGACATCCTGGATAAGTATGTAGACTATGGCACGGCACAATTTGCCATCCCGGAGATCCTCAAAGTGCCGCCTATGTCAGACCGCGGAACGGTGATGGATATTTCTCAAATGTTCGGCGGTGCGGAGAATTTGAAATCAGCCATCAGCGAACTGCAAGCATTGTTATACGTCGCTTAACCCACCCATGCCCAAGAAGCCAGCCAAGAAAGAAGTTCCCCAATCTACAGCCCAGCAGCTTGCGTCGATCGTGAAATCCTGTCGCGACATCATGCGGAAGGACAAAGGGTTGAACGGCGACCTTGACCGGTTGCCGATGCTCACCTGGATCATGTTCCTCAAATTCCTTGACGACATGGAGAGCATCCGCGCCGAGGAAGCCAAACTCTCCGGCAAGCGTTTCCGACCAGCCCTTGAATCTCCCTATCGTTGGCGCGACTGGGCTACGAATCCGCAAGGTATCACAGGCGCGGAGCTAGTCGCCTTTATCAATCAGGACGAAGCCGTGCGCCCGGATGGAAAGCGCGGTGAAGGGCTGTTCGCCTATTTGCGCTCGCTTCGAAGCACCAACGGCGATCGTCGTGATGTGATCGCGAAGGTTTTCCAAGGCACTTTCAATCGGATGACGAACGGCTATCTGCTCCGCGATGTCATCAATAAGATCAACGAGATCCACTTCACTTCAAAGGACGAAATTCACACGCTAGGGCTGCTGTACGAGTCCATGCTCCGCGAGATGCGCGATGCAGCAGGCGACTCGGGCGAGTTCTATACGCCGCGTCCAGTGGTGCAGTTCATCGTGGCCGTCATTAACCCTCTTCTCGGCGAAACAATTCTCGATCCGGCAGCCGGCACGGGGGGCTTCCTTGTGGAGGCTTTCACCCACCTTCAGAAACAGTGCAAGAAGACCGAGGATTTCAATCGCCTACAAAAAGGCACTCTCTTTGGCATTGAGCCCAAATCACTCCCGTACCTACTGTGCCAGATGAATCTTTTGCTCCACGGTCTGGAATCTCCCGACATCGACCCTGAAAATGCGCTTCGTTTTCCACTGCGCGAAATCGGTGATAAGGACCGCGTGGACATCATCATGACCAACCCGCCCTTCGGCGGCGAGGAAGAGCGCGGCATCCTGTCGAATTTCCCCGAGGACAAAAAGACCGCGGAAACCGCCCTGTTGTTCCTTCAACTCATAATGCGAAAGCTGCGGCGTCCGGTGGCAGGGGCAAAACCAGGTCGGTGCGGCATGGTCGTCCCCAACGGTACGCTGTTCGGCGACGGAGTATGCGCTCGCATCAAGGAAGAGCTTCTCAAAGAATTCAACCTCCACACCATCGTTCGTCTGCCGAACGGCGTGTTTGCGCCGTACACTTCCATCCCCACGAACCTCCTCTTTTTCGACCGATCAGGAACAACGAAAGAAATTTGGTACTACGAACAACCTCTTCCAGAGGGCCGCAAGACGTATACCAAGACGCAGCCAATGCGCTTCGAGGAATTCGACGCCTGCCTTGAGTGGTGGAACAACCGTGAGGAGAATCATCGCTCCTGGAGGATCAAAGTCGAGGATGTACTAAAGTACGACGGACAAGGAAATCTTGTCTCCGCCAACCTCGACATCAAAAACCCGAGTGCCAAGGAAGACTTTGAGCGCATGCCGCCTGAGAAACTCGTGGAGGACATATCTGCAAAGGAGCGACAAATTCTGGCCCTAGTTGAAGAAATCCAGACTGCTCTTCGCAAATAGCTCGTATGAGCGCCTACGCAAAACAACCGCTAGCGAGTGTTCTGACCCGCGTCCAAGATAGCGTCGCGATCGATCCTCATGAAACATACAAGCAAGTAACCGTGCGCCTCTTCCATAGGGGAGTGGTGCTTCGGGGAGAAAAACTCGGATCGGCCATACGAACTACTAGGCAATCGCAAGTTCACCAGGGTCAGGTTTTACTTTCTCGCATTGATGCTCGCAATGGCGCAATTGGCATTGTGCCACCAGGATTGGAAGGGGCCGTCGTAACAAATGACTTTTGGGCTTTCGAGGTCAATTCAGAATTTGCCATTCCCGCCTTCCTCGACGCGTACTTCGGCACAGCGGAATTCGTTGACGCCTGCAAAGCGGCGAGCGAGGGAACCACAAACAGGGTTCGCGTACAGCCGGAGCGGTTTCTGAAGGTCGAAGTACCGCTTCCATCTCTCGACGAACAACGCCGCATCGTCTCCCGCATCGAAGAACTCTCGGAGAAAGTTCACAAGTCCCAGGGATTACGAGCCCAAGCTTGCGAAGAGCGCCTAAACCTTTGGCAGAGGGCTGCCGAGCAGCTTCTTGACAAATCGACGCGTGGCGCCGTTAGAAGATTAGGTGATCTGGTGTCACTCAAAGGAGGGGGCACCCCGAGCAAGTCGAATCCGATGTACTGGGTTGGCTCCATTCCTTGGATTTCCCCAAAGGACATGAAGGTGCGCGAACTCTACGACTCAGAGGATCATATCTCTGAATCAGCCACACAAGAGACGAGCGCCAAACTACTTGATCCCAATTGCGTTCTGATCGTAGTTCGAGGAATGATTCTTGCTCACACAGTTCCGGCAGCGACACTGAGAGTTCCTGCGGCAATCAATCAGGATATGAAGGCGATGCTGCCCAGTGAGGAAATCTTGCCGGACTACCTCTGCACCTCGATTTGGGCACTCAACCCTCACCTACTTGATCTCATCGAAAAATCGACACATGACACTCGAAAGCTAGAAACGGAAAAGCTCCTCGATTTTGCCATCCCAGTACCACCGCCGGAGAAACAGAAACACCTCGTGTCGAAACTGAGCAAGCTCTACCGCACGATTGAAGGTTTGAAGAAACTCCAATTCGAAACCGCCGCCGAACTCGACGCCCTCATGCCGTCGATTCTCTCCAAGGCTTTTCGCGGCGAACTCTAATGCACGCTTCTATACCAATTCATTCGAGTCAGGTGGAGGCAGCCAAACGACTCCATGGCAGACTGCAACAGTGGAAGTTAACAGACGAGTCCCTCACTCTCCTGTCAGAACAACTTCCCGGCTTTACTCCGCGCGAAGCCCTCATCAAAGCCACTGTGATAAACGCGCTGTACGGCACGAATGTCAAAGCCATCGTGCCCGTGGCACGCCACGTATCAGGCGTTCTACAGAAACTCAATCCATCGAGCCTTGGACCGGAGTTGGTCGAAATCCTTGCCTCGCTTCCCGAAGAATCAGGGAAGAAGTATCCTCGATTCCGTAGTTTTGCTTCAAAGTTTGCTCACTTCTTCATAGACGCGGAGCGTTTTCCAATCATGGATTCATATTCCGTGCGAATGGTTAAGATGCATTTGGGCAAAGGCAATTACGCTCCGGATGGGGATCGCCCCTATCTGGCTTTCTTTTTTAACTTTAAGGCGCTCAAAACTGATACTGAGTACGGAGGCTCCAATCGGGATTTGGATCGATACCTGTGGCTTACAGGCGAATACTTCGCATGGCAGAAGGATCACAAGGCCACGATCAATGTCGAGTTACGAGCGGTCTTCGAGAAACCCGATCCAGAAACTTCTGCGGATCTCGACGCCCTGATAGCCCCTGCCCTCTCAAAAGCCTATCGCGGCGAGCTATAACAGGTATCACGCTATCTATGACTCGAATCTACTTTGCACCATTCCATGCAGCGATGGCTGAGTCATCTGCTTCGTCCTGCGGCTCGACGGTTGCCTCCTTCAAAAAGGCCGTGAAGCTCCAAAACTGGCCTTACGATGCTGGTGACGACCCATCGTTCTACGCCAAGCACAAATTTGGAGGTCAATTGACGTGGGGCATCTGTCGGCAGGATGTGCGTAATCAACTTTCCCCGGATGACGTGGTGGTCTTTTTCTCATACCGGAAGTTCGAAGACACGGGAGACTCGGAATATCGGTTGTGCGCCCTCGCCACTGTCGAGCGAACCGTGAGTCAGATAGATCTATGGCAAGACAAGAGCCTGAAAAGCTTCACTAAGTATTTCAATCTGCTGATACGGCCTTCAAGATCCAAAGCCGGTGTCTGGGAGCATTCCGAGCCTATCCTGGAAGGGCCGCGCCTCCATCATGACTGGCTGTGGAGGATCGCCGACCACCGCGGGTTACGAAAGAAAGACTTCAAGAAAATTGAAAAGACTGATCGTGTCGAACCGGGAGCGACCATTCGACGCCATT
>Ga0187868_1001006_pt1 | contig 21051 bp, 28 predicted proteins | sample June2016WEW_13_4_FD_133014 | JGI IMG/M metagenome (GOLD analysis project Ga0187868, IMG submission 133014) | Peatland microbial communities from SPRUCE experiment site at the Marcell Experimental Forest, Minnesota, USA - June2016WEW_13_40 | ecosystem: Environmental > Terrestrial > Soil >... | reverse complement strand
GTACTCGGGAGTCGTGACGTCGGGCTCACTGGACGTGGCTGCAGCCGCGCAAGGGAACAGCGCTTTTCCCAACAGTGGCAGTGTCACGACGACCGCCAATGGGGATTTGCTGCTCGGGGCGATTATGACGGCCGACGCGGAAACCTTTACGGCGGGTTCTGTTTACAGAATCGAAGAGAGTGTACCGGCCGAACCGAACACGAAGCTGATTGCCGAAGACCAGACACAAGCAACTGCTGGGGCGAGCTCGGCGAGCGCTTCCCTAGGCGCGGCGGACTTCTGGGCTGCGGGCCTGGCGGCGTTCAAGGCGGCGGCTAGCGGCAGTAGCAGTGCCAGCGGATTGGGAAGCTCGCCTTCGGCCAATCAAGGTCAACTCTCGGCAAGTACAGTGACTCTCAACTTTGGGAACGTGAATATCGGCAGCAGTGGCTCGCAGACGATTACCCTTTCCAACTCAGGCGCCGCCAATGTCGCTATCTCTGACGTCAGTATTTCCGGTGCGGGCATCGGTGCTAGTGGTCTATCCGTTGGGCTCATCCTGACATCCGGCCAGACTGCGACTCTGAATGTGGCCTTTGCTCCGGCAGCCACTGGGAGTGTGTCTGGCAGCATCACAATCACCAGCAGCGCCGCGAATTCACCAATGTCGATTGCTGTCTCGGGCACCGGCCTTCAGCCAGTTTCCTACTCAGTGAATCTGGCATGGAATGCCGTTACTGGCGCGGCTGGCTACAACGTGTACCGCGGGACGGTATCAGGTGGGCCATACACGTTGCTGACAAGTGCACTGATCACCACGACAAGCTTCATCGACACCAATGTGCCGTCCGGCCAGACTTACTACTATGCGGTGACCTCTGTGAATTCAGAGGGAGTCCAAAGCACCTTCTCGAGCCCAGCCTCGGCTGCTATTCCCTAGTCGACAGACGTTCCTCGACGACGGCTGGATATTTGAACCCTGTATTTTTACAGCGAGAGGAATCTCTGCGGTATCTTCAAGTTCTTATCCTAGAAGCTGTTGCACAACCTGGGACGAGGCTGTGAAATGACGATGGTTGAGTTTCGGGAAATGAAGAATGTTGGGGGCCAGAAGGGGAAGGTGGAAGCTGGCCCCCAAAATCGCGCAAGTCACGATGCACCCTTACTTCTTGGCAACCTCAACCGGAATGGCTTCCGCGTTGCGTGCTTCTTCGGCAGCTCTTCCGCTGGTCGCAAACGGATGCGCCTGTTGGAAGACCTCGCCCACGCCGGCCAACCGCACCGAGTACACCACGCACTGGTTTCCGCGGACAGCGATGAGTAGTTTGCTGTCGTCACTGCCCGTGTTGAAGTCGGGCCCGGCAGACTCGCGAGCGACGACCTTGCCGGTGTGCGCATCGCGAATGATGATGGTCTGGGTCGCCTGATCGAGCGCGAGCGAATACGCCCCGGGGCCTAGCACGGCTTTTTGCCCCAATGGACTTCGTTCGTCAGTGTAAACGTGCCTGTGAACAGCGAATCGGCCTCCGGCTCAGTATTTATTTGTGTTTTCATGGAATTACACACAAAAACGAAGGAATTCGGCGGAAGGCGGGCGGGGGAACCATTCGTCTAAAGCCGTGCCTCCGAAACCAAGACTCAAATGTCCTGGCAGATTGCTCCACCAGGGCGTTCAATCTTCAGTACCAAGACAAGATCCGCTTGCTGGCCTCAAGGAGCTTAGCCTGAACCGGCGGGTGGTCGTTGGCGTACAGAATGTCGTCCTGATAGATTTGCAAGTATTGGACGGGAGCCGGGCCCTCCTCTGAGCCATAGAAATGTCCGTAGGGCGTGCCAGCGAAGAATACTGCCAGCACGTTGGCGAGTGCCTGCTCGGGAGTGACGCTCTGGCAGGCGGGCGAAGACTTGTCGTCAATAAGGCATCCTTCCCGTGCCGGGTTTCGCGCAAACCCGGTGGCAAACTCTCCTCCGCCAAGGACTCGTGGATTGAGCGTCGGATCCGCCGACATCTCTTTAACCGGCCTCATCGTCAGGGGGTGAGCCGCCGTTATACCGTTATTCTGAGTCGCCTTTGCGTTTGGCCCCACCGGCTTTCTCGCAAAATAGGCCGCGATCTCCAACGTTGAAGCCTCGTGCCCCCCACGCCCAGTTGGATTGAAGGGAAGACCCGCGGCGCGCGTCAGTGCGAGGGTGACATTGCTGAAGATTCTTCCGTAATCGTCGATCGCCGCCTTCCACTCCTCAACAAACGCCTTGTTCGACCGGTGGTAGGACGGATCGCGGTAAAACGCTTCCAAGAGTCGCGCCCACTTCTCCGTCTCGCCAGGTCCGTTGTGAGGCAGAATGATTTCTTCGGATTGCGCCGTGGGACCCGCGACGGCGATGGACACAAAGGCCTCGCGTTGCCCGAACCTTCTCGCAAACTCGAGCAGAAACGCGTGCCAGTACCTCTTGTATACGGGGTTCCATGGCAACGGCAGCTCATGCATCTCGCCCTTACGCGCCTCGCCTTCGGGAAGCCCGAAGGTGGCCTTTCCGCACTGGGGTGGTGCGGAGCCCGTCCTCCCGCCTGAAGCCAACCACTCATCGCAGGACGAGAGTTCATCCAGGAGCCAGCGCGGCGTCGAAAAACCGGGAAGCAGAGCGAGCTGAACGGTCTTGTGCTTCGAGTCTGCGACCCTAAAGGCCTCTTCCAGCAAACTGAAATCGAATTGGCCTTTCTGGGGCTCCAAGGTCGCCCAGTCGAAGTATAGAAACAGTCCCGAGATCGCGGGATTGTCAATGGCGTCGGTGTAGGGATGATGGTCAAAGGCCAGGACAACGGCGTAAATGCCCCGGGGCTGACGAGGGGAGGCCTGACTCGGCGCCCTCAGAGGTTGTGGTTTGTCCTGGGCCAGCACCACGGGAGCGGAAACCAGGAACGCTAAGAGCGCGAATGTTGTTGCGCTTTTCTTTATCATCCGGGATTTCCATTTTGACTTCCCGGCCGACCGCAACGTACACCCACCCCCGTCAGTATGCAATGCTCCAGCCAGGTTTTTCAGTGCAGAGCCTTTCCGACGGCTGCGGCAAAATCTCAAAGCCAAAACTGACGCTTCTCCCACCCATTCCTCAAACACTTTTCCTTCTCCAGTCTCGCTCAACACCAAAATCTGTTTCGGTCTACGGCTCGCCTAACCGAACAGCCGTAGGGAAGCGTCGCGGGCGTCTCCACCCGCTTGCCGGCCATGGCCTGCTCAAGCGCGAGATTGACGTAATTCGTCGCGCCAGGAACGTCCCTCAGGTCGGTTGTCGGTTTGTCGTCAATGGCACCATCGTAGATCACGACGCCCTGGGGGTTGATGACGACCATCTGCGGAGATGTCTTCGCGTCGTACAGACATCGAGCGCTATCGGCGGCGGGAAAGTTCGGTGGAAGAAGTGCTGGTGGAGATGTATCTTGCCGGGGTGAGCGTGCGGCGAGTGGAAGACATTACGGAAGCGTTGTGGGGCACGCGCGTGAGCCCGAGTACGCCCCGGGGAACTTGTTGACAAACGAGCCTACGGATTGTGATATGCGATCCGATATATCGCACCGGCGTAATCGTCGGACACGAGTAAAGCGCCATCGGGCATCACCAGTGTGTCAACGGGCCTCCCCCATCTGAGCCGCCCCATCTGCCAACCGGTAGCGAATGGCTCGTATGTTGCGGTACCGTCGCCCCGGAGCCTTACCAGGCTGATCCGGTCGCCCGTCGGGATGCTTCGGTCCCAGGAACCATGCTCTGCAATGAAAATCTGATTCTGGTATGTCGCGGGAAACATGCCGCCCGTGTAGAAAGCCATTCCGAGAGCCGCCACGTGCGCCGGTAGTTTCACCGCCGGAGCCACGAACTCGGAGCAGGCGTGCATCCGCCCGAACTCGGGATCGGGGATATTCCCCCCGTGGCAGTACGGGAACCCAAAGTTCATTCCCGGGAGAGGCGCGTAATTCAGTTTGTCCGGGGGGACATCATCTCCCATCCCGTCACGCCCGTTGTCGGTAAACCAGAGTTTCTGTGTTTGCGGCTGCCAGTCGAACCCAACCGAGTTTCGAACCCCGCGTGCGAAGACTTCCAGGTCTGACCCATCGGGGCGCATTCGCAGAATTGTGGCCTCGTGCCCATCTCTTGGTTCGCAAACATTGCACGGCGCGCCAACGGAAACGTAAAGCCATCCATCGGGCCCGAAGCGAATCACCCTCGACCCATGATGGACATCGCCCGGCAATTGAGAATTCACCACGACGGGTGCAGGAGGACTCTTGAGCCGCATTTCGATATCGTCAAATCGGAGCACACGGTTCACATCCGCAACGTAGAGAGCGCCATCATGAAAGGCGACGCCGTTCGGCAAGGTCAGGCCGGTGGCGACGGTGATCACCTCGTCGGCCTTGCCCTCACCGTTGTGATCCAGCAGTGCGTAAACCTTACGAGCCCTACGCGATCCGACAAAAATTGTACCCCGGGAACCCAGCGTCATCGAGCGAGCGTTTGGCACACCCGCAGCATAGAGTTGGATGCTAAAACCCGGTGGCAATTGGATGCGGCCGAGCAAAAGACTGAGCAACGGTCCCGGGACTTGACGGGTCCACATACAGTAGCCCGCCGCAAAAACTAGCAGTAGGACAATGATGAGTCCCAAGAACATCCCACGGCGCAAATGGGCTCTCATGCCTCACCAACCCGGTCTCGTCGATATGAAGAGTTCGTAACGCGAACCTCGTCTCTGAAAGAATACTAACCTGGAATTTCCGATTTCAAGCTTGCACTTGTATAGCACTCACCTGACTGTGTCCGGCCGAGCTCGTACGCGCAGGCTTGAAGCCCCAGGCTCGCTTTGGCCACTCCGATGACTCATCGGATCTTTTTTCCGCCGTTGCGTCCGCAGCCACCGCAAGCGCAGCCGAAGCCGTCCTCTTCGTGGTCGAGACGACTGTTCCGAAAGGACTGGGTGGTCGACTCGAAACGACCGGTCGGAGATCCCGTACAAGTGCTCCAGCATCTGGGTCGTTACACCGATCACGTGGCCATCTGCAGCCATCGGCTGGTCTCGTTGGCCGACGGGAAGGTCATTTTCCGTCGGCGCGACTCCGCTCACAAAAGCGAACAGAGGCTTATGACGGTTTGGCCCCATGGATTTCTGTGCTGAGTCTTGTTGCAATTGGTTTCGAGAGACTTCATGCGCATCCGGCACTTCGGTTTCCTCGCCAATGGGAAGAATGCGATTTTCTTGCGGCTCTACTTTCCGTCGCTCGGCTCGGCACCACGACCGCTTGCAGAGCAAAAGGCCTCCACCACTAATAGCTCGAGCGACCTTTCGCTCTGTCCGCAGTGTGGTGGACCTAGGGTGGTCGTTGAAAGGCTCACTGCCGCTCAGTTCCAGCTTTGCTCTCCGCCCGTCCTGGTCAGTATTGCCACATGCTTCCCGCTTCACCACCCCTTCTATCTATTCGTGATAATTGTGCGCGCAGAAACTTCTTCCATCACTGACAGTTCGGGTGTTACAGTGCAAATTCTAAGATGAATACCTGAAAATAGTCGTCCTGCCTGCCCTGAGTCCAGCGAAGCGGGCCGACGGGAAGAGGAGTTCAGCCGGCGAAAGGATCTTTGTTCGCTCCGCGCGACTCAGTGCACTCGATGAAGGGATTCGCCCTCCTCGCTACGATTCTCACGGCCGGGCTGGCTGCCTCCATACTCGTCCCGCGACGTGTAAATGCCCAGTCGAATTCGAGCAAGCACAGTATCACTCTGAATTTCGACTATGACTTTAAGAAACGACACGCCTGTGCCGCACCTACCTCGAAAAAATGCGTCAAACAGTTCAACGTATACGACATTTCTGGAAATAAACTGTACTTACTGTTCGCGATTCCCGCGCCCTCCGGTGCCAGCGGAGCCGTAAAAGGGATTAAGGCGACAAGCCCGGAGCTCAATTTCGAAAACGGAACGCACTGGCTCGGGGTCGCCGCGCAGATGGCGGATGGCGCTGAATCGGACCCGCATGCCTGTAGGATCGCGGTCGAAATAAGGTAATAAGATATAAGATAAATGTCGCACGCATCTGGCCACACTATGGACGGGGCTTACGATATCTTCAAAAAGTCATCTGCCAAGGACGCGGTCTGGGTAGAAACAGTCCAAGGCTTTGAACAAGCCAAGAAACGTCTCCTGTACTACACATCTAGCTCCAAGGACGAATGCCTTGTGTTCGATGCGACCGAAGGCCAATTCATCGACGTTTTGGGCAAAGCGGCATCTGCATACTATCCGGCACGGCTTTCATCGCCACGTTCATTTCTAGCTTCTGCCGCCCCCAGTTCCGACGCGCTTCTGCGGACCCGGAATTGGTCATGTGCGATAGATGACGGAGACAATTTTCCCATCCAGGCCATCTACCACTCTCAAGCGCTGGGTGCCAGTCATTTATTCCCGTAAGTGATTGACAAATAAGAGCATATTACCAATCAGGGAGCGGATTTTCAGCGAGTTTGGTAAGTAGAATGCTTGTTATAGGTTCGAAGTTGCCAGGACAGCAGTCGGCTTGACCCGGGCCACGAGAGTTGTCAGATCCTCGGATCGAGGCGATAATTTGACGTCCAGCGCGGTTTGAAGCGGCGGGATCAATTTCTAGGAGGCCGACGGATACATGAAAGGCATTGTACTGGCCGGGGGGACGGGCAGCCGCTTGAATCCTCTTACGCGAGTCACCAACAAGCACCTTCTGCCCATTTTTGACAAGCCCATGGTGTATTACCCCATCCAGACGCTGGTTAACGCGGGGATCGAGGAGATTCTTCTCGTCACGGGCGGTAAGAACGCGGGAGACTTCCTGAGGCTGCTGGGCAATGGCCGCGATTTCGGATTGAAGCACCTGAACTACACCTATCAGGAGGGTGAAGGAGGGATTGCCGAAGCACTCGGCCTGGCGGAGTATTTCGCCGGGGGCGAACCGATTTGCGTCATCCTCGGCGACAACATCATCGAGAACAACATCTGCCAGGCTGTCGAGAATTTCAAAACGCAGAAGGACGGCGCCAAGATTCTTCTCAAGGAAGTCGCCGACGCGCAGAGGTTCGGCGTGGCCGAGATTCGTGGAAATCAGGTTCTCGGCATCGAAGAGAAACCCAAGAATCCAAAATCCAATTACGCCGTCATCGGGATCTATCTTTACGACGCGACTGTCTTTGAAAAGATTCGCCGCCTAAAGCCCTCTGGCCGCGGCGAGTTGGAAATCACGGACGTCAACAACTTCTACATCGAGGAAAACAAACTCACGTATGAGGTGCTCGATGGCTGGTGGACCGATGCCGGCCAATTTGAATCTCTCCTGCGCGCCAATAACCTCGTGGCGGAAACAGGCGCAAACAAGATGACCGCTTCCGGCGGTTCTGTTCGCAAGGAAGTGACCCGATGACGATTTTTGTGACGGGTGGCGCCGGTTTCATTGGCTCCAATTTCATCCGGTATGTTCTGGGTCTCGACAAAGGCTACGCCATCGTCAATTACGACAAGCTAACCTACGCAGGAAACTTGGCGAACCTCGATTCCGTCGCTGCGAATCCCCGGTATCGTTTCATCAAAGGAGATATCTGCGACCCAGCCACGGTCGCAGCGGCGATGGCCGGTTGCGACACGGTCGTCCATTTTGCGGCAGAGTCCCATGTTGATCGGAGCATTTACGAGCCCGCGGCTTCGATTGAAACGAACGTCAAGGGAACCTTTGTATTGATGCAGGTGGCACGGCAGTTGAGCGTCAAGCGCTTCGTTCATATCTCAACCGATGAAGTGTACGGTGACATGCGTCCAGGCGCTTGCGCCGACGAAGATTCTCCTCTGCGGCCAAGCAGTCCCTATTCCTCTTCCAAGGCCGGCTCGGATCTTCTGGTTCTTTCCTACGTGCGCACGTACGGATTCCCAGCGTTGATCACGCGCTCTTCGAATAACTACGGGCCTTATCAATTTCCAGAAAAATTCTTGCCGCTAATGATCACGAACGCGCTCGACGATAAGCCTCTTCCCATCTATGGTGACGGAAAGCAGCAGCGCGATTGGCTCCATGTCGAGGACAATTGCCGCGGCATTCTTGCGGTACTCGAGCGCGGACGCATCGGCGACGTCTACAATCTCGGCGGCGTCGATATCGAACAGAATCTTTCGATGGCACAGCGTTTGCTTCGCGTGATGGGAAAGCCGGAAACGTTGCTCTCCTACGTGCAGGATCGCCCCGGCCACGACCGCCGGTACGCTCTGAAATGCGAGAAGATGAAGTGCGAACTCGGTTGGAAGCCCGCGATTGCTCTCGATGAAGGCTTGCGCCAAACCATCGACTGGTACCGAGAAAATACGGATTGGATGGCGGGAGTTCGCGGGGGCGAGTATCGCACCTATTATGAAAAGTACTATGAAAACCGCGATTCCTCTCTCCACGCCATCACGCAGTCTGGACCGAAATCTTCCCATTAATTTTCGGCCGTGCGCCCGGCCGCTCGCTGCGCACCCAGATATGGGATGTTGTGAATGCCCATTCATAATAAAATTGACTTTGATATTGTCATCGCCACGCGCAATCGGCAGTCGGTCCTGCCGCTTTCTCTTCCTTTGATGCTGTCCCAATCTCGCTTGCCGCGCCGTTTTATAATTGTAGATGCCAGTGAAAATCATTCCGAAGTGCGGCGAGTCATCGAGGCCGCGTTCCGCGACGCCAACACATCTGTGGAGCTACATATTTTCCGGTCTGAAGCTGGAACCTGCTATCAGCGCAATGTTGGTCTGACACACGTGCAGTCACCAGTAGTTTTCTTCCCCGATGATGATGTGCTGTGGTTCCCTGAAACTGCGGAAGCAATGATGAGAATTTACGATAGAGACACGGAAGGAGTGATCGGCTGCGTTGCGCCGGCGGTTTCCCCCACCCATCCGCCAGGAGTCTTTGATACGATCGCGGCCCCCTATCAATTGGAATTGCGGGACAGAGTGGCCGCGAAAATATGGGTTGTTGACAATGCCATTGAACAAAAGCTTTTCCCGGACCCGATTCATCCGGGGGGCCGGTGGATGTCGATGTGGGGTGCCAAGACGGCTCCAAAATGGCTAGACGAAGAAGACGCAGAATTGTGTGGACCTGTTAGCGGCTATCGCATGTCATTTCGGACAGACTTGATTCGGAAGTTGGGTGGATTCGATGAGCGCCTTGGCAGGTATGGCATGTTCGAGGATAAAGATGTTTCCATCGGCGCTCTGAATGAACACATGAACGTTTGTGCTAAACGTGCCAGCATTTTTCATTATCGTCAACCAGACCAACGAGTCGATGGCGCGGAATTTGGAATGATGGCGATTCTTAACCGGACCTATGTTGTCTGCAAACACGCCCCCCCGGGGTCGATGGTTCGGCGAACCGTTAGCAGATATCTGTACTACAAGATATTTCGTTATCTGCTGCAAGCGTACACTCGGTACGGAAGGGAACGATTGCTTGGAGCATTCTACGGACTATCGAAGGCTCAGCAACTAATTGATGCTCCGATTGAAGAATTATCAGATCGATTTACAAAGCTTCGGAACGACTTCGTGGAACACGCGCCGGCCATGTCGAAATGATATAGTTGCCGATCGGGATGCTTAGGACACGATGCATATACCTGGGCGCAAATGGCAAACGTATAGCTACGCTCGGCAGCATCGTTCCTCAAGCGATGCTGGAGATCCTCCAATAGAAGCTCTTTGAGCAGATAAGGATTTGCTTTCTTGGAACGACTGGAAACCTCTTTGCCGGGCGTTTGCGAGCTGCGCCCAAAGGTATTTCGCGATGCCCGCGGATTTTTCCTGGAAACGTATCATCGCGAAAGATTTGCCGACTTGGGAATCACGGATTCATTCGTTCAAGACAATCACTCGCGTTCGGTAAAAGGCACCCTGCGCGGGCTTCACTACCAATTGCGCCATCCTCAGTCCAAGTTGTGCCGCGTCGTCGAGGGCGAGGCGCTCGACGTCGCGGTTGATATTCGCCTAGGCTCTCCGCACTTCGGGAAATGGACCAGCGTGCTTCTCTCTGCCAAGGAGCACAATCAAATCTACATCCCCGGCGGATTCGCGCACGGATTTCTCGCGCTCACCGATCCGGTCCAGTTCCTCTATAAGTGTAGCGATTTTTACGATCTCGCCGATGAGCACGGCATCGCGTGGAACGACCCTGATCTGCACATCTCCTGGGGCGTCGAGAATCCGCTTGTGTCCGAAAAGGACGCTCGATATCCGACGCTCGCCGGAGCCCGCCGCGAGTTCCTGCCGCGATACCCGGCGACATGAAGCCCAAGATCCTACTGACGGGCAAGAATGGCCAAGTCGGTGCCGAGCTCGCGATGGTGCTTCCCCAGCTAGGCGAAGTCATCGCGCTCGACCATCAACAACTGGATCTTTCCAGGCCCGATGACATTCGACGAACGATTCAAGAGATCCGCCCGCTCCTGATCGTCAACGCCGCCGCGTATACAGCCGTTGATCAGGCCGAGAAAGAAGAAGCGATGGCGCAGTCTATCAATGCCGACGCGCCCGCGTTGATGGCGCAGGAGGCCAAGAAGATTGGTGCGGGTCTGGTCCACTATTCGACCGACTATGTGTTCGACGGCTCGAAACATTCTCCCTACGAGGAGAACGATCCGCCGAATCCCATCAGTGTTTACGGCAAGACGAAGCTCGCAGGTGAGCAGGCGATTCAGGATGCCGGTTTGCCTCACCTGATATTTCGCACGGCCTGGGTCTACGCTACTCGCGGCCGAAATTTTCTGCTCACGATCTTGCGTCTTGCATCCGAGCGCGAGGAATTGAGAATCGTCCGCGATCAAATCGGCGCGCCCACCTGGTGTCGGGAGATTGCACGCGGTACGGCCTTGGTTCTTGGGCGGCTCTCGGATAATCGAAAAGGGGCATTGACTCTCCCAGAGGCTGGTGGCATTTACCACATGTCGGCGGCCGGCGTCACAACCTGGTACGATTTCGCACAAGCGATTCTGGACGAAGCTTCGCACGCACCGCCAAATCTTCCCTGGCTCGCCGCAGCAACGGGCGGGCGCACGCTAATCGCCAAGCGGATTCTTCCGATCACGACAGCCGAGTACCCGACTCCGGCTCGCCGCCCCGCTTATTCTGTCCTCTCCAATTCTCGACTCGCGCAACGCTTCGGTATTCGGTTAACCGACTGGCGCACGCAACTGCATTCGGCGCTCACCGACAGCCAAGTGCAATGATTGCCCACACCGTCGCGATGTGCAGGAATCGCCGCGGCACGATCGTTGTGAAGGCCCTCCCCTACGCTGGCTGGTTTCTTCTCGACCACTTGGAGTGAGGCTCAACATTCAGACCGCAAGTTGCTCGCCGTAGTTCCTTATCCCTGACCGAGTCGAGAGGCGGTAGCTATTTGGCGCTGCAGTAGTACGGACATTGGGTCATGATGCAATTTCTTTTGATCAAATTTTGGGTCAATCGAAGGGGCAATCTAAGACCGGGTATTTGTGGAGTAAGCGGAGCCGACTCATCGGTTGAATTGACTACAGTCATGTGTTCGTCTTCAGCACCTATGAGAGTAAGAAAGCGCATTAAGAGTAGCCAGCTCGTTTGTCGAATTTGTTGCCCTCTGCGGACTAAAAGAGCGGCGTTTTGACGCGGCGGAAGTCGCAAAAAACAGAAAGGGCGCCCGTCAGGGCGCCCTCTTGCCATCCGCGCTATATGTTGTGCCACGCCGGGAATAGCCCGGCGCTGTCGGGAAAATCCACAGATTGCTCTCCTCGAGCCGCAACCTCCCGAGAAGCGTGAAACCCAGTTTCCCAGCCTAACAGCAGCCCAAGCGACAGGCTTGGCACTCAATCCTGAGACTTGTTAGCGCAGGCCAATAACCGTCAGCGTGGTTTTCTTCTCGAGCTTCTTGCCACCGAGCGTCTTTCCCTTTGGCGCCGGCTTCGCTGTCTTGGTCATATTTTTTCTCCGTTTGGATTTGGCCTCTCCGGCCTTCGCAGGCATATAATGCAATTCGTGGACCACGTCCCCGCATCGCAGCGTGAGCAGCTTATCCCCTTTGAATGGATAAGACTTACAAGCAGGCTAGCGGGGCGGCACCCGCAGAGACAGGGGCTCGATTTGTTGATTGTGTAAACGGTGTGTTGATTTATTCAACACAAAAAGGCGCGCCGGTACAAGCTCCGTCCATCCAAACTGCTCTTCTTTCAAAGCATTCGAACTTCGCACATGCTACCTACCTCAACAGCAAACATGTTCGGATTGAGCTACTGGCAGGCTGAATGCTACGACAAAAGAAGCACCGGGTTTCACGCTAACTCGCTCATTATACGGGGGGCAGTGTTTCCCGAGCGAGGGCAAATGGTCCGAGGCCTTGCGCGCATCTAGATGGCTGTGTAGTCGGGTTACCGGAGATGTCCGCTTAGCATGTTTCTCAGACACTTCGCCGCATCCGGAAACCGTCGAATCCGGTCCCGGGGGCGTTGAATATTTCACTTGATACTCGATGGTTCAACACCAGGCTCGCGGAACTCAGCTGCGTTTGGAGGTATCGGTGAAGAATCGAAACGGGATAGGGGACCTGGGCCGTGCTGTTTACATTGGCAGGGGTACTGCATATAAGCATAGTGATCGCCCACGGGGGCAATGTCACTGAGAGGGAGAAACCGCATGGCAGCCAAGAAACCCACCAAGCGTTTGAAAAAGGGAAAGAAGCTCGAACCGACCAGACCGTTGGGACAGCCGCCGACGGCATTCCCGAAGTATCCCACGCCCTAGGATTTTGTCGGACACCGAATTGTGATGAAAATGGATGAAAATCACGAGGAGGTGCGTATGACCAAGGAGAGAGAACCGGTTTGGGCGCGACGGCCGAGTTCCCGGTTCAAGGGGCTGCGCTTTACCGGGCAGCCCCTCTTCTATTCCTAGTTGCGGACCTTCACCATCTGCGCTCGCCCCTGTTCGCTGAATAGCTTTTTCTTCCAGCGCTTGCCTTCGTTCATCGCCACCGCTTGCAGTTAGTTCATGATCCGCGCCCGCATCTGTACCAGCCGATGCCGGTGCCAAAGCAGTTACCGTAGATCACGATTTTCCGGGCTGGGTACCCGCCTCCCGAGGGGGAGTTCGAATAACTCATCCTGGTTGATGGTGACCGAAGAGATGGTTGGTGGGCAACGCCGAACCGATGAAACGCAAACGGGCTGAGCGAGTGTAGGGTGACGCAGATGATACGGAAGCAACAGATATGGACGGGGATCGTGCGCCGGCGAAGAAGCGTGCTCGAACCCAATGATCGGCCAAAGAAAAAACTCTTGCAACGGCCGGCGTCGTTAAAAATAGCGCGTTTATCAGGCGCCATGAAACCGTGCAGTTGTAGTAGTACTGGTCAGATCTTTCAGAAAGTATTCAGATTGCCGAAAGAGTTCTGTGCTATCGTGACGATGTTGTTGGAATTTTTCCCCGCATCGAGAAGTGCCATGCAATACGCCGACATCTATAAAGATGGAGGATATCTAGAGAGGAACCCAACCTGGCACGTTGAGGAATCGCCCTTCAAGGCGAAGTACATCCTCAGCCTGCTTAAGCGGAACAAACTCGCGCCGAAAACGATCTGCGAGGCGGGTTGCGGCGCGGGAGAAGTGTTGAAACAGCTGCAGTCAAAAATGAACACGGACTGCGAGTTCTGGGGATACGACATCTCTCCACAGGCATACGAACTGAGCAAATCGCGCGCAAATGACAGGCTCCACTTCGAGCTAGCCGATCTCGGCGAGACAAAAGGCCTTCCCGTCGACTTGATGCTAATCCTGGATGTCGTCGAACATCTTGAGGATTATTTTTCTTTTCTCCGAGGAATTCGCTCCCGAGCTCGCCATAAGATCTTTCATCTGCCACTGGATCTTTCCGCCCAAGCGGTCGTGCGCAAGAATGGAATGATGAAGCGGCGCATCGACCACGCGCACCTGCACTACTTCACGAAAGAACTTGGGTTGCAGGTTCTCAGGGATACCGGTTACGAAGTGCTCGATTGGTTCTATGCGCCTCGGTCCAATGAACTCGGACCGCACTTGGTCCAAAAGCTCCTTCGTGTCCCTCGATCGATTTTCTACGCCATCCACCGAGACTTGGCCGTGCGGGTCCTTGGTGGATACAGTCTAATGGTTTTGGCGAGATGATTTTCCGTGTGGCGTTTCGCTCGGAGAATGCTGCGCGTGAATTGCGGAAATTGCCCCGCCTTTAGTTGAAACCTGAAAGAGGAAGTAGCGGCTCTCGACCCGGACTCTATCTGAGTCCGGGATGAGAACTCTTTTTTGAGAGGAGAGCCGCTATGGCCGAGACATACCAGAGCAGTGCGAAGAAGTTCACGAAGAAGTTCGAGGTGATGGGGAGCAAAGAAGTGGCAGTGCGGTTGCCGCTGCCGCTGGTGGAGGTGTGGGAGGAAGTGCAACCCGAGGTCGAACACCTGACCCGCACCTCCGTCGCATGGACGGGCCTGGGATATTTCAGATCGAGCCACTCGATGCCACTGGCCTGGGTCTTGGGCGCCCACGCATTCCCATCGTCCGCGTAGACCTCGACGTTCGGGGCCCCAGTCGCTTGTATCAGGTATTGGGTCCATTTATTGGGAGAGCTCCGCGAGCGCTCGATCGCGAGGAGGTGACCATGCCAGACAACGGATGGCGCGCTTGACAAGCTGTTTTTAGAGTGATCTCAAATCAACTATTCCGTTTTTTCTATTTTTTCCAGTTTCATGACGACGCGACGATTGCGGGCCTGGTTTTCGAGGATGGCTCTTCCGTTAGGACCGCGGTTGGGTGCCACGGGAAAGGTATCAGCATAGCCGGCGGCGCGAAGTCTTCGTGCTGGGATGCCCTGCTGAAGAAAGAAATGCACCACCGCGGCAGCGCGCGCCGTTGACAGCTCCCAGTTGGAGGGAAACTGGCGCGTGCTGATGGGGCCGTCATCCGTATGACCTTCGACGGTCACCTGATAATCTTTATATTTATCGGATTTAATATTCACGGCCACATCCTTGAGGATAGCTCTTCCGGAGTTGCTCAAAGCAGCAGAGCCGCTGTCGAAAAATGCGGCGCTGCTCATTTGGAGCGTGGTTATCCTGTCGCCCTGCTGTTCGATGCTGGAGGGGCCTTGTGATTTAAGCCGGTTTATGATTTCGAGCAGGGCTGCGTAAGACTTATCGTCGGTCTCAGGAGGAACGACACTGGCAACGACGTCGGCGCCGCTCGTTGCGGGCGTTGAGGGCTTATCGTTTGTCTGTTCCATGCTGTCCTTACTCTGCAATACGACTGGAGCCGCGCTATCTGGCACAGATTCAGGGAGCTTCTTGATGGGTTGAATGGGCGTGCCATCTTTGTCTTCCGTAACCTGTGGCGCGTGCAGAAGGCCGTAGAAAGGCAAATTGCCCATTAGAATATCCGGCGGTTTTACAGGCTGCTCGACAGACTGCGAAACATGCACCTTCTGCTGCAAATCTTTCTTGGGAATTGAAACTGACAGGAAGATTGCGAAAAAACACAACAGAAGTGTAATCATATCGGCATACGTCATAAGCCAGTCGTCGGTATGACTAGCGTGCTCCCGCCCTCTTTGCCAGCCTTGCTTCATGCGCCGACGGCTCGCAGACGCGGCTTCGCGGGCCTTGTCATTTTCATATCGGGATGGTTGAGGTTTAGAGTGATTGGAGGATTCTTGACGTCTGCGTTGAAGTAATCATGAATTTCCGGCCGCAAGAAACTGTTCAGACGGTCCTGGATATACATCGGTGTCTTGTTGCTCACTAACATTACCAGGCCTTCGGTGATGAGGTGGTTGCGGAAACGGCGGTTATCAACCTCCTGCCGAAGTTTTGACGCAGCCGGCATATACACCATGCGTGCCGAAAGAACGCCGTAAAGCGTGGAAAGAAAAGACACCGCGAGGCTCGACCCGATGCTGGACACGTTGTCGTTGAGGCTGCATAGCATGGTCACCATGCCGACCAGTGTGCCGATCATGCCAAAGGCGGGAGCGTGGCTCGTCATCGCCTGCAGCACGTCAACGGGGACGCAATCGCGTTTGTAACAGGTGTCAGCCGCAGTAGTCATCATCGAGCGCACTTCTTTGGGCGCATATTGGCTCACTACCATATTGAGCCCGTATTTTATAAACGGGTCGTCTGCGCCGTTTTTGCCGATTCGAGATTCAAACTCGCGCATCCCCTTCTCCTTAATGAGACGCGCCCAATTGATGATCTCTATCATGTCCCGATGAAGATTTTCATGCTTCATCTGCGGCTCTTTGAACATCTGGACGATAGCGTCGAGCGCCTTACGCACGTCATCGGCCTGAAAGCTCATGAACGCAACCGCGATCACGCCGCCAACCACGATCATTAAACCTTCAAGGCTGAAAAAGGCCAGAAAACTATGCGAACTTAAAATGATGGAGCAGAGAACAAGCAGAAAACCGCAAGCGGCCGCGACGACAGGAGCACGCGAATAAGGCTGAACGCCAGAACGGGGAAATTTCTGCATGTAGTTACCCTCTCGCAGACGACAAAAACACAACCCCAAAAAGGGCGCCCGCAGCTACATAGGCAACTACCGTGCCACACCGAGAGTTCCCCTAAGATGCTTATATATAGGAGGTTTAATGGCGAACGGGGGGCACAAAAGCGTCTATGCCTGCGCCTTGAGGGAAAATGCGGCACGAGGTTCTGGCAAAAACTGCCCATGCAGGTTCGCAAAAGCCGGCCCGGCATAATCCCGACGCCCAATAGCATCAATATCGCTCGTCGCCGGCGTACTGGTTGGCATTTCGGATATCACGGAGATCGAGGCTTTCAATAGAACTCGCACCGACTAAGATCCACGTAAGTTCCGATGAGTCGGATTACCAGAAAAATGCTTTTCTAGTACCCCACATGTCCAAGCTAAGCCCTCAGAAAAGAAGTGGTGAGCCGCGCCTGCTGTCTAGTGCTGTTTTATGTAAAATGATATTTATGCAACCACAGCCCACTCACTCCGGTCCCTCGCCTTAGCACATTCTCGAAACTGGCTTCGGCTTCGCGGTCTCCAGAGGCCGCGCGCCTGCAAGAGGATTTAGAGCCCAAGATCAGTGTGGAAAATGCGGTGCCGAGATTGACGAGAGCCGCAGGATTGACTACACACTGAAAGACGGCACGAGAGTTTGCGAGTCTTGTTTTGTGAAAGGGACGGCGAGCCCAACCCGCCGAGCCGAAAAATCGTTTTGAATTCGCGCCCTACAAGCTCCTGGCTAGGCTTTCATCCGATGGCGAGTCGGCCGCGCCATTTTCTGAGCCGTGAGAAGGAGAATCTTCAGATCCCTTTCGTCGGCCCGACTCAAAAGTCTGCGGAACTTGTCCAGCATCCTTGCATTCTTGCCCGAGCTACCCCACGCAATGTCCCCTCCCGTCTCGCGCTTTGGAAGGTTGGGGAGTTTGGGAGGTTCTTCTCCATCGTAAAACAGTTGGTACATCGGAACTTCCATAGCCCGCGCCATCTTTTCAAGCGTGTCGATCGCCGGAACCGTGTGGCCGTTCTCGACGCGTGAGATGTAGCAGCGGAGCAGGCCGGTACGCTTCTCGATGTCTCCCTGCGAGAGATGTTTTGCTTCTCGCAATGCTCGCAATCTGTCAGCGATAACCATTCGGTTCCTCCTAGAGTTCTGAAACAGACATTGACGCAATAGCCGCAGCCTGCCCGAAAGAAAAACCGAGCATACCGCGTTATCGCGTTAACTTCTATCATGTGAAGTGGCGGCCCCCGTAGTCTGTGAGACTAATCACAATCGCTTCAGCCAATTTCCAGCTTGTCAGGTGCGGAGTACGGCGCGTAATGCTGGGACGAGATCGTGCGCTAACCTGGTTAATTCATCATGCGGAGGGAATTGGCTGGTAAGTGAGTCGATGCCGGCTGAGCGGCCGTGAAGTGGGGTCGCGAAGAGCGGCATAATGGCAAACACCACGAGCATCACGTAATAGACCGTCCCTGACACAGGATCTCGGGTCGCAAGGTACTGTCTTATCGACAAGCCGCGAAGCCAGAGCACGAGCCCGAATTCCGCGACGAGCAGGAGGCCGAGCGCGATGCCGCCCATCCCGAGTCGGAGAGACGGTACGGACGGTATAGCGAAATGCAGAACTACCCACCGCGCCGTCACAATCGTGACCACAAGCATGATGGGCATTTCCATAAGCTCGGCCATCCGCGTGCCGACACGCGGAACGACCCACAATGTGCGGACAGTGCCAAACACGAAGCCTGCCCCGAAAACCAGTGCGAAGTAGAGTATGCCCGCTTTCAGAATCTGCGTGATCGTTTGCTGCATTTTCATCGGTGCCCAGGACGCCCGCCAATGAAAATAGCTTTCAATTTAGCCAGCACCACAGCACGATCAACTCGTTGATGACGAAGAGCGTACCGAAGATTGCTTTATTGTGCCGTGCCACCCAGTTAGGCAGGTAAATATCGAAGTTATCTGCTCGCTCGTCGGTGAACTGGGCTGCCAAGCCTGTCAGCGGACACTGTCCCTTATTGAGGGCAAGCACGCCGCACTCAGCGAGGATGATCACGGTAAGGATTATCGCCCAGTCGAAGCGATGCAGCAGTGCGCGATGGGCAATGCCAAGATGCATCCGGCCAAGAGAGCCCAAATTGCCGTGTGCAGGAGCTTGATCGCCATCAGAGCGTTGATACGCCGAGATCTGTCGGTCATTTCGTTTCGGGGCTATTCACGATGAAACACCACATCGTTGTTGCGGTGCAAGGTGGAGTTGCAGAGGTTTGCGAAGAGACGGTGCCTCCTGGGATCGTCGTAGAGATTCTTGACTTCGACAACTTTGCTGGGGATCTGGAAGGAGAACTTTCTAGGTGGTCTCCAGAACTCCGAGAATACTGGCTAGCGAATCATGCTCGATGGGGTCGTTGTCACAAAGATTGTCCATATGGGGCCATGGAGCGGCGCTAAACGTGCACCATGGTCGGTCGCGACCAGGAAGCCCTCGCATCAAGTACGCCCAAGGTGACCCCAAGGAGACGCGACTAGCCAAGTGGCCCCGGCGCAGACAGCTGATTCGTACGGAGACCTATGTTCATAGGATGTGAGTGCGTGTACATAGGTGCTATACTGGGGTGGGAGGAAGACCGCATGGCTACTGCCAGGGTGAGATCGCACAAACATTTTCAATTGGACCCCGTCAAGATCAAGCGCGCCCAGCGAGTGTTGAGCGCTGATACGGAAACAGAGGCCATCGAGCGTGCGCTTGATATGGTCATTGCTGAGCACGAGAGAAACCGATTGACGATCGAAGCCAATGACCGCTTCGTCAAAAGTGGCATCGCTATCAAGGATGTGTACGGCACGTTGGAGAAATAGATGCAACCAGTTCTCTTTGACTCATCTATTTACATCACGGCACTTCGAACCGGGGACGAAGCAGCCCTGACGCTGAGACGATTAGGCGCCGACGCACTGGTTTGGCTGAGTTCTGTCGTGCTCGAAGAATTGTATGCTGGGATGAATCCTCGCAATCGCTATGTGCTGGAGCGACTGGAGCGGGATTTTGAGAGGGCGCGACGGATCCTGGTGCCGAATCTTGGCGACTGGACTCAGACCGGCAAAGTGCTGGCTCTCTTGGCAGCCAAGTATGACTACGAGCAAATTGGACAGGGCCGGCTGACTAACGATGCGCTGGTTGCGATGAGTGCCGGCCGTTCAGGAATAACAGTGATAACCGCCAATGCGAGGGATTTTGCGCGACTGGCGGAATTCCGACCCTTTCAGTGGCAAGTCAACCCGCTTCAAAGTAGCTAGAACGAGTGCTCGAGAAGGCACAACAGGCCGAAAGCGCCACGGACAGGTGGGAGGGGTATGGCGGAAGCCCGCTTCCTGATTCCGGCCCGCTGGTGCGACCGGATTCTACTACTGAATGCCCTCGCGTCTCGCGTTTCCATGTGGGCACCAGAGCATTTCTTTGTGACGGCAGTGGCAAGCTGCTACATCAACCTTCCTCCTCTCACCAACGGAATTAAGAGTATTACTAAGGAGAGGGATTTCGATGGAGAACGCTGGAGTTGGCGACGTGGCTTGCCATTTCGCAGCTATCCAGGCCGTGCAAGAGACTCGGGTTGGAAAAATTAACTACGCCGCATTAACGTACCGTTTTCAGCGGACTTTCCCAGATTTCGCTCTTGCCCGGCTCTTCTTGTATTTCTTGAGCAACTCACGTTCCGCTTGTAGCCAATCCTCCACATCCCGACCGTGTTCGCCGCCGCGCTCAACATACATTTGATATGCGTGGAATTCAATTTCTTCATGTGTCGGATGGCTCGTGCTACGCGGAGCCTTTCCACCCGCCGGATAAGATTTTTGCCTGGGTGACATGATTTGCCTATTGAAACTTGTTCGCTCCTGCGGTGGGCCGATTCGCCCTTTCTTTTATGCGGCTGCGATCAGACGAGACTTGTGCTTGGCGGCCAATACATTGGAACCGCGGACAATGAGTAGCAGACCGTGGTCTTTGTGGTACTCAAGCCAGTGAGTCTCTGAACAGCACTTGCAAAGCCAGAAGTGGCGCACAGACCCTGTGTTTGCAGGTGCGGCGGGGCTTCCCGAATGATTCGTTTGAAAACGAAGGAGTTGACCTTCTCGAAAGCTGAACGGAGCCTTGCAGTCTGGATTTGCGCATTTTGAAAACATAAGCGCTCACTCAGTCAATTCAACCAAGCCCCAAAATACTGGGCTAGGGTTGGTCGCGTCAAACTCATTAAATCTATCGACCCCATTCGGTTTATTTCAACCTGCCTTCGTCGTTCTGCCTTGCGACCAAGCTTCGTAGACGAGGATTCTGCGACCTAGGCTGTCATCGGCTGATCAGCGAACTCCCGATTAACGCGGTGGTCTCAATGGGTCGACGCAACACCAGCGCGGAGTCTACTTGCGCGAGCCTCAAAGGCTATAGTCGTTCGCGAGCGTCGAATCGAACGGAACACTGCCCTGGCTAGGTTCTGATTGAGTACAG
>Ga0187868_1001002_pt1 | contig 21099 bp, 37 predicted proteins | sample June2016WEW_13_4_FD_133014 | JGI IMG/M metagenome (GOLD analysis project Ga0187868, IMG submission 133014) | Peatland microbial communities from SPRUCE experiment site at the Marcell Experimental Forest, Minnesota, USA - June2016WEW_13_40 | ecosystem: Environmental > Terrestrial > Soil >... | reverse complement strand
CACCGATTATTCGGGCGTGTTGTGCGGCCGCGCCACCTGGAAAGACGCCATCCCGGTTTACGCACGCCAGGGGGTAAAGGCTCTCGAAGACTGGCTGGAGAAAGACGGTGTGAAAAATATCGAAGCCGTCAACCATGCCATCCGCTCGGCTAAGCCATGGTACGCCAAGCTGGGGATCTCCGTTCCGGCGTAGTGCGAGATCGGACAGACTCTGGGGCAGGCCCTCGGCCTGCGGCGGCCTCCCAGGTGGCCCGCCGCGCCAGAGTATCGGAATGCCTATCCGGAAAGGCACACCTCTGCCCACTAAATCGGCTTGGGCACAAAGTGGGACAGACGATCGTTTTTTGTCGTCTGTCGAGCGCTGCGGCCCGGCGGAAGACCGACAGACCACGAAAAGCGATGGTCTGTCCCACCGCTGCCTTATCCGCCCAAGCGCTCGGTGAGGGTCACCGGCGTTCGCAGCCGGAAAGTGATGCGGGTTTCGGTTGGCAGCGTGGCCGGCCGGGTGCGCGAAACCGCCACGCCGACACCCCCGGCGCCGGCGCCCGCACCGGCTCCAATCGCCGCGCCTTTGCCGCCGCCCACCATTCCCCCAATCACCGCGCCCAGCACGGCGCCGCCCGCTATGGTTTCGACGTCCGCGTTGCGGTTGGGTTCGGCGTGCTTCTCAAAGCTGTCGGTATGAATGGCGACTTGCTGGCCGTCGGAGGTATTCAGGCGGGTCAGTTCCACGGCCATGGCGGCGGCGTTGCCCAGCTTGCCGGGATTCGAAGCCACGACCCGGCCCTCCACCCGCGCGCCCCGCTCGGCAATCACGAAGCCGTCTACCACCAGCTCGCGGTCGAGCGTGGCGACGAACGCATCGCCGGGAGCGTTCCGGCCCGACGAGAGACCATCCAACAGGCGTACCGAGATCAATAGCCCGGCGTTCAGCGTCACCGTGTTGGGCGTTCGTTCAGGCGGAACCGGAACCGGAGTCGGGTTCTCCGGCGCGGGCGGGTCGGGTGGAGCGGCCGGGCTCAAAGCCGGTGGCGGCGCCGGCGCGGTTGCGGGCGCCACAGGTTCGGGATTGGCGGCGGGAGCCGGCGTGGTCGGGCTTGTACTGTCGGCCGCAACCGCCGGCGGAGGATCGCTGGGACGAGCCCAGACGACCACGTGGGCGGGCGGCTCCTGGGCGGCCACCGTGCGCGGGTAGAAGGGCGATGGCCGCGCTTCGTGCCACACACGAGCCGCGGCTGGCGCGGCCCTGGCCGGGCGTCTGGGGGCCGGAGATGGTGCCAACACCGGTGCGGGCTGGGCGGCGGAATCGGCCGCGGTCAACTCCAACGGCGCCGGCGTCACCGCGGGCGCTGGCGTGGCGACTGGCACCGGATCGACGGCCGCAACCGGGCTCGGCGCGGCCGGGTAGGTCTGTACCTGGTTCTCCGCACCCTCATGCCGCAGCGCCACCACACGCATTACCGCGGCGCCGCCCAAGGCGCCGGCAAGCACCAGAATTACGATATTCACTGGCCGCATAGTTAGCCCTCGTGACTGATGGACGCCTCGACCCAAAGTTCCGTTTCTTCGCCGAAAACGTTAAAATCTAATCATCTGCGCGGTTTCATGATTCCTTTTCCCAGCCATTTGTCGATTGGCAACGTGCGTATCGCCCCGGCCACGGTATTGGCGCCGATGGCCGGTGTTACCGATACCGTGTTCCGGCGGTTTATCCGCAATTTGAGCGGCTGCGGGCTGATCATGACCGAATTCACCAGCTCGCACGGGGTCAGCGCGTCCGTAGGCCGCAAGCCCACCAGGACCCTGCGTTACCTGTCTTTCGCCCCGGAAGAGCATCCCATTTCCGCGCAATTGTTCGGCGCCGACCCCGACGTCATGGCCGATGCTGCGCGCGTTTGCCAGGACCTCGGCTTCGACCTCCTCGACATCAATTTCGGCTGCCCGGTGAATAAGGTCGTCAAGTGCAACGGCGGTTCTGGCCTGCTGCGCGACCTGCCGCTGGTGGAGCGGCTGCTGCGCCAGGTGCGGCAAGCCATCTCGATCCCTTTCACCCTGAAATACCGCGCCGGCTGGAACGACAAGGAACTGGTGACTATTCGCATGGCTCGCCTGGCCGAGGAATGCGGCCTGGATGCCATCGCCCTGCACCCTCGCACACGCGAGCAGGGCTACAGCGGACAAGCCGATTGGAGCCGCATCGCCGAAGTGAAAGCCGCGGTGAAGATTCCGGTGATCGGAAACGGCGACATCGTCACACCCGAGGATGCCGTCCGCATGGTGCGCGAAACCGGCTGCGATGCGGTCATGATCGGCCGCGCGGCCAGCTCCAATCCGTGGATCTTCCGCCAGCTTGCCGAGTATCTAGAAACCGGCCAGTACCAGCAACCGACCGAAGAGGACCGCTATCTCATCATGCGCTGCTATTACCAGATGCTGATCGAAGGCGCCGAGCGCGACGCCACCGGAAAGATGAAACAGTTCGCGACTTACTTCACCCACGGCGTCCGCCACGGGGCACAGCTTCGCGCCGCCATCTACCATGCCATGGAACCGGCGGCCATTCTCGACCTGGTAGACGAGTTCTTCCACTCGCAAGCCGTGGTCCAGTACGAAAAGGTCCAGTGAAACAAGTCCAGTTAATTACAGACGGGGCGTGCATCGGCAACCCCGGCCCCGGCGGATGGGCGGCAATCCTTCGTTACGGCGAGCGCAAGAAGGAGATCTGGGGCTCGGAGCCGCACACCACCAACAACCGTATGGAGCTGACCGCGGCGATCGAGGGGTTGCGCGCGTTGAAAGAAGATTGCGCGGTGAAAGTGGTGACGGATTCCCAGTATCTGAAGAACGGTATCACAACCTGGATTCACGCTTGGAAACGCAAAGGCTGGATGACCGCGGGCAAGAAACCGGTAGTGAACCAGGACCTGTGGCAAGCGCTCGACGAACAGGTAACCCGGCACAAGACCACCTGGACCTGGACCAAAGGCCACTCTTCGCATGCCGATAACAACCGCTGCGACGAGCTGGCCACGCGCGCGGCCAGGGAGCAGAACTCGAACGCCGGCGCCGCCACCAAGGCCTGAGGGTCGCCCTTGCTACAGGTATCGTTCGCGTAGGATTCTGGCGTGGTGCGCGAAGTGCCCCGCGGCGATAAACGCCATGGCTCGCACGGTGAAAGTGTTGTCGCTGGCGATGCCGGTTCTCAGCCACGCGCCGGGCGGCATATTGGCAAACAGCGCCATGGTGGCGAGGCGGACGCGCCGGAACTCCTCCACATGAGCGGCCCAGGTAAACCTGTCGGCTTCGGCGCCAGCGGCCGCGATGTTTTGATCGTAGCTGGGCAGAGGCGCGTCGAAGCCGCGGGCGAACCAGAGAGCCCGGAACGCAAAGGCCCGTTCCGTGTCGGTGAGGTGGTTGAGGACCTGCCGGATACTCCACTTTTCCGGGGCGTAACGGTGAAGCGATTTCTCTTCGGAGATCCCGGAGAAGAGTGCGACCGATTCTTCCAGTTGGCTTGCGAGAACAGCCTCGGGGTCATCCCCGGCGACTTGGTCGATGTAGGTGAAATAGTGGGCGGCGGCTTCTGATTGTTCGGGACGTCCGGTCATCGGAATAGTCTATCGCATTAGAGACGGTCCGGCGCTAGAAGGATCGTGTTTGTCCCGGACTTTGCGCAATGTCTTGACATTGTCGGGCAGACCAGGTACGCTCGAATTGGAGGGCGACGAACCATGCTGGCACGGACCACGCGCAGTGAAAAGCTCGATTTGCGCGTCACTCGCGGCGCGAAGCAGGCATTGCAGGCCGCGGCGGCTGCCTCCCATCGCTCCGTCAGCGAGTTCGTCCTCGAGAGCGCGTTGGCACGAGCCGACGAGGCGCTTGCCGACCGGCGGTCGTTCACACTGAACGCCACACAGTGGAAGGCCTTCATAGCCGCCCTGGATGCGCCTCCCCGCCCTCTGCCCCGGCTGGAACGCCTCCTGCGAGAGCCGGGATTCTTCGATGCCGGACCGAACGAGTGAATCGCCCCGGCGTATCGAAAAGCTCCGCCCCGACCACCCGATTGAAGGCTTCGATTGCGGCCGGGAGGAGTTGAACCGGTATCTGCTGCGGTACGCCTGGGTGAATCAGCAGGCGGGCGCCGCCCAGGCCTACATCGGCCTGGCAGGCAATACGGTTGTTGGCTACCATGCCTTGGCCGTAGGCCAAGTCAGCCGGGAGCAAGCGCCCGAGCGTCTCACCAAAGGGTTGGCTCGCCATCCGGTGCCGATCATGCTGCTCGCGCGCCTGGCTGTGGATCGTCGCTGGCAGGGGCAGGGCGTGGGCAAAGCACTCCTGAGGGACGCGATCGAGCGCACTTTGCAGGCAGCCGAGATTGCCGGCATCCGCGCCTTCGCGGTCCACGCGAAAGACGAGGCAGCCCGGAGCTTCTACGAGCAGTTCGACTTCATCCCGTCCCCGAGTGATCCCATGCACCTGTTCGTCCTGCTGAAGGACGTGCGGCGGACTGTGTCGGGGTGGTAGCCACGTTTACCACGGATTTTACGCAGACTGCGGCGAGAGAGGGTACCTCTCTCGCTGACAGGCCAAAGGTCTGTCCCACTAAGCCAAAACGCCGCGGGCGGCCTCAGCGGCCCGCGGCGTTTGGCGATTGCTTTGGTTGCCGGTTATTTCTCGGAGTCTTCTTCCGGTTCGCGGCCTTCTTTTTGTGCTTTCAGGCGCTCTTCGCGGCGCTTGGCGCGCTCGGCGGCTCGTTTTACCAGCTCGGACCCGACCAGTTCGATCATGGCTTGTTCGGCGCCGTCGCCCTTGCGCGGGCCTAGTCTCGTGATTCTGGTATAGCCGCCGCCACGCTGGCCGAAGCGCGTCCCCAGGGTATCGAACAGCTTCTTCACCGAGGCGGGCGTGAGCAACACACTCGCCGCCTGCCGGCGCGAATGCAGGCTATCCTCCTTAGCCAAGGTGATCATCTTTTCCACGAGCGGCTTTACCGCCTTGGCTTTGGGCACGGTGGTGATGACGCGCTCTTCCAGAATGACGCTGGTGCACAGATTACGCAGCAGCGCGTTGCGGCTATCCACCGGCCGTTTCAGTTTGAACCCGCCTACTCGATGTCTCATGTGCTACTCTTCTCCCGTGAGTCCCTGCTGCTCGTCGTCCTCGAGCGGGTAATCCATCATTCCCGTCGAAGCCGATTGCGGCGGAGCCACCAGGCGGCCGTGCTGGTCGATGCGCATGCCCAGCGACAGGCCCATGTTGGCCAGGATTTCCTTGATTTCGTTGAGCGATTTGCGGCCGAAGTTTTTGGTGCGCAGCATCTCGGCTTCGGTCTTCTGCACCAGCTCGCCGATGGTTTGAATGTTGGCATTCTTCAGGCAGTTATACGAGCGAACGCTCAGCTCCAGCTCTTCCACGGAGCGGTTGAGCACTTCGTTCATCTTGTCGTAGCCGCGCTCGGAGACCTCTTCGGCCTGCTCGGGCAGCTCTTCGAAGTTGATGAAGATGGTCATGTGGTCTTTGAGGAGCTTGGCGGCGAAGCCGATGGCATCCTGCGGCGAAACCGCGCCGTTGGTCCAGACTTCGAGCGTCAGCTTGTCGTAATCGGTCATCTGGCCGAGGCGCGCGGCTTCCACCTGGAAGTTGACCTTGCGCACCGGCGAATGGACCGAATCGATGGGAATATAGCCGAGCGCCAGGTCTTCGTCGAAGTTCTTGTCGGCGCTCACGTAGCCGCGGCCGGTCTTGAGGCGCATCTCGATTTCGAGCTTGCCGCCTTCGCTGACCGTGGCGACGTGCAGGTCGCGATCGAGCACCTCCACGTCGGCGTCGCACTCGATTTGGGCGCTGCGCACGTCGCCGGGTTTATCCACCTTCAAGCGGACGGTCTTGATGCCTTCGCTCGAAATCTTGAAGGGAATCTGTTTCAGGTTGAGAATGATATCGGTGGCGTCTTCGACCACGCCCGGAATGGGGCTGAATTCGTGCTCGACGCCTTCGATGCGGATCGCCGTGATGGCCGCGCCTTCGATCGAGCTCAACAGCACGCGCCGCAGGCTGTTGCCGATGGTGGTGCCGAAGCCGCGTTGGAAAGGTTGGGCCGTGAACATGCCGTACCGCTCGGTGAGAGTGTCGGTATTGGCAACCAGCCGTTTGGGTTTTTGGAAGCCTTTAAACATAGATAACCTCCTGGGGGTCAGAAGTCAGAAGACAGAAGTCAGAATCACCCGGCGGCATCGCCATCCTGACTTCCGGCTTCCGACTCCTGACTTCGAATTTCATTACTTCGAGTACAACTCCACGATGAGCTGCTCGTTTAGTTGGATCTGAACCAGGTCGCTGCGCTGCGGTAAAGCGGTGACGCGGCCTTTCAGACCCTCCCGGTCCACTTCGATCCAATTGGGCGCCGGGGCGTGCGCCGTGGCATCGCGCGCCGCCAGGATGGTCGGATTATTGCGGCTCGATTCCCGCACCGCGATCGCGTCGCCCACCTTCACCTGCGCGGACGGAATGTTGCACTTGCGGCCGTTGATTTCGATGTGCCCGTGGCGCACGATTTGGCGCGACTGCGCGCGGCTGGTGCCAAACCCCATGCGGTAAATGACGCTATCGAGGCGCCGTTCGAGAGACGACATCAAGGTGTCGCCGGTGATGCCTTTGGCATGGGCGGCCTTTTCGTAGGCGCCGCGGAACTGCGCTTCGAGCACGCCATAAATGCGGCGCACTTTCTGTTTCTCGCGAAGCTGCAAGCCGTAGCCCACGATCTTCGCCTTGCGGTCCTTGCCATGCTGTCCCGGAACGAAATTGCGCTTTTCGATGGCGCACTTTTCGCTGTGGCAGCGCTCCCCCTTCAGAAAAAGCTTCATGCCCTCGCGCCGGCATTGCCGGCAAACCGGGCCGATGTATCGTGCCAAAGTTTGTCTCCTTACCTTGGAGCTTTCAGCTTTCAGCGGTCAGCTTTCAGCTTAAGGCTCTCTTCCACTTCAGGTGCGGTTTACGGCCTTGGCAGGCCTTCGTCCCGCTTGTTTAAAGCCGTCAGCGAACAGATCTCAGCTAATACGCCTCGCGGCCAGCTCGAATGCTTCCAACGTGGCGCCGGCGGTTTAGCTGAAAGCTGACCGCTGAAAGCTCTCTCACACTCTGCGCTTCTTCGGCGGACGGCAGCCGTTGTGCGGAATCGGCGTGACGTCCTTGATCGCGCGGACATCGATACCGGCGGTGGAGAGCGCGCGCACCGCCGATTCGCGGCCCGAACCCGGCCCGCTGACCCTTACTTCCACGGTGCGAAGCCCGCTTTCGGCGGCCTTGTTGGAGGCCGTCATAGCCGCTTGCTGGGCGGCGAACGGGGTCCCCTTGCGCGACCCTCGGAAACCGAGCGAGCCGGCGCTGGACCAGGCGATGGTATTGCCTTCGTGGTCGGCGATGGTCACGATAGTGTTGTTGAAGGTAGCCTGGATATAGACCACGCCGCTGTGAACGACGCGCTTTTCCTTCTTCTTGAAGCTCTTCTTCTTGCCGCCTTTTGCTGGTGCCTTGGCCATACGTTTAGGTCTTCCCCGTCGCTTTCTTCTTATTGGCCACGGTGCCGCGCCGCGGTCCCTTGCGCGTGCGCGCATTGGTGTGGGTGCGCTGGCCGCGCACCGGCAGGCCGCGCCGATGCCGCATTCCGCGGTAGGAACCCATCTCGATGTGCCGCTTGATGTTCATCGAGATTTCCTTGCGCAGGTCGCCTTCCACCGCGCCCTCTTCTTCGAGAATCTGCCGGACTTGGTTGATTTCGTCCTCGGACAGATCCCGCACCTTCTTATCGAATTCGATGCCGCAGCGATACAACAGCGAGCGCGACCGGGTACGGCCGATGCCGTAAATATAGGTGAGCCCGATCTCTGCCCGCTTCCCTGGCGGCAGATCCACACCGGCAAGACGTGCCATGATTTATCCCTGCCTCTGTTTATGTTTGGGGTTGACACAGATGACCCGCACCACGCCTTCGCGATGGATCACCTTGCACTTGTCGCAAATTTTTTTCACCGACGCTCGTACCTTCATCCAATGCCTCTCGCCGGCTTCATCCGGCTTTTTCGGGACCGCCTTCGCCAGCCCCCTTCAATTTCCTGACGATCCTGCCACGCCCGGGATCGTTGGGCGCCAATTCCACCTCGACCCGGTCGCCCGGAACCAGCCGGACGAAATTCCGTTCCACCGCGCCCACCAGGTGGGCAAGAACCTGCCGCTGGTTTTCCAGAACCAGCAGGTACAGCGCCGATGGCCGTTCCTCGACCACCGTGGCCCGTGCCTTCACGGCCGCGTCAACACCCAAGGACCGTTCTCCGTCACCGCGATGCAGTGCTCGAAGTGGGCCGAATTCGACCCGTCCTTGGTCACCGCGGTCCAATGGTCCTTCAATACCATCGCGTCCGGCCGGCCCGCGTTCACCATCGGCTCCACGGCCAGGACCATGCCGGGTTTCAGGCGCGGATTCTCGTTTTTCCGGTCCACGTAGTTGGGAACCTGCGGCTCCTCATGCAACTGCGTTCCGATGCCGTGCCCCACATACTCCCGCACCACCGAAAACCCGTTGGCCTTGACGTGCTGTTCCACGGTGCCGCAAATATCGAACAGCCGGTTTCCCGCCCGCACCCGGTCGATGGCCAATTCCAAGGCTTCCTGGGTCACGCGCAGGAGCTTGGCGGTCTCCTCGCTCACTTCGCCGATCGGAACCGTCAGGGCCGAATCGCCGTAATAGCCGTCCAGCTTCACTCCGGTATCGATCGAAACAATATCGCCCTTCTTCAAAACCCGCTTGCGATTCGGCATCCCGTGCACGATCTCGCTATTCACCGAGGTGCACAAAACGAACGGGTACGGCTCACCGGCGGCGGGAACGTAATAGCCTTTGAAAGCCGCCTTGGCGCCCGCATCGCCGATCATTTTGTCGGCGGCTACCTCCAGATCCCAGGTAGTGGCGCCTTCTACGGCCATTTCTTTCAGCGTCCCCAGCAACTGGTACACCAGCAGGCCGGCGCGGCGCATCTTTTCCAGCTCCGCCGCGGTTTTACGCACGATCATGATTCAGTACGATCCCGCAAATCTTTTCAAACACCTGCTCCGGCGAATCGGCGCCGGCCGCCACTTCCTCCACGCGCCGCCCCGCCTGGCGCAAAAACTCCAGCACGGGACGGGTTTGCCGCTCGTAGGCATCCAGCCGCTCGCGAATCACGGTTTCGCTATCGTCGTCGCGAACCACCAGCTTTTCGCCATCCCGATCGCACTCTAAATCCACTTTGGGTGGCTGGGAAACCAGGTTGTAGAGGGTTCCGCAGCGAAGACACTGGCGGCGTCCCATCAAGCGCGCGATAATACTATTGTAATCAACGGCGAGGTAAATCACCACCTCCCGCACTCCCCGCTTGTCCAGCCAGCGGCACAACTCATCCGCCTGCGCCAGCGTGCGCGGGTAACCATCCAAGATAAACCCCTTGGCGGCGTCCGCGCGGCCCAACCGGTCTTCCACCATGCGATTCACCAGTTGGTCCGGCGCCAGCGCCCCCGAAAGCATTACCGTGCCCACGCCGGCCCGTAATTCGCCGTCCAGCCGGATCCGCTCCCGCAGCATATCGCCCGTCGAGATATGCGGAATACCCAGCCGTTTTTTCAGCAGCTTCGCCTGCGTTCCCTTCCCGGAGCCGGGCGAGCCAAACAATACAATTGCCTTCACAAAGGCTAGAACGAACTCCGCCGGCCGCGAATCCGTCCCGACCGGGGAGTAAACCCTTCATAGTGGCGCATGATCAACTGCGCCTCGATCTGGTTGATCGTGTCCATGGCCACGCCCACCACGATCAGCAGCGAAGTGCCACCGAAATAGAACTGAACGTTCAGGCCCTCCAGCACGAAACGAGGCGACACGCGATCGACCCAGGTGCCGATCAGGGGCAGGTGCTGCAGCTTGATCCCCGAAATCATGACCGCTGGGATCATCCACAGGATCGACAGGTAAAGCCCGCCCACCACGGTGATCTTGGTGAGAATGTTGTTCATGTAGTCGGACGTGTTCCGGCCCGGCCGGATGCCCGGTATGAAGCCGCCGTACTTGCGCATATTGTCGGCCGCTTCGTTGGGGTTGAAAATGATCGATACGTAAAAGAAACAGAAGAAAATAATCCCCAGGATGGACATTAAATAGTACAGCGGCTCGCCGGGCTGAATGGACCGGAGCGTGGCGGTCAGCCAGCTCACGTTCTTCACAAAATTCAGATTCAGCGCGGTGGCGGGAAACGCCAGCAGCGAGGACGCGAAAATGACCGGGATGACACCGCCCGCGTTCACCTTGAGCGGCATGTGGGTGGACTGCCCGCCCATTACCCGCCGTCCCACCACGCGTTTGGCGTACTGCACCGGAATGCGCCGTTCGCCCCGCTCCACGAGCACGATGAAGGCTACCACCGCGACCATCATGGCGACGATCACGAAGAGCGTAATGGCGTTCCATTCGTGGGTCACGAAAGTGTTGCTGTAGATGTTCTGAATGGCCCTGGGCAGCCCCACCACGATGCCGGTGAAGATGATCAGCGACATGCCGTTGCCCACGCCGCGCTCGCTGATCTGTTCGCCCAGCCACATGATAAACGCCGAACCGGTGGTGAGGGAAAGAATAGTCAGCAACACGAAGCCGATGCCCGGATTGATGACGATTCCCTGCGACATGCTCTCCAGCCCCTTGGCGATGGTGGCCGATTGGATGACCGAAAGAACGATGGTGAGGTAGCGCGTCCACTGGGTGATTTTGCGCCGCCCGAGCTCGCCTTCCTTCTGCAGTTTTTCGAGCGTGGGAATGACCACCGTCAGCAACTGCAGGATAATCGACGCCGTGATGTAGGGCATGATGCCCAGGGCGAACACGGTCAGCCGGCGGATATTGCCGCCCGCGAACAGGTCGAAGAACCCGAACATGGAGCCCTGCGCCGAGGCGAAGAAATCCTGCCAGCGCTGGATGTTGATTCCCGGCGTGGGAATCTGGCTGCCGAAGCGGTACACCGCCAGCAGACCGAGGGTGAAAAACATCCTCTTCCGCAGGTCCGGAATGCGGAAGATGTTCCCGAAGGCTTCAAAAAACTTCATGGTCGTTTCCGATTCCCGGCGCCCTTCAGGCCGTGGCGCCGATCACTTGAGCCTTGCCGCCGGCCTTTTCGATTTTCTCCACGGCGGACTTCGAAAACTGGTGCGCTTCCACGGTAATCTTGCGGTTCAACTGGCCGGTGCCCAGAACCTTCAGCCCATCGCCCAGTTTTTTCACGATGCCCAGCTCGAGCAGCCGGTCCACGGTGAAGCTGTCGCCATCCAGCTTCTCGAGCTTGCCCAGATTGACCACCGCATAGCGCTTCTTGAAAATGTTGGTGAAACCGCGCTTGGGCAGGCGCCGGTGTATCGGCATCTGGCCGCCTTCGAAACCGCGCTTCTGGCCGAAGCCGGAGATGGCGTGCTGGCCCTTGGCGCCACGCGTCGAAGTCTTGCCCATCCCCGAACCCATGCCCCGCCCCACGCGTTTGCGGCGGCCTTTTTGTCCGGCGGGAGGTTTTAAATCGCTGAGATTCATTGGTTTCTCGCTCTGCTTCCCTCAGTCCCTTAGTCGACGATAGCCAGCAGGTGCGGCACTTTGAGCACCATGCCGCGAAACTCGGGCGCGTCCGGCCGCTCCACCACCTGGTTGAGCTTGCGCAGACCCAGACCGCGCACCACCCGCTTCTGTTTTTCGGGCGCGCAGATGGGGCTGCGCACCAACTTGATTTTGATTGTGCCCGCCATTACAGTTTCTCCACCGCCAGGCCGCGCAGGTCCGCCACCTGGGCCCGGTCGCGCAGCGATTCCAGGGCTACGATGGTCGCTTTCACCACGTTGTGCGGGTTGCGCCGGCCGATGGATTTGGTCAGCACGTTGGGAACGCCGCAAGCGGAAAGCACGGCGCGCACGGCGCCGCCCGCGATCACACCGGTCCCTTCCGGAGCGGGCTTCAACAGCACCTGGGAACTGGCAAAACAACCCAGCACCTGGTGGGGAATGGTGGTTTCGAGGATGTTGATTTTGCGCAAGCTCTTCTTGGCCGCTTCGATGCCTTTGCGGATGGCTGAAGGGACTTCCTTGGCCTTGCCCACTCCGTAACCGACCACTTTGTTCTTGGGGTCGCCGATCACCACCAGCGCCGAAAAGCTCAGGTTCTTGCCGCCCTTGACCACCTTGGTGACGCGGTTGATGGCGACCACCTGCTCTTTCAGGTCGAGGCCCGCCGGGTCGATGCGTTTCATAATCGGTCGCATGAATCAGAACTCCAGTCCCGCTTCGCGCGCCGCATCGGCCAGGGCTTTGACGCGCCCGTGATACGGATAGCCGCCGCGGTCGAAAACCACTTTGGTGATGCCCTTGTCCTTGGCCCGCTGGGCTACCAGCTTGCCGATGGTCTTGGCGGCCGCCACGTTGCCGCCATTGGTCTTGGCGCCCTTATCCACCGACGAGGCCGACACCAGCGTCTTGCCTTCGCCATCGTCGATGACCTGCGCATAGATGTGCGCCACGCTGCGGAACACCGCCAGGCGCGGCCGTTCGGCGCTGCCCGCGAGCTTGCGCCGGATGCGCACATGAATGCGTTTGCGGATTTCCTTTTTCTCGAATTTACGAATCATTTGGCACCCGCCCCGGTCTTACCCACCTTCTTGCGTAGCGCTTCGCCGGTGTAACGGATGCCCTTGTTCTTGTAAGGGTCCGGCTTGCGCAGCGCGCGGATATTGGCCGCCACCTGGCCCACCATTTGCCGGTCGTACCCGCTCAGCACCAGGTGGGTCTGTTTGTCGATCTTCAGATCCACGCCATCGGGCAGAAGCAGCTCGATGGGATGGGAATAACCCAATGTGAAAGTCGCGATCTTGCCCTTGACGTCGGCGCGGTAGCCGATGCCGACGATATCGAGCTCGCGCGTAAACCCGCTCGAAACGCCCTGTACGGCGTTGGCCGCGAGCGCCCGCGTGAGCCCATGCAGGGCCGCATGCTCGTCCGTGGCGCGCTTCACCTCGAGCACGCCCTTGGCCTGCTCGAAGCTGATCCCGGGCGGAATCGGCACCGTCAGCTTGCCTTTGGGGCCGGTCACTTCCAGTTGCTCGCCGATCTCGACTTTCACGCCGCCCGGCAGCGGGATCGGCTTTTTACCAATTCTCGACATATCCGAATGCCCTCGTTACCAAACCCGGCACAAAATCTCGCCGCCCACTTTCTCGCGGTGCGCGTCGCGCCCGGTCATCACTCCCCGCGCGGTGGTCAAAATGTTGATTCCCATGCCGCCCAGCACGCGCGGAATCTCGCTCTGGCCCACGTATACCCGGCAGCCAGGCCGCGACACGCGCTCGATCGCCGAAATCACCGGCGAGGTGTTGGGGGCGTACTTCAGGTAGATCTTGATGGTCTTCTTCGCGCCCTCTTCCGCTACCTTGTAGTTGGCGATATAGCCTTCTTCCTTCAGAATGCGGGCGATTTCCGCCTTCAGCTTGGAAGCCGGCACATCCACCTTCGGGTGGCGGGCCTGGATCGCGTTGCGCACGCGAGTCAGCATGTCGGCAATGGGATCGCTGGTCATAACTCTCCTCTAATTCCGTCCATCTCCTGGGGCAGCCACATCCGCCGCACCCCCCTACCAGCTCGCCTTGGTCACGCCCGGAATCTCGCCGTTCAGGGCGAGCTTGCGGAAGCACAGACGGCAAATGCCGTACTTGCGCAGGTACGCGCGCGGCCGGCCGCAGCGCCAGCAGCGATTGCGGTGGCGGCACCAGTCCTTAGGGGCCGTGCCTTGCGCCCGCGCGGTCCTTCGGCCCTTCTTGCCGAGCGCGCGCGCGGCCTGCTGGGCCTTGCCGAGCTTAACGTCTTTGGCGATTTTTGCGGTCGTAGCCATCCATCTCTCGCTTTCTCTTCTGTCCGCCTTACGGGCGGAACGGCATGCCCATCTGGCGCAACAGCGCCAGCCCCTCCGCATCGGTCCGCGCCGTGGTCGTGATGGAAATATTCATGCCTTTGGTTTTTTCCACCTTGGCGTAATCGATCTCCGGGAAAATCAACTGGTCTTTCACGCCCAGAGTGTAATTGCCGCGCCCGTCGAACGATTTTGTGGACACCCCGCGGAAGTCGCGCACGCGCGGCAGCGCCACGTTCACCAGCCGGTCGAAAAACTCGTACATGCGGTCGCCGCGCAGCGTGACCATGCAGCCGATCGACATGCCTTCCCTCAGCTTGAACGCGGCGATCGACTTGGTGGCCTTGGTCACCACCGGCTTCTGGCCGGCGATGGCGCCCAGCTCGTTCACCGCGCCATCCATCAGCTTGGCGTTCTGGGTGGCTTCGCCCAGGCCGATGTTGACCGAAATCTTGTCGAGCTTCGGCACGGCCATGCGGTTCGCATAGCCGAACTCTTTGGCCAGCGCCGGAACCACCTTTTTTTGATAATGTTCTTTCAAACGTGCTGCCATGGAATCCTCGTCTACTTCCGGTCGAGCGTCTGCCCGCACTTGCGGCACACCCGCGTCCGCCGGGTCTTACCGCCCGGCATCGCGCCCACGTGATGGGCAACGCGCACGGGCTTGTTGCAGCCGGGGCAGACAATCATAAGGTTCGAGGCCGCAATCGGACTTTCGCGCTCGGCGACGCCACCCTTGATCTGCTTGGCCGGATTGGGCCGGGTGTGGCGTTTCACCATCATGACGTGCTCGACCAGCACCCTGCCCGTCTCGCGGTCGACCCGCAACACGCGCCCGGTCTTGCCCCGGTCGCGGCCCGAGATCACCCGGACCGTGTCTTCCTTCTTCAAATCGATCCGCACCGGAGCCGCCGCCCGGCGGCGCATCCCAACCGGATTCTTCTTTGCTACCGCCATCAGATCACCTCGGGGGCCAGCGAAACGATTTTCATGAATTTCTTGTCGCGCAGTTCCCTGGCCACGGGACCGAACACGCGCGTGCCCACCGGCTCGCCCACGTCGTTGATCAGCACCGCCGCGTTCGAATCGAACCGGATGTAGCTGCCATCCTTGCGGCGCGTTTCCTTGCGCATGCGCACGATCACGCAGCGCACCACTTTACCCTTCTTGATGGCCGAGTCCGGCGCGGCTTCCTTCACCGCCGCGGTCACGACATCGCCGAGACCCGCCCGCAGCCCCAGATCGCCGCCGCGCGGCAGAATACAGCTCAGCCGGCGCGCGCCGCTGTTGTCGGCCACCTCGAGAATGGTTCGCATTCCAATCATAAGAAGCCCCCAAAAAGTCAATCGCCCCCAATTACCGGTTCACGGCTAAACGTTCACGTCGAGCTCCGCCGGCTGCGCCCCGACCTGCGCCGCGCGCCGCAACACTTCCGCCAGCGTCCAGCGCTTCAGCTTGCTCAGGGGCCGGCTCTCCACGATCCGCACCACGTCCCCCAGCTTGGCCGCGCCCTGCTCGTCGTGGGCGTAGAACCTTTTGCGCTTTTTGATGATGCGCTTGTACAGGGGATGCGGCACACGGCGGCTCACTTCCACCACGATGGTCTTGGCCATTTTGGTCGAAACCACCGAGCCGATCTTCTCGGTCGGCTTGTGCTTGGCCTCCGCCGCCGGCGTGGTCACGGTCCCGTTGTCTGTTTCCGCCATTACTTGGTCCCTCCCGCCAGTTCCCGCTCGCGCAGGACGGTAAGAATGCGAGCCCGGTCCTTGCGCATGGCGCGCGCCTTCTTCAGCCCATCCATCTGCCCCATGGACATCTGAAACTGAAAACGAAATAACTGGTCGTTCATTTCCAGCAACTGGCGCCGTAACTCCTGATCGTCCAGATCGCGAACTTTTTGCGACTTCATAATCGGCTTGCTCCGCGTTCTCTCTCGCTTACTCGGCCTGTTGCCGGGTGACGAACTTGGTCTTGATGGGCAGCTTGTGCGCCGCCAGGCGCATGGCCGTCGAGGCAATGGCGAAATCCACGCCTTCCATCTCGAACAGAATCTTGCCCGGACGAACCACCGCCACCCACTGCTCGGGCGCGCCCTTTCCTTTGCCCATACGAGTTTCCGCCGGCTTCTTGGTGATCGGCTTGTCCGGGAACAGGCGGATCCACACCTTGCCGCCGCGCTTGATCGAGCGCGTCATGGCCACGCGCGCGGCTTCGATCTGGCGGTCCGTAATCCAGGCGCACTCCATGGCCTTCAATCCGTACTCGCCGAAGCTGATCGAGGAGCCGCGCCACGCCTTGCCGGCCATCCGGCCGCGCTGCTGCTTCCGAAATTTCACCTTCTTTGGCATCATCATGGCTTTTGCCCTCGGTCCTTTACTGGTTCTCGCCCGGTGTTTCTTCCGGCGGCTTGGTTTCGGCGGCGCCCGGCTCGCTTGCGGCCGGCGCGTTGTCCTGGCGGACTTCCTGTTTCCAGGACGGCTGCTGCGGCGACATCAACGGCGGCAGGATCGGCGTTACCGGCCGGGCCGCCGGATGCGGCAGGTCCGTCGGCGGCGCTTGCATGGCCGGTCCGGCGGCCACGGGCGCCGGCGCCGCGGCAATCGGCGGGGCGGAGCGCTCGCGGTCTCGGCGGTCGCGCCCGCCGCGGTCCCTGCGGTCGCGCGGTTCGCGCCGCGGCTCGGGCTCCGGCAGCAGGCCGCGCCGCTTGGTCAGATCCAGAATTTCACCCTTGTACAGCCACGCCTTCACGCCAATCACGCCGTAGGTCGTGTGCGCCTCGGCGAAACCGTAATCGATATCGGCGCGCAGCGTGTGCAGCGGAAGCTGCCCCTGCAGGTACCATTCGCTGCGCGCGATTTCGGCCCCGTTCAGCCGGCCCGAAACCCGCACCTTGATCCCTTTGCAGCCGAAGCGCAGCGCCGAATCCACGGCTTTGCGCATGGCGCGGCGGAACGCCACCCGTTTTTCAAGCTGCAGGGCGATCGATTCCGACACCAGTTGCGCGTCCAGCTCCGGCTTGTGCACTTCCTGAATGTCGATGAAGACCTCGCGCTTGGTCTTCTTGGCCATGTCCTGTTTCAGCTTCTCGATCTCGGCGCCCTTGCGGCCGATGATGATGCCCGGCCGCGAAGTCCGGATGGTCACGCGCAGCTTGTTGCCCGGGCGGTCGACTTCGATCGAGCTCACTCCCGCCGCCTTCAGCCGCGTTCCCAGCGTTTCCTTCAGCTCCAAGTCTTCCCGCAGCAACTGCGCGTAGTTCTGTTTGGCGAACCAGCGCGAGCGCCACGGCTTGTTGAAGCCCAATCGAAAACCGTACGGATGAACTTTCTGTCCCATTTAGACTTCTTCCTTGTCCGCCACCCGAATGACGATATGCGCCATGCGGCGCTGGTAACGATAGGCCCGGCCCATGGGAGCGGGACGCACCCGCTTCATCCGCGGCCCTTCGTTCACGTAGGCCTCGCTCACATACAACTCGTCCACATCCACGTCTTCGTTCCGGTTCTGCGCGTTGGCAATCGCCGACTTCAGCACCTTCTCCACCGTGGGCGCAATCCGCTTGTTGGTGGCGCGCAAGGTATTCAGCGCCGCCCCGGCCTGCTGGCCGCGGATCAGGTCCACCACCAGGCGCGCCTTCTGCGCCGAGATTCTGATGTATCGGGCTTCCGCTTTCGCTTCCATAACAAATCCTCGCCAAATCCTCTTCCGCCGGCCGCGCCTCAGGCCGGCTTGGCGGTCTTCTCCGTGGCCGCCTTCACCGAGTGGCCCTTGAACGTGCGCGTCGGCGAAAACTCGCCCAGCTTGTGGCCCACCATGTTCTCGGTGATATACACCGGAATGAATTTCTTGCCGTTGTGCACCGCGATGGTTTGTCCCACGAATTCGGGCAGGATGGTGGACCGCCGCGACCACGTCCGCACCACTTTCTTCTCGTTGGCCGCCGTCAGCACCGCCACCTTGGTCTCCAGGTGGGTGTCGGTAAACGGTCCCTTTTTAACGGATCTCCCCATTGGTTGCCTCTCGCGCCTACCTCTTCTTAGTTTTCCGCTGCACGATCCACTGGTCCGTCCGCTTGTTGTTGCGGGTCTTGAAACCGCGCGTGGGCTGGCCCCAGGGCGTGACCGGGTGCCGGCCGCCCGAGGTTTTGCCCTCGCCGCCGCCGTGCGGGTGGTCCACCGGGTTCATGGTGACGCCGCGGTTGTGCGGACTCTTGCCCAGCCAGCGCGTGCGCCCGGCCTTCCCCAGCGATACGTTCTCGTGATCGGTGTTGCCCACCTGACCCACCGTGGCCATGCACTCCAGTTGCACCTTGCGGGTCTCGCCCGAAGGCAGCTTGAGCAGCGCAATGCCGCCCTCTTTCGATACCAGTTGCGCCTGCGAGCCGGCCGACCGCGCCATCTGCCCGCCCTTGCCCGGCCGCAGCTCGATGTTGTGAACCACCGTGCCGGCCGGCATGTTCTTCAGCGGCAGCGCGTTCCCCAGCAGAATATCGGCGGTCTCGCCGGACATCACTTTCATCCCTACCTTCAGGCCGTCCGGGTGCAGGATGTAGCGCTTCTCGCCATCGGCGTAGTTCAGCAGCGCGATCCGCGCCGAGCGGTTGGGATCGTACTCGATGGCCGCCACCAGGGCCGGAATTCCGACTTTGTCGCGCTTGAAATCGATCGCCCGGTAGGCTTGCTTATGCCCGCCGCCGATGAACCGCGAAGTCACCCGGCCGGTCGAATTACGCCCGCCGGTCCGCTGCTTGCGGGTCACCAGCGCCTTCTCGGGACGTTGCTTGGTAATCTCCTCGCGCGACACCACGGTATGGAATCGCCGCGTCGAAGTGGTCGGTCGGAAAGTCTTGATCGGCATGGCTAGATCTCCGCGAACTCGGGGACCTTCTCCCCTTTCTTCAACTTCACGTAAGCCTTCTTCCAGTCCGAGCGATAGCCGGCGAAGCGCCCGCGGCGCCGCAGCTTGCCCTCGAAATTGGAGGTCCGCACTTCGGCCACTTTCACCTTGAAGAGCTTCTCCACCGCCTGCTTCACCTGGGTCTTGTTGGCCTCCGGCGCCACTTCAAAACACAGCGTGCGTTCCTCGTCCTTCTTGGCCACGCCTTTTTCGGTCACGAGCGGCTTGCGCAGGATTTGATAAATCGTCATTTCGCCAGCGCCTCCGAGAATTTCCGGGCCGCCGCCTGGCTCATCAGCACGCTCCGGTGCCCGAGCAGGTGGTACACGCTGACGTCCTTGGTCGCCAGCAGTGTCACGCCCTGAAGATTTCTGATTCCGAGCGCGAAGTTGCGGTCGCCGGAATTATCCACCACCAGCACCGTGCGCCCGGCTTCGAGTTTGGCCAGGGTGTTCATGGCGGTCTTGGTCTTGGGTTCGCTCAGGCCGAACGCCGCAATCACTTTCAGCTCGCCGTCCCGCACCTTCGCCGAGAGCGCCGAGCGCAACGCGCCCAGCACCATCTTGCGCGGCAGCTTGTAACTGTAATCGCGCGGCACCGGGCCGTGCGCCGTCCCGCCGTGGCGCCAGATCGGCGACCGCACCGAACCCATGCGCGCCCGGCCGGTGCCCTTCTGCTTCCACAGTTTCTTTCCCGACCCGGCCACTTCCCGGCGCACCTTGGTTTTGTGCGTGCCCGCCCGCTGGCCGGCCTGATACTGCCGCACCGCCTCGTAAATCAGCGCCTCGTTGACTTCCGCCCCGAACACCTCGTCGGCCAGCTCGATCTCGCCGACTTTCTCGTTATTCAAATCGACTACATCCACGGTCGGCATGGTTTACCTCTTGGCCCTCCGTACGACGACGTAACCGCCGTTCGGCCCGGGCACCGCACCCTTCACCGCCAGCACATTGTCCTCGGTATCCACATCCACCACTTCCAGGTTCCGCACGGTCACTTGCGAGTGGCCCATGTGCCCGGCCATGCGCATGCCCGGAAGCACGCGCGAGGGAAAACTGGAAGCGCCGATCGAACCGGGCGCGCGGTGGAACATCGATCCATGCGTGGCGGCGCCGCCGCGGAAGTGGTGGCGCTTCACCAGGCCCGCAAATCCGCGCCCCTTGCTGATGCCGATCACGTCCACTTTATCGTTGGGCTTGAACTGGTCCACCAGCACTCTATCGCCCGGCTTGGCGTCGCCGCCGCCGGCGCCCTCCAGCGGGAATTCCCGCAGGAACTTGGCGCCTTCGACTCCCGCCTTCTTCAGGTGACCGGTAGACGGCTTGTTGATCCGCTGCGGCTTCACGTATTCCAGCAACCCGAGCTGCACCGCTTCGTAACCGTCGGTCGAGGGCGTCTTGCGCTGCACCACCATGCACGGTCCGGCCTTGAGCAGAGTCACCGGAACCACCTGCCCGTCGGGCCGGAACATCTGCGTCATTCCAATCTTTTTGCCAAGAATTCCTGGGCTCATAATCAGCTCTCAGCTTTCAGTTCTCAGTTTTCAGTTATCAGTTTTCAGTCTCTTCCGTCACCGGTGCTAGCTGACGACTGAGAACTGACAACTGTCAACTACTTTCCAAACGCTTTAATCTCCACATCCACGCCGGCCGGCAGATCCAGCTTCATCAGCGCGTCCACGGTCTGCTGGGTCGGCTCGAGAATGTCCAGCAAACGCTTGTGGGTTCGGATCTCAAACTGCTCCCGCGACTTTTTATCCACGTGCGGCGACCGCAACACCGTGGTGATGCTGCGCGCCGTCGGCAGCGGAATCGGTCCGGCCACGGTGGCGCCGGTCCGCTTGGCGGTATCCACGATTTCCGTCGTCGACTGGTCTAGCACCCGATGATCGTGCGCCTTCAAACGGATGCGAATTCTCTCTCGTAAGGCTGCCATGTCTTTATCGATTACTTCACAATTTCGCTCACGGTGCCGGCGCCTACCGTGCGGCCGCCTTCGCGGATCGCAAAGCGCAAGCCCTTGTCCATGGCGATGGGCGTGATCAGCTCCACCGTCAACTGCACGTTGTCGCCCGGCATCACCATCTCCGTGCCCTCCGGCAACTGCGCCACCCCCGTCACGTCCGTGGTGCGGAAATAGAACTGCGGCCGGTACCCCTTGAAGAACGGCGTGTGCCGCCCTCCCTCTTCCTTGCTCAGCACGTATACTTCCCCCTTGAAGATGGTGTGCGGCGTGATCGATCCCGGCTTCGCGAT
>Ga0187868_1000991_pt1 | contig 21225 bp, 20 predicted proteins | sample June2016WEW_13_4_FD_133014 | JGI IMG/M metagenome (GOLD analysis project Ga0187868, IMG submission 133014) | Peatland microbial communities from SPRUCE experiment site at the Marcell Experimental Forest, Minnesota, USA - June2016WEW_13_40 | ecosystem: Environmental > Terrestrial > Soil >... | reverse complement strand
GACGTTCTCTCCTGAGAGGAGCGTTGTGCCGCTTGTGAGGGTGGCGGTGAAGGTGACGGACTGGTTGACGGCGGGGGCGGGGTTGGTGACAGAGAGGGAGAGTTTGGTGGGTGTCGGGGTTGGTGTGGGGGTGGGGGTTGCGGTTGGGGTTGCCGTCGGGGTTGGGGTTGGAGTTGGGGTTGGGGTTGGGGTGGGATCAACGGCAGCGACGGTGACGGTGGCAGTCGGGCTTGTTGCGCTCACGTATGGGGCGGTGCCCGTGTAGGTGGTGCGGTACTGGTAGGTGTTGGCGATGGGCTCGCGCCGGCTGAAGGAGTAGGTTCCAGTAGTGACGTACTGCGAGGTGATGATGGTCCAGGTGTTGCCGTTGAGGCGCTGGAGGTAGACAACGCGTTTGGTCAACGGGGCGCCGTTAGCGGTGAGCTGGCCAGTGATCGAGAAGGACTGTCTGACCTGGGCTGAGGAGGGTGCTGAGATGGTGAGGGCGGTGGTGATCTGGGCGGAAGTGACGGTGGAGGTCTGTGTAGGAGCGGCCTTGACAACGGGGGCTTTTGCGTCAACTACAGCGTTAGCGTTACAAAATAACAATGCACATGTGACAAGCACTACCGCGACAACAATTACAACTTTCTTTTCTCCAAACATTCCCCTTCACCTTGAACGCTGAGCTCATACTCGCGCGACAAGGCCGTACCTGCGTTGCAATTGTGTTTTATTCGTTCTTAAGCCTTCCTTTGCAAAATGGCGTCTAAATTGCCTTAGATTATCAAAATTGCTTTATTTGGGCAAAGTAGTGCCCACAGGTTCGCATGTATCGACGCGAATGGAGATGGTCGAAAAACTGGGGGGAAAATGACTCTAGAACGCACTTCCTGACCAGTTCAGCCCATTCATCCCGCCTGAGCGCGCGAGGCCCCGTCAACGAAAAGTGCCGCAAAAAACGTGAGGGCTGCGCTCTCGGGCGGCAGTGACCGAGATGTGTGACGAATTTGCATAATATGCGCGAATCGTTTCAACTGATCCATCAGTTGAGCATTGTAAACAATGATAATATCATAATTTGGCCTTATGTCCAAATATCGTCGACATTGTGCTAAAAAAGGGCGGACTGGCGCGAAAGAAAAGCATGGAATGTGAGATCGGCCAAGCCTTTCTAGAACTGTAAGAAGAACTTTCCTTTGCAAGACTGGACAAGAAAAGTCAGCGGGCCTAGTGACTAAGAAGCAAATCACAAAACTGATGCACATCTGCCTGCCTTATGCCGACTAAGACGGAAATGGAACGTATTTGGAACTGACTGGGGGACTTTCTGGCGCATGTCTGCGGGAGTCAAATTCGAAGAATTAGCGCAAGACCCAAAATGGTGTGGTTTACTCTTCATCATGGGTCAAATAGGTCCGCACGTGTGTTTGCTGAAGTATTCTGAGACAAAAAAGACCAGCTTCTAGGCACGATTATTCGGCGTTGGGTGAAGAAAAGAGGAGTAAGTGCCTTTCTAGATAGGCTTAGGTGTGGGCGTCGGAGTATGGGTGCGAGTAGCTGTTGGCGTAGGCGTTGGCGTAAGCATGGGTTTAGGTCTTTGCTGTTATCCATCCCGAATTTAATTCATACTGTAGCTGGTCCTGTACTATCTGGTTCTCAGTCCACCCCACGTGGTTTGGGTAGTCGCCGCTAAATTCGGCTATAAGCGTATCAAACGGCCTGCCGAGTGCGGTCTTTAATTGTCCGATATATGTCCGGTAGTCTGCGCGCTGCTCGGCATAAGTGGTGGGATGGTCGGTTAAATTGGCGGCGCTACCCCATAGATTGATGTTGAAGCCGCCCTGATCCTGCGAGTCAATACCTATCGGCATGCTGGGGTGGCACGTTTTAATGTAATTGATACAGTCGGTCATAATCGGAACGTCGCTCGTCCACCATATCTCTATATCTACGGCGTCTACTTCGGCGAACCGCGTTGCGAGGGACGTTCTCGTCGTTCCGGGCACGCCGGTTAGCCAGTCGCCTTGCGGCCCCACAACGTCATGGCCACACGTTGAACCCACATTGCTGCTCCAATAGTCGTATATCCCCATCTCTATTTTCAAGTCTGTCCGGTTGCGTAACCACGACGCGAACGCTGGCCAGCCGTTCTCATACCAGTAGCCATAGAGACAGTCGCCGCGTGTACCATTGGCCCACGTTTCTGTATAATTCATTATCGGGCCGTAGGTAGATTCATAAAATGCAGGGGGGTGATCCCGCCCCCACGTCCAATGTTCGCTTATCGGGTTTAGATTCAGCATTATCGGGATATGGTAGTTATTTTGTATGTTTGTAAAAAGCGCGTCGGTGGCGGCCCTATAACTCGTAACGGAACCCCACTGGTCGGTATAGAGCCATATTCCCCATTGATTAGCCTCGAGATACGCCAGCATGTCGGCGTTTAACACTTCGGGATACGCTAGATTGAATCCCGCCCACTTGTTCGGCGTAAATCTACTTGAACCCGCCGTTTTTGTTTTAGTCGGTGTAGGCCAAGGAGGATTTATGATGCAGCCTGCTACGGAGAGTGAAACAATCATAACAAGGGCGACGATCGCAGCCACTTTCTTGCTCATACTTCTCGCCTCGACGTATCAACCCTTTCATTTCGATAGCGTGATGAACTCCCACGAATCAACAGCAGAGCCATCATAAGCGTACATGACGAGACGATCGTGCGCCGTAGTCGCCAGCCGTACGTCGTTATAATGTAGAAACTCGCCCTTATAAAGTACCGCCGTCAGGCTTGAGCGCAAACCCTTCGCCCTGCTTTTGTGCCACGGTTGTGTCACACAACTGCTCCGCCTCAGACTCTGACTTCGTCAGTTCGATCATAGTTGTGTATCTGTAGCTCTCTGGAGCGTAAGTACTTCTCGTGATTCCTTCGTAAGCGACGTTCCCGCGCTCGTCGGTCGATTTGGAGAATAGTCGTTCTACAATTGCCTTGCCGGATTCTGATTGCGAGTTACAATGGCTGCTAAAATAAGCGAGTGGCATCGACGTGGCGGGGGTAGCCGCCGGCGCTGGCGAAGGTGTCGGTGATGGTGAAGATGAGGTAGGAGTTATGGCGCAGCCTGCTACGGAGAGCGACGCTACCAAAGCAAGCACGATAAGGACCGCCACTTTTTTTCGTCATATATTTCACTCTTCAGACCTCCTAAGGCATCATCGTACGTGTGTAGTCGCGTTAAGGGGTATCGGCGTCGGCGTCTTGCATCGTTCTCGAAACTGAACAGTTTTATATAGAATGTCGCACGATCTTGCTCCGTAGCAGGGAGCTTCGGCTTTCTTTCAGCATAGGCGCTTGGCAGCATTGCACGATCACATGAAATCAGCGTCCGTTAGCAAACCCCTGAAAACGTTTTATGATGAGTATTACGGTGCCGACTACACGACCGACGGGCGCTTAGATTTGCGATGGCTAGATTCTTTTGATAAAGCACGCAACATTACGTCACTATGCGACACGGTGCAGCACGCACGTATTTTGGATATTGGGTGCGGTGATGGCGCTGTTTTGAAGCGATTATCGGACGAAGAATTCGGCCGACAGTTCTATGGGTTGGAAATATCACCCACCGGCCTCGCGCTTACCAAAAAAAGAGCCATCAAGAATTTAGTCGAATGCAAGCTTTACGACGGATACCAAATTCCATACGGCGACGATCAGTTTGATCTCGCCGTTCTGTCGCACGTGGTCGAGCACTTAGAGCACCCACGGATGCTTCTGCGTGAAGCTAGACGAGTCGCAACACACGTATTCTTAGAAGTCCCGCTCGAAGACCACCTAAGGCAAAAGCGGGACTACTTTTCTACTGATGATGTCGAGGGGCACATTAACCCCTATTCTCTCAAAACCGTACGATGGCTTGTACAGACTTGCGGATTTGAGATAGTCAGGCAAACGGTTACTATTCCCAGTTTCGAGGTGTATCATCGGAAAATGGGGGCAAAGATGTTCTTTTTATATCCGCCGTTTAAGTTGGCTGGGCAGCTCGTGCCGGGCGTCGCAACGAAGATTTTCACCTACCATTGCGCTATTCTTTGTCGGAGAGCTCCCTCGTCCTCCCGCGCGTGAACAAACGTTCAACGCGCACGCTACCCCAAAATCGCATTCATACAAAAAGCGCTACGCGACGCATTCTTTGTAGAGCATTTCGATGCGGTCTGTGACCTTTTCCAGGCTAAATCGGTCTCTGACCAGTCGCTGTGCCTCCCTCCCGAAAGCCTGCCGCAAGCTGTCTCGCTCCAAGATGCTGACAATTGCTTCCGATATAGAGTCTTTGTCGTAGTCAACCACGAGTCCCAGCTTGTTGTCAATCCAATCAAGCTCGCCCCCGTGGTTTGTTGTAAGAATAGGCGTACCGCACGCGCAGGCTTCAAGAAACGTGACCGGAAAACCATAGAACTGAGGGGTAACAAAGAGATCCGCATCGACAAGCGCCTCAATCTTCTCGTCTTGAGCGACAAACCCGGTAAACAGGATCCGCCCGCTTAGCTGAAGTTCTTGAACAAGGTTTTCCAGATTGGCGCGGAAGCCGTCGTCTGGCCCCATTATGACCAGTTTGAGATCGTCGATCACACCTGAGGCTTCTTTGAACGCCTTGAGAAGGAGGTCGATTCCCTTTGTCCTGTGTAGCCTTCCAACAAAGAGTATGATTCTTTGATCGTCGTCTATTCCGTATCTCTTTCTCCATTTCCCCCTTGCAGGGAGGTCTTCAAAATCCGACAGATCAATTCCGTTGGGCACCACCTCGATGTTACCGGGTTTGACGCCGATCTGCTTGTATTGCTGCACCTCGGAATCAGTTAGCGCGATGACCTTAGAAGCTCCTTGTATCGTTCGGTATCCGAACGCCGCATCAAACACGTATTTCGAAAGCACGAAACTCATCCCCTGTTGTTCGAGTCGTTTCGGAAGCGCTCCGTGCGCTTGTAGCACATAAGGAATGCCGTACTTTCGCGCATAGTGCCACACACAGACGTTATGAAACCCGCGCGTTTCGTGGGTATGGACGATGTCAAAATCCTTGACACTCGTGTTGAAAGCCGACACCATCTGCCCTGAGAGTTGTAATCTCCATTTTTGCGCTATCCAGTTGTTCACGCATCTAAAATAGTGGATTTTGACGCGGCTGTCCAATCGTATCTTCTCACTTTCATTCAATCGATGCAGCGGACCCACATCTGTCGTATAAATGACCACTTCGTGGTTTCTCTTAGCAAGCTCGCGGGCTAAGTCATACACGACGCGAACGGGGCCACCAGACTCCCACGAGAAATACGGAACCACTTGCAAGATACGCATACGTGTGAATAAAGGCGCTTAATCGCCTCGCACAGTGGCACTTAGATGCCCTTATATCACGTAATTCTCAGGATATAAGTTCATTAATCGTGTCAATCTCAAAAGAGGCAGGGTCGTATAAAGCATCTTCGCATCGCTATAAACAACGCTGTTTAGCTGGACGGTTCCGTTCCACTCTTCCTTGCAAGAAAGCGACCCATTGGAGAACATTGCCAAGACACCCGCGCGCCGCGCTCTTGCTTCGCTCCAACTCCAAAATGACGGGTTTCGCTACACGTCTGAAGAAACTGCTTCAACGGAAACACGCTTCGACAACATCGCTACGAAATGCTGGATACCCGCCCGAGGTCTGCGACCGCCACTCTTACGCCGGCGATGTTCTTACGCCGACACGCGCAGCTGACAGCTGATAAGCTTGTCCCCCCTCGAAATTCTTTCGTTACTATGGAGTTAGAGACGTTCTCTACAAGTGCACGCGTTTTTGCTGTTCTTAAACTTTTGGCAACGCTCACAGAACGAACAATGCGTAAATGGCGATGGCGCTCGTGCGCCACAAAAAAAGTATTAGAGCATCAAATTCTCGTCGGCTCGCTCCGTTCGCTTACGGGCACACAGAGGCGAATGAGCCCGCCACAAGACTACTAAGCGGGAATCAGCGGGAGATCTCACGCCGTCGAAAAGCCTCCAACTTCCTGATCAGCGCACCCAAGTGAACCGGAAGCTGTTTGTTATCGACGTGATTCGTTTCATCAGGCTCGGACATAGGTTTCCCATCCAGCCGAGCTGCTCGATGGCTTGGTTCAACTAAGGAGGTCAGCATTTCTTCGAATCGAGCAGTGATTTTGTCCCAATCATAATTCTCAATGAACTGCTTGGCTTGCATTTTAAGGGTTTGCACGTCTTCACGAGTTAAGTTCGCCGCCACTCCGACAGCATCATTTGGTTCTTCGATGTACAGAATACCGCAATTTTGCCCAAATTCCCTCATGATTCCGGAAAGCTTGGTGCATATCGTAGGCTTGTGCATAGCGAGGTACTCATAGATCTTTATCGGAACGGCATTTCGCATAATTTCATTGTCGTGAGCGGGAAGCAGAGCGATGTCGGCTGCTGCTATCAACTCCGGTATCTCCGTATACGGAACCTTTCCGGTGAAAACTACGCTCTCTTCTACGTGGTTCTCCCGCACGATTTCCTGTAGCCTTGGATAGAAATCTCCTTCACCCACTATCAGCAGTTTAAGGTCGGGGCGCACTTCTCGATAGCGGGCGAGTTCGAGCACGGCTTCCTGCAAGCCCGCGAAGTCGTAAATCCAACCCATAAAAAACAGCACGAGAGCATCTTTTCCGAGACCGTACTTGTCACGCATCCGTTGAGAGTCTATTGCGCTTGGGTCAAACGTTCTTAGATCGACGCCTCCTGGAAGAACCTGCGTGGTTGAAGGGTTAGCTCCTAGCTGAATGACGTACTCTCTGAGGGTTTCGCTAAGGGTCAATACCGAAGTTGCTTTCTTAACTGTGCTGCGTTGAATCACTCGTGCGAGTGGTCTCAAAAACCCCTCAGGCACAAGCTGATCTGTTGCGTCAAGCCAGTAGTCTACGTAGGGTATGTGCATCTCTTCCGCTAAAGTGGCGCCCCAGAAGGGGCTAATGACACCTGTAAACCCAACTATCACATCAGGATGAAAGCGTTGTATTTCTTGCTTTATTTGTCGCCGAAACGTTGCAGCCAGCGAGAGATAGTCTAAAAGAGGTACTTTTATAAAAGGGGGGCTTACACATGTGACGTCAGCATTGTCATAGAACCGCCGAACACCTGTTCGCACGCTTTCTCCAGATATGTGTGGAGATCTCGCTGATCCATCTCTCGTGCGCCACAGGTGGTCGTATTCAACGACAACCACTTGATGGCCTTTAACGGACAGTTTCTCCAGTAAGTGATGGTGCTGGTGCGGGCCCTTGTTAGTCCATCCATTGTCGTGAACCATTAAGATTCTCATATTCAACCTCTGCTCCTACCGGGGAGCGCCGCCCGCATTACACGTGAGATGCACAAAAAAGAACGATGACCTACCCGTACCCCTACGCGCTGATATAAAAGGCTTGGGGCAATATTGCACGATGAGGACAATATTATTCAAGCAGGACAATATTGACCGACCAACTATCCAACGCTTCTGCGATCGAGCGTCGTCATCACACATCGGGCTCTGTTCTAGATGCTCGGTGTTGGCTTGTTTATGCTTCATCGTCCCTGCAAGCGAGCGGATGGATAGCGCCAATGGCTCTGTACTAGTATGGTAGCCGCGTGCATACGTCCAATCGATTTTCAGGAACTCGTCTATTGTTCCAATCAGTAGGTCCTGTTGCGTTTTTTCCATTTTTATACCTCCTCGAGGCACCAGTCTAAAAACGCCCGAAACTCTGCAAACGATATTTCCCGTCGCATGCTGACGCACGTCGTTGACAGGCTTTGCATAAGCTCGGTGAGGGCTTCTGCGACCTCAAAGTTGCAAAAAACATTGTGCTCCATGTCTGGTAATTCAATCACCACATTTACTCAATTTCTCTTTCCAGCGCGCTCACGCGTCGCTGCAAATCGCTGACAGCACGGCAGATAACGTGCCACGCGCACGTGCCTTGCCATGCCGTGCCACGCGCACGTGCCTTGCCACGCGCACGTGCATACGCCTTCATACACTCGTCTAAAGCGTCAATGTGAGCCATACACTCGTCTAAAGCGTCAACGTGAGCTAGCCTTTCCCTATAGAAAGCCTTAGCTCGTTCTTCCTCGTCGTCCACAGAAAAACCTCCTAATCGTCAGTTAATCGTCTTTTATCTGCATCCCCATCGTTTCAAGCCGTAACGCCGTTGTCTCGCCGCTGCGTGCGAGATTTCATCGCCCGACAACCTCCCTTTCAGCCGCCCATGCAGTCGATGGGACATATGCGGTGGTAAGTGGGTTCCTGCGAGGCAGCTCACTTCACATGCCATCAGAATTCGGCGCTCCCCTTAATATTCTCCCAGTTTTCAACAAACCACTCGTGAACGTGCTTCAGTCCTTCATTGAACGTCGTTCGCGGTTGGTACCCCAATAATCTGTGTGCCTTGTCAATCGACGAGATGATCCGCGTTTTTGCATCCCAGTCCCGTCTCTGAATGTGCATCACCCCGAGCGTGTTACCCGTGAGCCGATTGACCGCGTGTGCCATGTCTATGACGCGCGTTTCCACGCCTGAGCCGAGGTTGACGGCCTCACCGATCGCTGCGTCTTTCACTCCCGCCGCCAAAAGGCCATTCACGATGTCACCGACGTACGTCCAGTCTCTCGTCTCGGTGCCATCGCCGGTAATCGGCAGGACTTTCCCGCTCATTGCCCAGTAGAAGAAGTTGGGGATGACGTTGCGGTATTTTCCCGGCACCTCGCCGGGACCGTAACTGTTAAAAAACCGCGTGTTGACGATGGGAAGTCCATACAGGTTGTGGTAGTAGTTGGTGTACAGCTCCCCAAGGAGCTTAGTGACTTGATAGGGCGTGTGAAGGCTTATTGATACGTCACGTTCCTGATACGGTAGGGTAGATTCCAGTCCATAGACCCCACAGCCCGAGGAAGCATACACGAATCGGGAAACGTCGGCAAGGTGCGCAAATTCGAGCACCTTGAGGATTCCCATGCCATTGACCATAAGGTCTGTTTCAGGATTGTCGACCGAGTTTTGATTGGCAAAGTGCGCGGCCAAGTGAAAGACGATGTCGGGGCGGTCCTTAAAGACGAATTTCAGCTTTTCGTCGTCGAGGATGTCTCCGTGCACGAAGTGTATCTTGGGACCGATTGGAACGTTCCAGTCGCACGAGGAGGAACGATTGTCGAGAATGACGATCTTGTCCGTGTTCAGATCGTTCAGTGTGCGGACCAAGTTTCCTCCAATCGCCCCTGCCCCGCCCGTGACCAGCACCGTTTTGCCTTCGTAATCGTCATAAGCGTCCATTATTCAATCACCTACCAGCGGCACCGTCTTCTCCGTTCCACGACCCTTCTGACGCCCTCTTCGGGCGGCAGTCTCGACCCGATAGTACGAGCGCATCCAGTCTACCGTCCTTTTGATGCCCTCTTCGGGCGGCACCTGGGGGTCGTGGTTAAGGTCGTGGATCGCTTTTGAAAAATCGATGTGTTTGACCTTCGTCGTAAACGGCTCAGCCTCGTGGTAAGTAACGAGGGAATCGTCTTTGCCGACAGCGTTGAGCACGAGGTCGGAGTAGTGCTTGATATCGCTTTCCCAGTCACCCCTGCCGCCGACGTTATACGCCTCCCCTGGCACGAAGTTGTCACATACGTTGGCAAACGTCCTGCACGAATCCTCGACGTAGTCGATGATCCGCTGGTGTCCCATGTATACCTCATATGGCTTGTCGAAGAGCGCGTGATAAATGAACTTCGGAATGAACCCCCTGTACGGCGTATAATGCTCGTGGGGACCGTAACAGTTGACCGGCCTCACGCGCACGGTTTCAGTGCCGAACATTGTCGACGAGTTCATGCACATGAGCTCTCCTGCCCACTTCGTGATCGCGTAATCGTTCATCTGGTACGTCTCGCGGATGGGGTGCGTTTCCATGACGTCTTCTGTCATGATGCCTTCGTAATCGCCGTACACTTCCGCAGACGAGAAGAAGATCAATCTAAAGCCTCTTTGCTCTTGCATTCTCAGTATATGCTTTGTTCCTACAACGTTTGTCGCCCACAGGTTCTCGTAGTAGTCTTCGCCGTTCCAGCGGCCGTACTCAGCTGCGAGGTGATAAACGTAATCAAATGTCGCGTTTTCAAAGAGCTTTTCCACCTGTCGGTGGCTCCGGACGTCAGTCCTGCGATACTCCGGGTGGTTTGTATGGTACTGATCGGCCACAAAAACGGAGTGGCCGCGTTTCCGAAGCTCTGCTACCAGATTCGTGCCGATAAATCCGGCGCCGCCCGTCACCAAAATTTCCTGTGTCTCCATTTTGACCTATTCCTCTATTTTACCTTCGAATTACCTTCAATCCAATGGTTCTGATCGGACCACCGTTCGTCTGAAAACTCAGAACTGTGAATCCGCTTCTGCTGACGATTAATTACGTCCCGGCGTTGCACGAATGCCGCGCGTTGGCCGTACGGCGTTCCAGCTCTTGTTGGCTGAGAGTTTGCCGCGGGGTTGGTTGTCCGAGTCATAAGCCACTTTCGACATAAGAACGCGCCTATTTTCAAACCATCCCTTAACGAAGCGAGCTTGGCGTGATCCGCTCGAGCGCGGTAATGGATCGGGATCTCAACTATGCTAAGCCCTTTAAGCGCACACTCGGAGTACATATCAGCTTCAATCTCAAAGCCTTTTGCGTCGAGCTCGAGACGTCTGATCGCATCGTCTCGAAATCCCCACAGTCCTGTGCACACATCAGTCACATTGATGCTAAAAAGAGCTCGCGCAAGTAGCGTGAGTAGCGTATTCCCGAGGACATTAAGCCTCGTCATAGCTCCGGGCTCAATGAATCCTTTCAGCCGTGATCCGATGACGACGTCGTTTGTCTGCAACAGGCGCAGCATCTCGGTAGCCACGCCAATTGGATACGTGTTATCCCCATCAACGACAATCACGTAATCGGCGTCCACAGCCCGAAAAGCTGTCTGAAGAGCTACGCCCTTCCCGCGTCGTTTTTCGGTGATGATCTGAGCGCCTTTTTGAACCGCGATGTCGCGCGTATGGTCGACCGATCGCCCGTCGATCACGTACACGGCAGTTTTGAGGCCGTTCTTCAAAAGGTCGCCGATAGGCACGTCGCCGATGACTGTGCCGATTGAACGCTCCTCGTTTAACGTCGGAATGACGACAGCTACTGTCTCCATTGCCTCGTCTGTTCGCGGATCGTTGAATATCGTCCGTTGCATCGGTGATCCCCCTGTTTGATCAAGCGATTTGTTCGTCGCTTGCTAAGTTCAGCAGCGTCAAACTCCGCATGGTCATTCACTTGAATTACGCCACAGCTGCGAAGACTTCTCTCCGCGCTGCCACGCTAATTCTTAACTATTATCAAAGTATTTAAAAGTTGTTATTATTTATCAATAGTTAGAATTTATATTAAAAAATAAACTTAGAATCAAGAGTTAATTTAACGTCAACTCGTACTTCTCGCTAAGACTTGTGTGATCGTTCATCTCCAACTGGAGTATTAGATTGTCATTAGGACTCATGAGTTTCTGCTCAATCCCTCAAAAGCCACGTGCGTGACTGACTTTCGATCATCTATCCGAACGTCTTTGATAGTGCAGAGTCGCCGTTACGTGTAGTCCCGGGCGTGGGTCCTTCGAACTATCGGCCCACAGCGTCGTGCGACATGCCGTGCGCTCACAGAAATGCCGCCTAACCCACCAGTAATAGGTGATAACTAAACAAACGATTCACCCTCATAGTGCCGTCAGACAGCGACCCCAATTGCAACAACCATAATTATGCCCAAGCTAGGCTAACCAAAATGGCGATCGCTGATCCACGTGCAGATAGAGCGCTCAAAGAAGGCGTACACAGCAAAAAAAGGCCTGTAGAGGCATTTGCAAACGGAGCACAACAAACAGACAGTTGTCTGCCCAATCCTAGAGTCTCTGGGGACAAAAAATTAGGAATTTATCTAACACCGAATCGCGTCTGTGCTGCTGAAGCCGCAGCGCCTCAACCAATGAGCCATCGGCCGTGCACAAGCGTACCTCTCCAGAATTCACTAAGGATGTGTTGCCAGTCGACTTGCGACCAACCCCACAATACCCTAGTTCGCTCTACCGCGGTCCTCGGAAAGACGGCTCAAATATATCGGTGGAGGTATGGATCCCAGGTGTGTTGAACCGAACTAGCGGAACTGTATTGAACCGGACAAGCGGAGGTAACTACGGAGCATGCGACGGCCGCGCACGGTGTGGTCGTACTCGCAGTCGCACTCGTGACGGCGCACGGACAGCTACAGCACGTTGAGGTCTTGCAGCTCGTGCACTGGGCGCATGTCGTTGCTGCGCAGGTCGTGCTTGAAGCGGCGGTTGTAGCGGCGTTTGTCGCGGAGCACTGCGCTGACACGTTCATCGCCGCAAACAGCGAAAGTACTGCGAATAGCGCCAATACCGGAACGATTACTTTTCTCATCTTCTTTTCTCCTATATTATGCGCTTGATGTATTCCCCTTAGGATCAAGCCCATTCAATCATTTTCTTACTACTCATAGCTGTCTCACGTGAATTTCGCTGAAAATGTACTGAACTTCCCTGACTTTGGCTGCTTATAATTCTGAGAGCTGCTATATATATTTTGCCCGCTCATATCAATATTGTTAAGAAATGTACATATTGTTATAAAATGACAATAACCGAGCGAAGACGCTGCAGTTCATCAGATGAAAAGCACTCGCCGCGAAAGCGCTACCTCACTGAATCTCAATACCCTCGTCGTGCTGCGCTTTTGCAGATAAACGATTTAAAACGCTCAGGTCGCCACGCCATTGTTTCGCGCGTCGACGACGCTACCGCCCGCCGGATATATTACTAGGCCTTAGCCGAGCGAGCTCACGGTTACGTCAAGCTGCTGGCCACGTGAGCCTCGCGCAGCTTTAACGTGTGAGCTACCGCGACGGTCGTGTAACCGAGCACCACCAGGACTCCTGCACGCGTTAGGCAACGCCTATTCAAGCAACGAGTGCTTTGATGGTTCGTGTGCAGTCGAGGGGCCGCTGACGCCTGTGCCTCGATTTTAGCCCCGTGGCGCTTTTTAATATACGTGATGCCAACGCAGGCGCGCGTGCGCGGTCCCCTGGTGAGCACACGTTACCAGATCAGCAGCCATTACTGACCCAACGCGAAGAAAACGTGACGTCGTCACGTAGCTCACTCGTGGATTAGATACGCCGGAACGTATCGCAGAGCACCGGTTAAACGCACGTCGAGAGTCCGGAGCGACGGGGTTGCCAAGTTAACGTTATAACAGGGGAGTGTGCATAGCGTGAATCACGATGGCTGATCCTGATAGATCCCGTGTCGTCCGATACGTCGCGCTCGCTGTCATTGTTCTCGTGGTAGCAGCACTCATCTTCCCGATAGCGGATGGCCTGAGCGTTGCCGGCTTCTTCGGTGACAAGACGTACCTGCTCATCTTGCAGGACAACGATGAAATCCGCGGTACGGGCGGGTTAATGTCGGTTATGGGACTGGTGACTATGCATGACGGAAATATTGCGAGCCTGCAGTATTATTACCACTATTCGCCGCAGCTGCAGGCGCTCGTCAAATTAGATGGACCTGACAGCTTCACCCAGTTCTTCGACGTTAACTATGCCCAGCTGTTCGAGTCAAATGTGCAGTACAATTTCGCGTCGTTCGCTCCTAAGATGGAGTCAGATTTCTACAACGTGACAGGCCACAAGGTCGACGGCGTCATAGGCGTTGACCTCACGGCGGTTGAAGCAGTCATGAATATAACGGGTCCCGTAACGGTATCAGGCGAGGTCATAACGAGCAGGAACGTGGCTGATCGCCTACACTTCGATATAGGGACCATGGGGAATGCGACGACCTTAGGGAACGCGACGATCGGAATAATATCGACGCTGACGTTCGACCTCGCCGGGCTCGTCCGCGATTCGAGCGTTCCGCAGAAACTGGCGCTCTACAGCACGTTGCAGACGTTAGAAAACGAAGGACACGTGCTCTTTTATCCCAGTCAGGGATTCTGGTTCCGAAGCGCCGCCAGCGAGAGCGCGCCGTCGGGAGCGGACTCCCTCTCTGTGGTCGACACCAATTTAGGCAGCCAAAAAGCAGATTTCGGCGTGAACCGGACGATCGACTACCACGTTCAACTCTTTTCAGACGGTTCGGCCATCTCCACGCTGACGCTCACGTACGCAAACGGGTGTTGGTGGGATTATGACGTGTTCTCCACCGCACTCGTTCCACCTGGCGCCGAGCTCATCGCCGTGCAGAACGCCACGCACGCGTTCAAGGGCCCTGAGGTGACGAACGGGGACGGCTTTACCGCTCTTTCGTCGAGCCTTAATGTGTCTGCTAACACGACCGGAAGCGTGACGTACACGTATATACAGCCGAACGTGGTCTCTGCAAGCGGGATAGCGCACCACTACGACCTGTACATTCAAAAACAAGCGGGCATCAACAGCTACGTCCTTAATGTCAGCGTCCAACTCCCGGCCGGTGCGACGATGATCCACACTGAAAACATTGGCTCGAACCAGGTGTTTGACGGCGACGCGCACGTGAGTGTCGTGTACACGTAGAGGTCACTCATGAACACAAAGCAAGGCGCGGCACTAGTACTCATCGTTCTTCTCGTAGTCGTCGCGCTCGTAGCAGGCGCAGATTTTCTTTCGGCTCCGTCTACCAACGTCACGTACGCTGTGCCGCCTTCGGCGGTACGCGCGTCGTTAGGCAAGACCGCGAGCGACGGGACGATCGCATTGCGGTTAAACAGCATCAGCGATGCATCTAATCCTGCGACCGCTAGCGCGTGGGCCGAATTTAACAATGGAGACTACTCGACCGGCGTGTATTACTTCTCGTTGACCCCCCCTCCTGCGAGCCGCTATCTCGTCGGCAACGTCACCGTCACGAATGTGCACCATACGGAAATTCCCTTTGATTTCGGGGATTTCGTGTTGATCGCACGCGATGGCACGGCCTACTATGCCAACTACGCCGTCTGCAACACCGGCTGTAGCGCGCAAGCCCTCAAAAACAGTGCGCTAAACGAGACCTTCTCAAGCGACGTGTACGTGCTCTTTTCGGTGCCATCAGCGACACAACCAGTACAAATAGTGTTCTATGGAGCTAACCCACCTATTGCGATGTCATCGACCTGAATCGCGTTGTTACGAAATCGTTTGCAGGCGGACGTTGCCAGCGGCTTCGCGCGTCACGACTCTACCGCGAGATTCGCGTGCTTTGCTCGAGATTTCAATTAAGTCGGGTTTTTTTTTTGACTTACGCTTGACCTACGTTCTCGTACACCTGTTCCAGGCGTCGCTCGCTAAAAGCCCCAAGAAAGAGTGATGAGTGCTCGTGCCGAACATGTTTAAGGAAAGGTGTAGGGGGTGCTGAATGAGGAATCGCATTTTTTAGAAGTAGAAGTAATCCGGTCAGCTCGGTTTTTAGCTAAGCATTTTGATGCCTCTAATGTGGCTATGTATCTAGCTGGAAAAACTTAATCTGAAAATAGAGCCTCTAAATCAAAGGAAATCGAAAAAAGAGATAATGATCTAGGAGCGACAGAGTGGCAAAAAGAACACGATATGCTGTGTTATCTTCGTCACCTGACTGGAAAATTACTACACTTCAACCGTATGCGGGATTTCTATGTGATTTTGAAAATGAAACCCCCTATAACGTCCCTCTTGCGCTTGCAGACAAAAAAGCCGGCGGACGCCGACTGAACAAGCCCCCGCATCGCTCAGTCGGTCCCTCTCTCGCTTTGTTTTGTTGCAAGAAGGCTGCTTTTGGGCCGTTGCTGTCTTTTTAGGCGGTATTTAGGTGAACTATTCGCTTGGATTCTCAGGAAGCCAAAACTGCCACCAGTATTCTCTATATTTCACTTTCTCATTCGTAGCACGTTCGTATTGTGGCTCTAATTTTGAAGCTAATTCGTTTATTTTCACGGTTACTTTTTCGAGTTTCTTGTTTATTTCTCGAACCTGATCGGCGGTCTCAATGTCGCTTATGTGCATGTCGCCTATACGCTCAAACAACTTTATGACCGCTACGCGCTGTTCGTAAATCTCGTCCGTTAGTCCCGTAACGTCTATTTCGTGCGTTTGCGTTATTATGTCTTTAGTTGTGCGAAAAGTATCAATCGCGCTTGCAGGTATATAGTATTGACCGCGACCCTTTCCACGTTTTTCGGCGACTATCTTACCGTCACTTATCCACCGCCTAACCGTATCAGCGTGCACTCCCAACGCCTTCGCCGCATCCTTAACACTAAGCTCATCCATAGACACACACCTTTACGTCTTGCATAGTATTTGTGCATAATGCTTAGCGCATAATGCATCGTGCAGAAGACCGTTTTTTTTGTATAATGCGCTACTTAACGCAACCTGGGGGCATGGCCTCGCAGGACCGCAAGGGTGTTAGACAGAGCTCGTGGTGAACCTAACGGTAAAGAGGTTTCAACGTCCGCCCGTTAAGTTAGTCAAACAGGCAAAGAGTAGCCACGGCGCGTTAACTTAGTGTGCCGCTGAAATGACTGCCCATGGTGACCAAATGTGCGGCTATAGGCTTTCCTGACCGGATCTTCGAGTTCATCAGTCGACAGCAACTTAGACGATTGACCAAGAGATGGTGATCACGAGCGAGTCGCTGCTGCTGTTCCTAGCCGTATCAGTTACCGTCCGATTAGTCTGCATTGATGGGTTGCCACAAGCTTTTGTAGGAGTTTTTACTTGATCGAGGCAGAGAACTTGAGTGGGAGATGCCTTTGAGCTGGATCTAGGCGTTTACAGCTGTCGAACTAACTGTCGTATCGTATGCTGCCCTACGCCCCATATTATTGAAGCGTGGCCCCAGCCGATCTCCGACGTTCGTAGTTTCTGATGGTCGCACAGAGTGGCCGCCCTTGTATGATCAGCTGCAGCGGCGCGTAGAATGCGTCCCACTTGCTACACGTATACGGCGTTTCTTGCGAAATGCTCGCAGGAGCGTGTCGCAGCCTTGTTCCGTGTGGCCCGTTTGAACAACTCCCTGCGCTCCGGGTCGTCAAATCGCGTCAACGCCTCTGAACAACGATATCTCCCACTTAGGCGCTCCCTTTCGCGTCCTCAACGTGCGCTATGATGGCCCGAAATGCCTCAAGCGCCGCATTACGCTGCTCGTCTGTGAGCGCTTTGCCCGCATAGTTGGCACGCTCGTACACGACCGTCAGCGTGTGCAAGGGAGCTTGCACACCCGGCACTGCGGCTTCAACGGCGTAATATTTCTCCCAGTGCGTCGCACTCGACGCGATCTCGACCTCATGCGTCGTTGCGAGAGCCGTTAGTGCCGCATCATAGAGCGCATTGACCCCCTGGCGATCGTTGCCTTGCTCAAAAAAGTCGCGCGCTTCTTTCAGCAAACCCGTTTCGGCAACGCTTTCCGGTGGCGCTTCCTCCGATTCTGGCGGTTGCGGCTCCGCCGCTTGCGGCGTCTCGCCGATGAGTGGCGTCGCGCGTTCGGCGGGCAGAGCGGGTTCCAGTTCAGGCGCAGCCTCTGGTGCTGCTTCCGTCGTGGCAGCTGTAGCTGGCGTTAGCTCTGCGACTTCCTGTTGATTTTGGGCACTTGCTTCGGGCAGCGACGCTTTCCCTGGCCCGCTGGTCATTTGTTCGGCCGGTTTCTCGCGTCTCCCACCACGATGCGGCAGCACGCCTTTTCCGCGCATTCGCTGCACGAAGAGGTAAAGCCCAATGAGAATCGCTACGATGACCGCAGCAATAATAACGTATAACGGAAACAAATCGACGGCAACGGCGGTCACCGCGCTCGGCGCGCTTGGGAGCGAGCCATTACCGGGTTCGACTATCGTATAGATCGTGGCACCTTTCGAAAATGCTGCCGGAAAGTAGTACACGCCGACGGGAGCCGCGAAGGAGTACGCCCCGTTGCCGTTCGTTTGGGCGTCTGCTAAAATCACATCGCCCATGTGGAGCGATACGGCCGCGTTTGCCAGTGGTTTCGCCCCGACAGTAGCCTTCCCGGTGGCTTGCACCGTGCTGCCGAGCGATATGCTGCTCGTTGCAAAGGTTACATTGTTCACCACCGTTGTGCTGGCCAGCGGTCCTTGTGCCGCAACGGTCAGCACGCCGTCGCACGGCGAACCGCAGAAAACCGCAAAACCAGCCGTAATCACCAACACGACAAAGAGGGACACGTACGCAAATCGCGCTTTGCTGAAGCAATGAGTCATGAAGTCACACCGAGTTAGCAGAAGCTCTAAACCCTGAAAGAAGTTCGCTGCACGCAACAAGTACGACAGTGTTATAAAAAGATGCGGTTTTGAGTCCGTTTTTGGGACGACGAACAGCCGGATACGAACGAGAGCGAACACCACAGCGAGATGAGCCTGGAGATGCACGCGAGCGTATGTATACGCCAAATAGCGCTCTGCTAATAGGATGGCCGCGAGTATACGTCCGATTGTTCAGGACTCGCCTATCGATATTGCAGCCAGCGCATTCAGTTCTTAACCTTCTATTTTTGAACGTCCTCCAGATACCAGTCCAAAAACGCCCGAAACTCTGCTAGAGATATTTCCCGTCGCATGCTGACACACGTCGTTGACGGTAAGTCGTCTATGAGCTGGGTGAGGACTTCCGCGACCTCATAGTTGCAAAAAACATTGTGTTCCATTTCTGGCATCCCCAATCACCTCTTTTACTCGATTTCTTTTTTCCGGAAGGCTCACGCGCAGCTGTAAGTCGTTGACCGCGCGGCAGATAACGTGCCACGCGCACGTGCATCCGCCTTCATAGCCTCGTCCAATGCGTGAATGTAAGCCAGCGTTTCTTTTAAGAAAGCCTCTGCTCGTTATTCCTCATCTTCCACAGAGAAACCCCCTAATCGTCAGTCAATTGTCTTTTAGCTGTCCATTGTTTCAAGCCCTAACGCCGTTGTTGCGCCGTCATGCGAGATTTCACAGCCCAGCAGCCTCCCACTCAGCCGTCGATACAGTCGATGGGGCTTACGTGCTGGAAAGCGGGTTCCCGCGAGGCAGTTCGCTTCACCTACCATCAGAATTCGACGCTCCCCTTACTATTCTCCCTTAAATTAAGCCACAGTTGCGAAGATTTTCTCTGCGCTAGTGCGTCAGATCTTAAGTATTGTCAATGTATTTAAAAGTTGCCACAATTTATTAATAGTTTTCATTTATATGAATGACACGAGGAGTCAAAAGTTAATTTGACATCTGCTCGTGCGGTTCGCTAAAGACTCGTGTTGTCGTTCGTCGCCGAGTTCAGGGCATCAGATTGCTATTAGTGCCCACGAATTGTTGCTCAATCCCTTTAAGCCAAGTGCATGATGGAATTACTGATCGTCCGCACCTCTTTATTGGGTGAGCGGCCGTTGAACGCCTGACCGCAAGCGTAGCCCATATTACTCTGTCCACAGCGTCGTGCCGTGTATCCGTGCGCTGACAGAAATGCCGCTCAGCTCAGCCAAGACTAAGAAGACAGCTACCGCTCGTGATAACTGCTACCATACGAACTATTCGCTTGTTTGTCGCACCCCTACCATGGAGCGACCGCGCATAAAACGTCGCTTGCACAAAAAAAGACCGATCTTGATGCCGTCCCTCAGTGACGACAGCTTCGGTTCATCCTTACGAGGGCGATAGGTGATCGGGATTTCCGCGATGCGCAAGCCTTTCCTCACGCATTCAGCGAACATATCGGCTTCAATTTCAAAGCCGGGGGCTGCGAGCTCCAAGCGCCGAACCGCGTCGCTTCGGTAACCCCAGAAACCCGTGCATACGTCACTGATCTGCACGCTAAACAGGGCTCGCGCGAGGAGCGACAGCAGGGTGTTCCCCACGACATTCAGTCTGGTCATGGCTCCCGGTTCTATAGTGCCTTTGAGTCGCGAGCCGATGACGACGTCATATGTCTGGAGCAGACGCGTCATCTCCGTTGCCTTTTCGATCGGGTACGTATCATCCCCGTCGATCATAATCGCATAGTCGGCAGTTATAGACTTAAACGCCGTTTGAATGGCCTGACCCTTTCCCGGCCGCTCCTCGAGTATGAGTTGGACACCCTTGTCGACGACGATCTTCCTCGTGTTATCGGTGGATTGCCCGTCGATCACATACACGGAAGTTTTTAGCCCGTTCTGCAAGAGGTCGGCAACAGGCACGCCGTCGATCACTTTGCCGATCGAGCGCTCCTCGTTTAACGTTGGAATGATGATAGCTACTGACTCCATCGCCTCACCGCCGTGGGCACCAGCGATCCCCCATTTTATCTCGCCTGATTTGGTCGTTTTTGCTTAGTTCAGTAGCGTCAAATCGCCCAATTCGTAAGAAGCTACCTAATAAAGGCAATTTCACTTACTTAAACGATGTGGTTCCGCCGTCGCGAATGGCAGTGACTATCGAGTCAGAAGCAGGACGTTAGGCAAGGCCCTGATCGACGAAGCGCTCGTGACTAAGAGTGCAGTACCAGGCTGGCATCCCGGCCTAGGACCCGCATGAGCGACCGTCGCTGAACTAAGCCGTTCTTGCCAAACGCCTGCACACAACGGCGATGTCCTGGTCTTCGCTCCGTGCTAGTTCGATCACACTTGCCGCGTCAGCGTATTCTGTGAAGATGCACGCAATCAGGCTACAAAGCGGACAACCGATCTGCTCGCAGACTTGCGGCGCTTCTTCTCCGACAGAATGACACGTTCCAATGTAAGGGGTATTTTTGAGGCGCACGTTGAGCTCACCGTCACTTTGTGAGACGACGACCTTGTCGGCGAGTTCGAGGCCTTTTACGAGGACGTCGTTCAGCTTCTCGGCGAGCGTGTCGCGGGCCTCCTGTTCACGGTCCTGCTGAGGTTCCTTATCGTCCTCCGTTTCGGCATGGGTGTCTCTCCAGTCCACCTTCAGATCGCGGGTGGTGTGCGCAAACAGGTGGTAGCCGAGAGGCTTAAGCAGCACGCCCTCCTGTGCAGGGTTGGCAAGGTCGATCAAGAACGCCCGGTCTTCAGTGAGGTGCACTTTTGCGGGCACCTCGTACTCCCTTCTGAGCGGTATGAACACCTTGACGTTCGTGCCGGTCATCGATGACGGCAGATACACGCCCCGGTTCTTCACCCGAAGATCGCGCAGCAGGTCATCAACGACGATGACGCTGCTCAAGTTGAGG
>Ga0187868_1000990_pt1 | contig 21251 bp, 19 predicted proteins | sample June2016WEW_13_4_FD_133014 | JGI IMG/M metagenome (GOLD analysis project Ga0187868, IMG submission 133014) | Peatland microbial communities from SPRUCE experiment site at the Marcell Experimental Forest, Minnesota, USA - June2016WEW_13_40 | ecosystem: Environmental > Terrestrial > Soil >... | reverse complement strand
CGCCAATCATAACGGCGCGAGGCTTAAAATTATGCCGCATTGCTGAAACAACCCGCTGAACAAAGGCGGGGAAATTAAAACTCAATGCGGCATAATCCGGCACGCGGCATAAGACCCATTCCCACCGTATCGGGAATCATCGCATTGCGATTGTGATTGGGATGACCATTATCCCGATTGACACCGGCCAGCGAGCGGCGGCGCGGAGCTTGCGAGCCACCAGCTCGCCGCGCCGCCGGTCGCTACCGCGTAACGGACTCGCTGGCCGGTGTCCCATTGTGGCCACCATTTAATTCGCCAGCTTTGCCCGTTTGCGGGCGTTTTTAATGCGCCAATGCTTGTGAATGGCGGCCACCACCTTGTCGAGCCAGTTCACATCTGCCAAATTTTTGGCAAGCAAGTCGCGGGAATAATGCTTCACACAGTATTTCTGTGGATGCCCCAATGGTTTAATCAAGCCCGCCCGCGACAGCGGCGCAATGATATGCCTGCCGACGCCCAAAGCCTCGGCAACTTCCTCCTTTTTCATGGTGGCATGGTATTTTTCCAATGACTGGATGTTTAACGGTGAATCAGTAGTCATACATTTTCCTTGGTTAAAGTGACGGTGACGGCGGCAATGTGGGTTTTCAATGTGGCGGCGAACCGCCGATCCGCCGACTTCACAAACTTCAATTCGTATTTCTGGATTTCCTGCGCCAGCCGCTTGAGGCCGCTGCCCAGGACGACCACATCGGCACAGGCAAAATGAATCAGCACTTTTTCCGGCGGCGCATCCGGCTCCTTTTCCAATGCCGGGTTGGATATTTTCTCCGCATACAAAAATTGCGCGTAAGGCAGCAGATAGCTGATGCCGTCATCGGCAATTGCTTCCAGCGCGGCGATGGTGGAATCCCTTTCAAGACAGGGATTGTCACGCGGGCTAGACGCGGATGCGGTAGGCTGGCTTTCGTTGTTCAGTTGGCTTGATTTCATAGTTACTCCTTTCAGTTGTTTCCGTTGAAATGGATCGGGCAAGGCGCTGGCGGAACCGTTTCAGAAAATGATTGCCGCGCTGCAAAATGGTTTGGAGAAAGTCCCGTTGCGACAGGGCTTCAACCGCCGCCAGCCGCGCACTGGAATCGGTGACGTGCGAACGAAGCAAGTCGCTGTCGTCGGTAAAAATCTGGCAACGCTCGCGGCCACGCGAAATGCTGACGTAAAATTGTTCCTGATTGATGGCGGGCAGCGAACGCGACGAGGCGACCACCAAAACTTCAACCACCGTCTTGCCCTGGGCGGCGTGCGACGTGACGGCGTAGCCGTAGGTGAACGTGCGATAATCGGCAGGAATCACCCGGCCATCGGCCAGCAAAACGGAATCGCCTTTAATGGCTTGCACTTCCACCAACTCGCCATTGACGAAACGCTTCTGCCAGTTCGCTTGCAGCAGCAGCTTGTCGCCGGCAGCCACTTTCAATTTCCGTTTCTCCCCCACATCGCAGGCGATGCCTGCGCCCAATGGGAAAAGGCTTTCGGAACCATCGGCGTGTTGAACTTTGAGCGAGTCATTTTCCACGGCGACCACCGCCACCGTTTCCCCTTTTTCAAAACCATGTCCGCGACGATGAAAATGGACAGCCATGCCGGGACGGTATTGCCGCGCTTCCCGCTTTTGCGCTTCCGTCCACGAGAGCGAATCAAAAACCTGAAATGTCTTTTCTTCCAGAGCCAGACGGCCAGCCGATTTCAGTTCCGCCCGAACTTTTTCCGTCACCGCTTCAATCTCATTCCACGTCGGCGCGACCAGCAGCGCGGATTTGTTTTCCGTCACCGCTTTCAAATACGACTTCGCCGCCAAGCCGTGAAGTGTGCCGTCCGAAAATTCGGCCACCGCGCCCATGCGTTCCAACTGCGCGAATGCTTCCGCCGTGCGTTTCTGCGCGGCCAGTTCCACGGCCTTGCGATAGTCGGCCTGATGTTGCCGCCGGATGGCCGTCAACTGGCCGGACTTGAAATCGGAATGCTGCTCCAAAATCCGCAGCGCATCCCCACGCGCCACCGAAGCGTGCTGGCCGGTATCGCCGGACAAAATGATTCGCGCACTTTTTGCGGAATCAAACAGCCGTTTCATGTCGTCCATCCCCACCGCTCCGGCTTCATCCAAGACAATCAATTGGCGTTCAGTCAGAACCGGCTTGGACAGCAGCAGGCTTTGCAGCGTCTTGGCCTCGAATCCCTCTTTGCGTAACACTTCCGTTGCCGCCGCCGTTGGCGCGCAGAACAGCGGTTCAATGTTCGCCTCTTTGCAGGCGGCAACCAGTTCACGCAAGGCCGTGGTTTTGCCGCTGCCAGCCAGACCACGCAGGCCGGTGATGCGGTCACTGGTGCGTAGCACATGATAAATCGCCCGGCGTTGATCTTCGCCGAGCCAGTCGGCAGGCCGATAACCGGGATGCAACGGTGCAACCGAATCGCAGCTCACATTGACCGTCTGAATCAAATTCAATTCCGTTGCCAGAATTTGCTGCGTGGAAAATCCGCGCTCCGTTTTCACCAAATTCGGCGAGTGTTTCACCGCCCCTTTCAAATGGTTCAAATCCACTGCCCCAAGGCGATGCGACAATGCCACGTTCAGCAATTCATGTTCTGGCACCACCGATTTGCGTTCAAAGACATGCTCGATGGCATGGTTCAGGGCTTGATTTTCCACCAAGGCAATGCGCGGCAGACGGGTTGAATGAGCCGAGGCACGGAGTGTTTCAAGCGATTGCCGCTCATCCGGCGATAATTGTGACAACTGCCGTTCCCTAACTTCAGCGGTTGAAATGCCCTTTATTTTCTTTGCCCGGCTCTGATGCACCGCATAGGAAATCTCATTGTTGGAAAGTTTGCGCCCAAGTGTTTCTTCCATTTCTTTCACCACCGCGTCACGTTGTTGCGCCCGTTTTGAAAACCGTTTCAGCGTTTCACCGCTCATGCCCTCGATTTCAAAACCGTGTTTGGCCGGTTGAATGCGATAGCCGATTTGTTGCACCCGTTTGGCCAGTTCATTCCGATAGACCGCCGTGCCGTAACGAATCGCATCATACATGCCCCGCGCTTCCAATGCTTTCCAGCAACGCTCCTCTTTATCAAACGTGGCGTTGAACACCGTGAAATGCGTATGCAACTGCGGATCAAGCGCGCGGGAACTGTCATGCACGAACACCGCCGCCACAAGATTGCCCGTTGTCCGATCCGTTCGACTGCCCTGTTTCCGCACCCGCGCGGCGGCGAAAGTTTCGAGTTCACGGAACGCGAGCTTGGCCGCTTCCTCATGCGCTTCAATCAATCGGTGGTCGTCCAGCGTGACCGCCAGCACCGAAACCGATTTCGGCGCGGAACAGGTGAAATCATAAAACACCCGGCGCTGGCCTTCCTTTTGGCTCCGCTGTGTCAACCGTTCGCCGGTTTCGGGATTTTGATTTTCGCAGAGCGCATGAAATTGTTCGCGCGTGACATACTCCTTTAATCCCAAGCGTTCCGCGCCCGCGCCCATCCATTGGCCGGGGCGGATTTCCCCGGCGGCGTAGTAATCGTTCTGCGCCAGATGCTCGTCGAAATACTTCCGGGCATCCGCCAGATTCTTATGAGCGACAGCGGTGAACATGGAATGTTTCAGTTTTTCCAAAGCGCCACCGGCCTTGTTTTGCCGTGTTTTGACTCTTTTCTTTCATGTCAATTGACGAGTCTGACATAAATTTTCGATTGCCTTGTGTCATAATGTCACAAGATTGCATGGCTAAAATCCCTGCGAAACCCTTGATAAATCGCATTTCTCGGTAATAAATCCTTACAATGGCAAAATGATGACGATGACCACGGCCTCGAATTGGGGCAAAAAGATGGTTGGAAATCATCGGAGGAAATTTCCCCGGCAGCCGGTTCGACCCCGCTGCCACCGTGAGGCTGACCGGCAGACGCCAGCCTTGCCCGCAAAACTTTTGCCCGCGAATTTCACGTTGGCGAAAATTCCTCTTTGCCGCCAACCTGCCGCCGGTTACAAAATAACCATTCAGCAATGGACTCCCGCTACAACCGCCATTCGCCTTGAATTCTGCCGTGCATGGACTCTTTTGCTTCATGTCAGTTTGTGAGTCTGACATAAATTTTTGACTGGTTAGTTCAATGATTGAACAAAATTGCACCGGCAAAATCCGGTCGAAACACTTGACAAATCGCCTTTTTGGGTAATGAATCACTACAATGAAAATTAAGACCACCACGATGACCCTGACTTCCAAACGCCAGGCGGTGTTCCCGTTCGAGTGGTGCCTCCGCGAAAAATTGAAGCACGGCGGCCCGGTGAACGTGTTCGACCTGGGCAACGATGGTTTGTTGATCCGCCCCGTCAAACCACCCGGAAAAGAAGTCATCGCACGACTCTTGCAACAAACGCCTGTGGGCAGACATTCACCCAAACAGGCGACGGCCTTTGTCAATGAAGCGTTGCGTCAGGTGCGGGGATGAAACTGGCGGTCATTGATCCGGGCGTTTTCGCGGCGGGCGTCTTCTGGCGTCACGAGCCGCGCCTGTGCCTCAAGGCATGGCTGCATGGCATTCTGACGCCGGTGCTGACCGAAGACATTCTAACCGAATACGAGGCGGTTCTGGAACAGGTCAAACAGGAGCACAGTTTCAAAACGGATGCCGAACCGTGGTTGGATGCCTTGTGCGCGTCGGCCTTGTGGGTGGAGTGGGAGCCGATGGCAAAGCGGGTGTGCCGTAATTGGAAGGCTGAAAAATTCATTGAAGCGGCATTGACGACCAAATGTCAGACGATTATTGCCCTCGACCCGGATTTGACATCTTTGGAAAAGCCCTTTCAGATTGACATCTACACCCCGCACGAATGGCTAAACACGTTGACCCGACCGCAAAGAAAACGGTTGTCTGACAAGCTGACTTACGGTTGACTCATCGCAAGGTGTCAAGGCAATGGGCTATCGGCCACGATTCACTGCATTCGAGACTCCCACAGACCTTTCATTTCGCTGGCGTGTTGGAATCTGGCCTTTTCAGCGGTTTTGACAAACGAAAAATTGTAATGAAATCATTACAACCACTTTCAGGCGAAAATGGTAAAACAGAGCAAAAACACCATGAATGCCAGCGAATCAAACACCGACAAGCCATCAAATGAACGGATTGCCTATTCCATCCCCGAAGCCGCCAAGCTGCTGGGCGTGAATTATTTCAGCGTTTATCGGCTCGTCCAGCGTGGAAAATTAAAGGCGTGCCGGGTGCTGCGCGGGAAATTTCTCATCACCAAGGCGGAACTGTTCCGGCTTTTGGAATCGGAATAGAAACATGATTAGATTCATGTCGGCTCTTTGACTGGCCGGCTCGCTTCCAGGTATTCAGCGACCGGCCAGACAAATCGCCGCATCCAACCGAACCTATCCGGCGGCGCACTCAACGGGCATTCTGAAATCACGCTCTATTTCGCCGTCGTCCGTTCAGGCCACTCCCGACCCGCTCCATTCCGCTTCCGATTTCAGAATCGCCTGTTCAGTGCGAATGGCATCCAAACGGATTGACGGCAGCCCATGATGGAATGAGCCACCACACAAGAAATTGGAGCAGCCACCATGCGCTGAAGTAAAAAACCATACGTTCACGCGACCATGAAAAATGAGGCATTGCTAGGCGCATAATTTAAGTGGGGAAGGATGACACCATCTCCTAACGAAATCGTTAGTAAAAAAGCGGTGCGAAATGGAGCGACAAAAAGCGACAACAAACTTGTCGCTAATTGTCGCTTCCGCCCATCAAAAGTTGTCGCCTTTTGTCGCTCGAAATTGTCGCTTATGCAGCGTAATTTCATCTCACTTTAACTTTCATCTACTCCCTGCACGATTTTCCGCCACCGGGTTATACTGTCCGGTGATGAGCGAAACGGCACAACGAAAAGGCGGCGGCAAACCATTCCGCAGCATCTTGGAACCGCACTTTGAATTCATCCGCGAGCTGCGCCAACGCCGCAAGACATGGCGGCAAATTACTGAATTGCTGCTCGCCGAAAAAAACATCCGCGTCACGGCCTTTGCCCCATATCTTTTTTACCGGCGCAAATTGAAACGCGCTGCCAAATCAAATTGGGAAAATGCGGGAAATGATTCCCAATTCCCACCCGCCCGCCCTGACGTAACGGCCAGCCGGCCACAATCACGCCCATCGCCATTGGCGAAGCCAGTCCCTTTCAAACGCCCAGACCTCAAAAACATTAACACCGACCAGAACTTCACATGAACACAAACATAAATAAACGCATCCACATCAATCCCCAATCCAAAGGCAGCCTCGGCAAAAGTTTCGAGGCCGAGTTCCGCACCGCTTGGCTTGATTATCACGGCATTCACTGGAACGGCTCCGATCTCGACGACCGGCACCATTCCTTTGCCGACCGGCATCCTGAACAGGTGCAGTCCTACAAACTCGGCAGCGAGGATGAAAGCAAATCCACCTTGCTCGGTTTGTTTCGCAACGTGTCGCGCAATGACGCGCCGGTTCATGTCATTGATTGCCGGGCGCAGGCCGACGGCCTTATCGTGCAGGCATTGGATTCATTGCAAATCATTTCATCGCTCGCCACCGAAGGCATTCGTTTCACATTCTTCCTGTTTCCAAGCGAGGACACCGAGAGCATGAATAATCTACTCGACCTGTTTTATTTCGCGGGCGACCGCGTGGATTATGTTATCGTCCACAACCCGGCCAAGGTGCGGACAAACCTCTTTAAGAAATCCAACATTGAAGCGGAGTTGAAAAGGTTTGGAGCCAGGGAAATCACTTTGCCGACGGTGACGAGCATCACGTTGCTGGCCATTAAACGCGCCGAGGCGAAGGCCGGGCGCAAATTGAGCTTCGCGGAAGCGGCCACGCCCGGCACGCCGCATCTGGAATTGATGCTGGCCGGGGAAATGCAATGGGCGATGCAGCAGATGTTCCGGCAATACGACGCGGTTGCCGATTTGCTGGTGCCATCGGAACAGATGCCGGACGTTGAACCGCAAAGCGAACCAGCGACGGAATCGGCTCGTTCCAAACAGCCCATGTTTAATTTGGGCGAATGACGCTATGGATTTGGACAAAGATGATTTGGCGATACTTTGCCGCGACCTGACGAAAGCGGAAGTGGATCGGGTTCACCGCTTGATCCATGAATGGAGCATCGGGCCGGAAGACAGTTTTCCGGCGCAATTTTCGTTGCTGACCCGCGCCCAATTCAAGGCGGCAGCCAGTATCCCCCGCTCCATCGCCGACAGTAAGAAATGGCTGGAATTGCATCTGGCTGAATATCGGAAACAAACCGCCGCGCTCACCAACGGTTTCGCGGGCATGGTGGACATCAAGCACGGCGAATTGAAAGCCATCGTCCTCCAACACGCGGAAACCGTGAAACGTGATGCGTTGTCTGTCAGCAACCGGCTGGTGGATGCCAATGACGTTGCCAAAAGCATTCAGAAAAATTTGCAATGTGCCGCTGCCGAATGGAATCAATCCCAAGAGGCTTTGGCACGCGAACGGCAGCGGTTTGAAAAGGTCTCCCAAAAACTGGACGATGCCGTCAATCTTCGCGGCGTCCACTGGTATATTATTGGCACGCTGGCGGCCTGTGTCGCCGCCCTGCTCATCGGCCATTATATATGGCATCGCTGAAATTTGCCATTGAATGCCGGGGAATCATCATGCGCGCGCGAATCCGGTTTCCATTGTATGTCGCCGGTCGTCGCGTCAAGGTCGTTCCTCGGTATGCCCTCGGCTTCCACCTTGACCCGCCGCCCGGCTCCGAGGCTTTTGCGTTTAGGATTTCGCGCGGGGAATGTGACGGGCAGCAAAAGGTAGTTCAATGCCGCTTAACCACCGGCCAGTTTGCGGGCACGAGCGATAATTTTTTCCGGCTCCACTTCCAAGGCAGTAGTCAGTCGAAACAAGGTGTTCATGGTGGGATTTCGCAAGCCCTGCTCAATAAAAGCCACGGTTTGCCGGTTAATACCCGCCTTTTGAGCAAGCAAATTCATGGAAATACCACGCTTCTCCCGTTCTGCTTTCAACAAACGGATGACCTGCAAACTGATGGCTTCCGGCATTCGATTGACTGGCACACTGAAGCCAATACAAAAAATATGCTTGACGGAGGATGCTACACTTGTAGCATACCACCAGAATACCTCATTTCCCCGGCGGAAGATTGGCGAGGGACTGAATGAAGCCAGAGTGACGGAAAGCGTTTTAGCGTGAAACCAAATGTCTTTTCAGCAGCGGTGCCAGCCACACCACAGAACTGCCGCACCAGCGGGCGGCATCCCGCAGCGCGTCCCAGGACGGGTTCAGGAACGCGCAGGAAACAATTCCTGTTCCCTGACTTTCAACGCCTGCGCCAAAAAGACGATCTCGGAGTCAGTCACGCAACGAACCTGCGCCTCGATTTTGGAAATGGTGTTTTCGCCAATGTCCCAACCGGCACGCGCACAACGCGCCGACAACATGGCCTGCGTCCAGCCCTTGCCGTAACGGATTTTGCGCACGACGGGACCGACAATGTTTTGAGGAACGGATTTGCCCACGATTTTGCATTGACGGTATGCGAACGCGGGTTAGTATTTCTTCCGATTTCGGAAGGAACAGTCCGACAACAAGCCCGCTCCGGCCATTTGCCGCCCCGCTTGCAACGCACAATGGGAAATTTTTCAGTGTTATGACAACGAAGGTAAGAATTCTGGTGGTGGACGACCAAATGGCCGTGGCAACGATGATGAGATTTCTGCTGACACGAGCCGGTTGCGAAACGCAAGGGGCTTTGGATGCCAAGACAGCCTTGCGACTGGCTCAATCGCAGGCGTTCGATTTGATCACCCTTGACCTTGAAATGCCAGGTCTCAATGGTTTTGAACTGTTCAAGCGTTTGCGGGAAATTCCCCATCTGGCAGAAACGCCAATCGTGTTTGTCGCAGGAAATGCCAGCATTGAAAATCAACAGCGCGGCCTTGACCTTGGCGCGGCGGATTTCATTGAGAAGCCGTTCGACACGCAAGATTTTATTTCCCGCATTCTGTCACTGGTTGAAGAAATCGCAACAGCATGACCAACCCATTCCAACAATTTAATTGGGGAGCGAACTTTTTGGAAAGGCGCGTGCGAAACGTTTCAGTTGCAATTCAACTGCCCTTCTTTGGCAAACGTTTTTTGGCAGCAGCTAGGCGTTCCTGCACAATTTCCAGATCGTCATTGCCATCGCAAAACTTAATTACGAGCTTGGCCAAGGCAATCAGATGTTCCACTTGGAAGCTCAATGGCCGTCCGCGCCGACGGCACATTTCTTCCAGTTCCGCCCGCTGCTCATCGGACATGCGAATGTTGTATCGGAGGTTTTTCTTTGCCACTCGTAAAGGCTGCCAGAGCGCAGAAATGAACTCATGGCGAAAAAGGGTTGACAACGGCAGACAACGGCTCAATCTAAACGCCAGCCTGTTTCCCAAACGTCACAGAAAAACATCTGGACGGAATGGGGAATCATGCCGCAAGATTTTAGGGCCAGATGAATCCGGCAATTCCAGCCACGCTGCGGGCGCAAAAGGGGAGCCAACTTCCAAAAGGTGAATCTATGAAAACTGTTAATCACATTAAATTGAACTATAAGTTAATCAGGCTAATAGCCCCTGTAATTCTCCTCTGTTCTCTGGCAGGGGCGGCTTATGCTCAATTTCTTCCGCCCGGCGGAAAGGGAGGCCCCACCAATGCGCCGCTGGATTCATGGTCATTCAGCGACCACACGAATTGGACGAGCGACCTGGGCTACCAACCCGTTTCGTTCACCAATCTTAATTTTTCCTACCTCGGCGACGGCGCAGCCCTCGTCGTGGACACCAACGTTCCGGCCTGGTTGCAATACAACGTCTATGAAAATGATGGAACCACGAACCTGACTCTTGATTCTGGCTCCGTCACTTTCTGGTATGCCCCAGGTGACTGGTCATCTACGAATGCCGGCGGAACCGGGCCGGGTGAATGGGGGCGATTGTTTGAAGTCGGCGCATACACGCCCGATTCCAGTTACGGCCTTTGGAGCATCTACGTGGATGATGGCGGCAACAACCTCTATTTCTCCGCGCAGACGAATGACTTGTCGAGCAACCTCACGACGTATCTTTCATTCCCGATTTCCTGGACGACCAATTATTTCCATTTTGTTGCGCTGACATATTCGCCGACGAACACGGCCTTGTATCTGGACGGTGTGCTGGCGACCAACGGCCCCGGCGTGACGGTTTATCCCGGCCCTGATGTTCTCACCAACGGATTCTTCATTGGCGCGGATGAGACGGGGCTATTCCAAGCCAACGGCCTGTTTAATACGGTTGCAACTTACAACTACCCGTTGAGTTCCAACGACGTTCAAACCATCTTCAACTGGAATTACACCTATTACGAAATTAGTCCGTGGAACATGGCCATGTTCAACATGGTTTCCGCCCCTTCCAATCCGTCCAGTTCGCAGAGCTACTATGACGCCATCACCGGCCAAGGCGGTTTGCAGCTTGTCGGCTCGGTGTCCGCCGTCAACAGCACAAACATCTGGATTACAAATGTGACCGCCAGCGTTACCAGCGGCGGTATGTCCCTGACGTTCACAATTCAGGGTGGCTCAAATAATGTTCCGTATGATGTCTTCGCCAATTCAATTCTGGATTTCTCCAGTGATACGAACAAGGCTTGGGCGTGGATGGGACAGGGTTTCCACGGAAATGTTTACACCCTTACCAATCTGCCAAGCACCGCCTGTTTCCTAATACTAGGGACTCCGCAAGATACTGATGGTGATGGACTTACAGACGCTTACGAGCGTCTTGTTTCAAAAACAAACCCGAATGTCGCCGACACCAGTGGCGACGGAATTTCCGACGCTTGGGAGGTGTTACTTGGCCTCAATCCATTGGCAAATAACAACGGCTCAAGTTCGCGTTTGAACTATACCTATGATTCGGCGGACTGGCTAGAAGGAATATCGGGCGTAAAAACTGGCTCGGTAAGTTTGGACGCCGAGGGTAACGTGCTTTCAGTTTCACAATAATCACAAGAGGAATAAAAAATGAAAACGTCACTTTTTTTAACTTTAGGACTTCTTGCGGCGGCAACAATTTGTCGTGCGCAGGATGAAGTCATTAATACCAATACGGAATGGTTCTCCATAGATGGCATCATCGCTTCTGGACTTACTAATAGTGCAGCCCCCGATCCAACTCCGATGGTGCAGGTGCAGGCGAATTTCCAGCCAATGACTCCGCCAACACCGCCAATCATCGCTGAAGTTATCACACCTGAAATTCAGGCATTGGCGGACGGGATGCAAGATAATCCGTTGAAGATTTACAACTACGTTCACGACCATATTCGCCACGTTCTTTATTTCGGCTCAAAGAAAGGCGCGCAAATGACGTTGCTCGAAAAGAGCGGCAACGACTTCGACCAATGCGCCTTGCTCGTCGCGTTATTGCGAGCAGCCGGATACAGCGATGCTGGTTATCAATTCGGCTGGATGGTGCTGCCCTACGACAGCACCGACGGGAGTGACCGCGATATTCACCATTGGCTGAATTTGGATTTGACGAACAGCAATTGGTCGGCGACGACCGGCTATTTGGATTATCTTTTCAGGTCACTGCGCGGCTATCCGATTACCGCATACAATTGGGGAAACAACTTGTATGCGATGCAGCGCGTTTGGGTCACGGTGACGGTCGGAGGAACGAATTACAGCCTCGACCCCGCCTTCAAAGTTACAGAGCGGATTTCAGGCGTTGATTTGCCGACGGCAATGGGCTTTAGCATCAGTGGAATAACGAACGCTGCCGGAGGACTTGATGTTGGCAACTCTGCAACCAACTTCTATTCGACTAATTTAACCGAATCTGTTTTGCGCGGCACACTGGCCGGTTACACGACCAATCTTCTTAATTACATTCAAAGCAGTAATCCCAACGCCAGCGTGGAACAAATTTTAGGCGGGTCATACATTGTTCCTTCGACGAACACAACCTTGAGCGCGAACCTTGTATTCGCGCCGACCAATATGAGCGGCACGATGCCGGTTATCACTTGGGTCAACGAGCCGACTAATATGATGGCAACCTTTGCCATAAGTTATCTTGGCACGAATTACCAATGGTTCTCGCCACAGTTGCAGGGACAGCGACTGTCATTGACCGTGAGTTCAAGTGGTTCAGCGCAGCTTTGGCAGGAGGATACTTTGCTGGCAACAAAAAGCAGTGGCGGCGGCAGCGGCCAGTTTAATGTGACAATCACCACTTATTATCCGGGCTTCCAAAGCGGTTGGAATACTACCTCAAATACATTTATTCCCGGTGGGGCTGGACAGCCGTGGGAATCTTCGTCAAAAGGATATGAAAACGCCAACGCCACCTATGCGATTTTGTATGCGTATGAACCGGATTGGGGTTGGTTGCAAGAACGGCAAAGGCAGCTTGACGCTTACCGGCAGCAGGGGTTGGCGGACACATCGCGGCAGGTAGTCAGTGAAACCTTGAACATCATGGGACTCAACTGGCAGATGCAGGTTGAAGCCATTGAGAAGATTTTAGCGCAAAAAATTGGCGTCTGCCCGATGTTTTATCACCGTATCGGGCGCATGAGCCAGGAAACCGGCTATGGCTATTATGTGGATATTTACATGGCGACCGTAGCTTCAATTTCCAGCTCCAATCAAAACGATAATCACTCAGTCCGCTGGATGGATGAAGTCTGTTATTTTGGCAGCGCGATGGAACACGGATTGATTGAACAGTTGCAGGCCACTAATTTAGTTGGCGCTTCGACAATTAAAATTTTGGAATTGGCCAACACTAATCATCAGGCCGTTTATCTCGCTAACAGCACAAACTGGTCAGCAATTTCCGGTAAATTAGTCAATTATAGTGCAGGCAGCTTGAGCAGCATTGGCGGGTTTTGTAGTCAAGGCAACAGTGTTTTATTGCCGCAGAATGGACTGACACAACTTGCCGGTTCTGGCAGTTGGTCTGGCTACGGGCTACTCGTGCGTAATCCCAACGGCGGCGTCAGTATGTTGATTGGCGATAGCAGCGGCGTTCACAATGGCGGTTATGTTTCTGACCCAACCGCAACCGTTAGTCCAACGTGGATTGATTATTCCGCGTATTCGCAACCACTCTACTTTAGTTCGTCGCCGGTGTCCGTTCCCAACATCACCGGCGCAGACCCGGTGAACATGGCGGATGGCACGTTTCAAGTGCAGGCAACCGATCTGTCTTTGGGACTAACCGAGCCGCGCGGCTTGAGTTTTTCCCGCTATTACAGCAGCAGCCGACGCAACAGTAATCTTGCTGGAATCGCCCCCGGTTGGATTCACAATTACTATCTCAATGCGGCCACTGTCAGTTCTCCGCAAGCGGGTTTGGGCAGCACCACGCCCGCACAAATGGCAGCGATGATGGTGGCAATAACCGCCGCCAATGGATTTTACAATGGCGACCAGCCCGACCCCAAAAATTGGGAGACCACGGCATTGATTGCCAAATGGGGAATTGACCAGCTTACCGCAAAAGCCGTGTCTGTAACTCTTGGCAAAGACACGATTCAATTTATCAAACAGCCGGACGGCAGCTTCACGCCGCCTGCCAATAACACCATGACGCTGACGCAGAGCGGTTCAGCTTACAGCCTACAAGAACGGCATGGACGCACTTTCAAATTTAATGCGGCGGGTTGGGGAACAAACATCGTTGACCAATATAATCAGTCGTTGAAACTGGCTTACAATTCCAGCAATTGGGTGACTAGCGTTACGGATTGGAAAAGCCGGACGCTTACTTACACTTACAGCACCACAAGTCCGAAGCATCTAACTTCCGTGGCTGACAGCACAGGACGCACGATTGGTTTGGGTTACAGCAGCAGCAATGATCTGGCTTCCGTCACTGACCCTGAAAGCAAGACGAACAAATTCCTATACGACACGAATCATCAAATTACAGCGACGTTCAACGCAAACAGCCAGTTGGTAGCCAGCAATATCTTTAACGGGTTTGGCCGAGTCACAACGCAATTGACCCAGGGCGACCCTAACAAAACATGGAAAATCTTTTGGTCGGGTTGGCAAACCGTCTCGCAAGACCCCGCTGGCGGACAGCAAAGTTATTTTTACGACGACAAAACCCGTCTTACTGGCCAGCAGGACGCTCTAGGAAATGTGACTCAAAAAATTTACGATGGCCAAGACCACATTGTCATGACGATTTCACCGCTCGGCGAAACGAATCAGTTTGTCTATGACGGCCAGAACAATCTAATACAAATCATTGACCCGCTGAATTTCAGTAACCAACTTATTTATGATAACCAGAATAATTTGATCAGTGCGGTGGACGCGCGCAGCAATGCAAAAACATTCGGATACAACATGCAGTTTTCTCTGACAGGCCAAACCAACGGTGCAGGCGATTTTGTCAATTGTTCTTTTAATAGTGACGGCACATTGGCCAGTCGCACTGACTCCGGCGGGACAACCACCTACGGATATGATGCCAATGGCGTGTTAAACAGCATCACCTATCCGAATAGTCTCGGTAGTGAAAGTTTTGCGAACAATGCTTTGGGCGACGTGACTAATCATACCGACGCTCGCGGTTTTGCGACCGGCTTCCAATACAATTTGCGCCGTCAACTTACCAACAGTATCGCGCCAACGAATCTCACTGCTCGAATTGCGTATGACGCCGTTGGCAACGTATCGGGCACAACCGACGCGCGCGGATTCAGCACGACCAATACTTGGAGTGCCACAGGCAAATTACTGGCTGTGAAACTTCCGGCCATGCCGCAAGGAACGCCAATCACTACCAATAATTATGACAACCGCGACTGGTTGACGCGGACACTCGACCCGCTTCAAAAGGTGATGCAATTCACAAATGACATTGCCGGACGTTTAATTGCCGAGATTGATCCGTTGTCACAAACGGCGAATCTCGGTTATGACGCTGACGGCCACACACTCGCCACGACAAATGCGGCTGGCGAAGTGACAAGGCAACAATGGGACGCTCGCGGCAAGTTGATAAAACTCACCGACGGCGCGGGTCACACCATATCGCGCGGTTATGACGGTGCGGGTAATCAAATCATTTTAACCAACCGCAATGGCAAGGTCTGGCAATTCCAGTTTGACGGGGCGAATCGGTTGACCAACACGACTACACCGCTTGGTCACAGCACCACGCTGGCCTTCAACCATCAAGGCTTGCCCGCTTCCATGAAAGACGCCGCAGGCCAGACGACGACCTGCAATTACGACGCCAAAGGACGTTTGAGCAGCCGTGCAGACAATGTAGGCACGACAACTTACAACTCCGATGCCAACAACAACATTACAAGCGTGACCGAAAACGGCTTCACCAACACCTGGACATACGATGCTTACAATCGCCCTTCCAGTTTCCGCGACGTTTTTGGAAACCTTATTCAGTATCGCTATGACGCAAACGGAAATGTGACCAACCTTGTTTATCCGAATGGCAAAAATGTTTATTACGCTTTTGACAGCAACAACCACATGACAAATGTAACGGATTGGGCGGGACGCAAAACCGTAATCACTTACGATTTGGCCGGACATCTGACAGGCATCACGCGCCCGAATGGAACGCAGCGCACCATCGGCTACGACGCCGCAGGCCAGACAACAAACATTCTCGAAACAACGGCGATTGGCTTCCCGATTGCATGGTTCAAATTCAATTGGGATGGAGCAGCGCGGGCACAGTGGGAATTTTCCACACCGCTACCTCACGTCGCAACCGTGGCGACACGAACGATGACTTATGACGACGACAACCGGCTTCTGAAATTCCAAGGCCCAAGCATGGGGACTAACTCCCAATCCATTAGCGTTGACTTGAATGGTAATCTGACTAGCGCCCCACTAACCAATGACACATTTGCAACCTACACGTTTGACGCGCGCAACCGCTTGATGAACGCAGGCGGCGTCACCAATGCCTACGACCCTGCCGGAAATCGAGTTGGCATCACTTATGGCACTAACTCGGCAGCCTATGTTGTCAACCCCAACACAAAACTTCCGCAAGTGCTTATGCGGATTAAAAATGGCATCACCAATTATTACATTTATGGCGTTGGATTGCTTTATGAAGTCACCGAGTCTGCAACAACGACGAACACGCGCGCCTACATTTACGATTATCGCGGCAGCACGGTTGCCTTGACGGATGATAATGGAAACGTCACCGACCGCATTGAATACAGTGCCTACGGCCTGACGACCTACCGCGCCGGAACGAGCGACACGCCATTTTTGTTCAATGGTAAATATGGAATTCAAACAGACCCCAACGGCCTGCTCTATATGCGCGCTCGCAATTACAATCCATATTTGTGCCGCTTCATCGGCGCAGACCCGTCAGGATTTTCAGGAGGTTTGAACTTTTATGCTTACGCCAACGGAAACCCCGTCAGCCTAGTTGATCCGTTTGGATTGGGAGCAGTGAGCGATGCTTTGGCGGCAGCGTCTTGGTTTAATGCACCCACACCGGAAGAAACAGAGGTTCAAAATTTTCTGGCTGACTTTGTGAATTTCGTGACATTGGGCGCAGCCAATTTAGCGTCATCAGCAATAAACGGAACAGATCTAACTGGAAATCAATTAGACGTTAGCGATGCGTTCCAACAGACTTTGCAAGCAGGAGCATTTGTGGGTTCATTAGCATTGGCCTTGCCAACAGATGGAGCTTCATTGGAGGTAGAAGAAGCTGCGCTTGGTTCGACAACGGTAGCCACGGAAGAAGCACCTGTTTTCTGGTCTGGTGGCCGCATTGCTGAAGGGGCTGCCCAGAACTTTGCAAACGCAAACAACGGCATAATTCTCGGCGACACCAGTGCTGGCCAAACATTGGCTGAAACCACGCAAGGCATTCCGTGGGCGCAAGCTAAACCTCAATGGGTTCAACTGTCACAAAACTTCGCCAGCACTGCATCAGGCGACGTTCACGTTTTTCAAAGTGCTAGAGGACTTTACCTTGAAAGCATCTGGCGCGACGAATATCAGGTTCTTATCAATAATCCAAATGTGAACAGAATCATTTATCACGTTGTCATGCCTGACGGCTCTGTAATTGATTTGCCATAATAATATGTTCACCACACCGAAACCCAATCTTTATGTGAGTTCCGACGGTTTTTCCGTTGAAGTGCTAGGACGAACAGGGCTTTGTTATCGCGAAGGAGAGAAAAAAATGTTCGTGGATTCAGAAGTTTTAGCAGGGCCTGCTGGAATGGGCGTTTACAAAACGTCAATTGAAAAATGGGATTCACCACACGAAATGCAGCCCGTTACCGAAGCAGATCGCGACAGAATAGTTGAGAACATTCGCAACGCGTTCCGTTTTCAAGGCTTTGAAATTGATGTGATATAATTTGATGCCAGCAAGTGATAGCTACGGCGCGTGCGGACGAAGTATTTTGAAATCGTCAATGAGCGAGCATTGCTACAGTCGCAAGTCGTTTCAGAAGATAATACATTTGCAAATATCGGCAACTAACAGCAGACTCAAAAAGACAATGACAACCTTAAAAAATTTGACGCGCGGCTTCATTCTGTTGACCGCTTCCACCGCATTTTTTGTTGCGCCTCACGCACAGGGACTTGTTTTCTTTGTCACCGACACGAACGATGGTGTTCGGATTAGCAACCTGCGCGGAGCAATTGTTGCTGCGAACCGAATTGGCGGAAATAATGCGATCATTCTCGGTCAACCATTTGGCCAACGCCGAAACAACAACGAATGGACTTTTCGGCTGACCATTCCCGGCGCGGATGAAACCAACGCCCGCACAGGCGATTTGGACATCACACGCGGCAATTTAACCATTATCGGCACAAGTCCAAACGTGGCAATTGACGCAACGGGTTTGGGCGACCGTGTGTTTCACATTTTACCGCATACTCGACTAATGCTCGAAAATTTAATTGTCAAAGGCGGCACTGCGCCTTTGAACGACGACGGAAACAATGAATATCGCGCATACGGCGGCGCAATTTTCAATTCAGGGACGCTGACAATTCAAAATTGCTCCATAATTGCGAATTCAAGTGGCAATGGCGGTCTCGGAGCGATTGGCGTCAGTCAACCCGGTGGAAGTGGCGGCGGAATTTACAATGAGGGCTATGCACGTTTGAGTGATTGCATCGTGAGTGGAAATAACACTGGTAATGGCGCTGGTCCCGACAATTTTGGTCTCGCAAATAGCGGCGGGAATGGCGCGGGCATCTATAATTCAGGAATAATCATTTTGGACAACTGCATAATCAGCAATAACATTTGTGGGCGTGGCGGCATTGGTGGCGTTCAATCAGAGGGTCTAGTTCCAATAAATGCGCCAGGAAATTCAGGCGGTGCAGGCGGTTGCGGTGCTGGAATTTTTAATACCAGTGAAATGACATTAAATTTTTGCGCTCTTAATAATAATGTTGCCGGTGACGGCGGTATCGGCAGTGATAGCGGCAGCACGGGAGGTAATGGTGGAGCAGGAGGCAACGGCGCAGGAATTTTTAACGTCGGAATTTTGAATCTTAACACTTGCACAGTAAGCGGCAATTTTTGCGGAACTGGCGGAATTGGCGGTAGTGGATGGTTTGGAAGCGCCGGCACAGGAGGCGACGGTGGAAACGGTGGTGGAATTTACAATACGGAATTGTTGAATATACTTTCATGCACAATTGCGTTCAATGAAGCTGGTGCAGGAGGCACCGGCGGCAATAACAACAACGCTCTTTCTCCGGCCACTGGAGGGCAAGGCGGTTATGGCGGAGGCGTCTTGAATGATGCCAGCGAAACAAACGTTGTCATGCGTAACACATTGATTGCGCTCAATATGGCAAGCATTGGAGGCGCAGGTGGAACAAACGCTGATGAAACGATAGGTAATGCTGGTTTTAATGGTGCCGGTTTTGATCTCGCCGGTGGTTTTGCTTCTGGAAGATTTAATTTAATTGGCATGGCGGACGGCAGCATTGGCTTCACAAACGGCATTAACGCTGACCAAGTTGGCAGCAATGCTAATCCAATAAACCCACTTCTTGGCCCGTTGCAAATGAATGGTGGTTTTACGCCTACGCACGCCCTATTGCCTGGAAGTCCGGCAATTGATCAGGGCAACTGTTTTGGAATTCACACCGACCAGCGCGGCCATCATCGCCCGCATAATTATCCTTCAATTTCAAATGCAGTTGGTGGAGACGGCAGCGACATTGGCGCATTTGAATTGGATACTCGTTGAAAGCAAAACCAAAACTGTTACCCCAAAAGTGCCAGCAGAAGTGCCAGCAAACCTCATCGGTGGTGAGTAAAATGGGGTTAAAAAAAGTCGGTTGAAGTCGGTTAAAGTTATCATTGACAAAACGCAGAATCCCTTTTATTATCAACTCAACGGTGATGATTTAGACCGTTGATTTCGAGTGGCTTGTGGCAGGCGAGATGCGTCCGATTCCGACCCTCGCCTCCAAATTAACTTGTTTATATTAAACAAGTTACAATTCAAATGTGGGCGGTGCCAGTAAAAATGCCAGTGCGCTTACTACTTCAATACCACCCTTGAACTACCCACCAGACGTTGATAAATGAATATGGGATCCTCAAGAATCTTGGATTCGCCACGTTTGAGTCTTACACCATACACCCTTGCTGGTTGCGTTCTGATTGGTTTGTCCCTGATCGTGGTTTTACTGATGAATGATGGGAATTCGTTGCTTTTTGGGCAGGGAGTGAGAGATACCATTTCGTGACGTCAATTCCAATTCCGAACTGGGCCAAGTGGCGCAGATCCACCTCCAGCACATCGGGCACGCTGTACTCCAGTATGCGGTATTGGGGATCCGTCCAGGCGCGCACCGTCCGACCCCAAAACCTCTTTTCCGGCGGCAAGGTGAGGCGAATGCGGTGGATCAGGTTGATGCCCGCCAGCGCCGCTGTTTCTACCACCATATCGGTGCAGTCGTGGGACCTTATGCCGAACTGGTCGTACTCCCGCTGCATCAAGTATTCATGGATCAGTTGATACCGTCGCCGGGTAATGGGCATCCGCCAGACGAACGTGGGTGGGCGATTGGGCTTGCCGATCTGGAATTTGCCATCGGACCTCGTCTCCCACAAATAAGCGATCGGATTGGGATCCCCATCCCGAATCCTCTGAAACACGCCCTCATGGTAACGCGGTGTCGCTTTCCCGAGGTCGCCGGTGTGGCCGCACTCCAAGCGATCCTGGGGACTTTCCAAGATGAGCCAACTATGCCCCCACGGACGCTGCCAAATTGAGTAGAGAAGCGACCTCGTACAGCTGTAGTCCCAATTGGCAGCTTCGGTCAGGATATAGAGGTAATATCCCTCGTCCCCCACGGGCGCTCCGGTGGCTGGATCAAGGTCAGCATCAGGGGCAAAACGGCACTTGATTGAGATTGGCTGGGCGCTCCAACCATCGGGTTGCATTGGACCGTAGATAACGCCATGGTGGTGGGCACATCCGACGATTACAATAGCTGGCATCAGCATGAAAAGTCTGATGATGGCTTTCATTACTTTGTGGCGCCTTATTATTACGGAAACGGAACAAAGGGAATCCGACAGCGCCCGCACGCGCCGGACGCGCCATAATGGAGAGAACATGAGGTCGAAGGAAAGAGTTTTCACGATTTTCAAGAACCCTCGGGATGTAATACCTGGTGCGTTCCTGTTCCGTTGGAAGCCCCGGCAAATGGTTGTAGATTGCTCAGGCCTTTGAAATAGCGTTTACGGGTCGCCAGATTGACACCGGCGTATGCCTGGCAACCGAGTAAAGTCCGTTTCCATGGGTTCATGCCAAGGAATCGTTTTATCATTGCGCCGAAAGAATAGACTTGTCTGTTCAAGCGGGCGAAGCCACCAATGAGCTCGTCAGCAGTCATGCCTTTGGGTTGAAAAAGCAGCGTATCAGGCGGATATCCGCGAAGCCACCAGTCACGTACAAACAACCTGCCTTCGTTCAAGAGGCGCCAATATAACCGTGTCCCGGGATAAGGGGTTAGAATCCGCAACTGAACAACATCCATACGACATCTCATTACAAACTCAAGGGTCTGCTCGAACACATCCTTGTCTTCGAAATCAAATCCAAAAACAAAGGTGCCGAGCACACCGAACCCT
>Ga0187868_1000985_pt1 | contig 21380 bp, 23 predicted proteins | sample June2016WEW_13_4_FD_133014 | JGI IMG/M metagenome (GOLD analysis project Ga0187868, IMG submission 133014) | Peatland microbial communities from SPRUCE experiment site at the Marcell Experimental Forest, Minnesota, USA - June2016WEW_13_40 | ecosystem: Environmental > Terrestrial > Soil >... | reverse complement strand
GGCCTCGCAGCAGCTGGTGGACGCCGCGCTGGCGGCGGGCTCGACCGACAACGTCACCGCCGTCGTGGCGCGCCTCGACCCCGGCTGACGCCGCCGGCGGCAGTGGCCCGCGGCCGCCCGGTATCATTCGCCCGCTTCGACCGCCCCGTGCTCAGGGCGAGGAGGGACACGCTCGACATGGCCCGCTTCTACTCCCAGATCTGCACCGCCGTCTTCCTGGTCGTCGTGATCGGCGGCTTCCTGGTGGGCAACGCGACCCACGTGACCCTCCCTCACGGCGAGGCCCAGGGCAACGTCGACGGGATGCAGCTCCACCTCACCTACGCCCGGGACGTGGTGGACCTGGTGCTGCTCGCGGCCTTCGCCTTCGTGGGATTCGTCGCCGGCCGGCGGGTGGGGCGGATCGTGGCCGGGGCGGCCGGGGTGGTCCTGCTGGTCCTGGCCGTCGTCGGCTTCCTTTACGTGGACACCAACTCGGGCGCGCGCTCCATCGCCGGCCTGCACTTCACGCTCGCGATCAACATCTTCGATGTGGTGGTCGGCGCCTTTGCCGTGCTGGCCGCGCTGGGCACCGTGGAGGACGAGGGCCCGACCAGCGTCATCCGGCCGGCCTCCTGACCGCGTCCTGACCCGCGCGAGGCGCTCCCCTCGGAGCTACTGGTGGCCGTTGTCCGTGGTGCCCGGGAAGGCGGGTGCGGTCTCCTCGTGGTGCCGGCGGCGGACGACCTGCTCGCGGGCCAGGGACGCGGCCCCGGCGAACACCGGGGCGACATGCTTCGCGGTCCGCTGGGCGGCGTCCACCCCCTCGCGGACGGCCCTGCCGAAGACGACGAGCTGAGCGCGGGTGCGCTCCCCCGGCTGGGGTGCGAGACAGATACCGATCACGGCACCGGCGACCGCCCCGTGGACGAAACCTCGGATGTAACCCATGGCTCCTCCTCCCAGTTCCCGCTGCTCCTGCGCGCCCCACCCCTCCTCTCACCGTACCAGCAATGCACCCGGGGCGCTCCGGTCCCCGCGCGGTGGATGCCGGTGGCCTCGACCGGAGGCGTCGTTCTCGACCCGGCTGCGGTGGATGCCGGTGCCCGCGACCGGGGGTGCCGTCGTCGTGGCAGAGTCGCGGCGATGGACATGGCATTCGCATTCCTCGCCGACCACGCCGCGGTGCCGCCCGACGGCAAGCTCTACGTGCTCGGTGGCGGCATCAACATGCTCGGGATCCCGGAGATCCCCGCGCGGGCTGTCTTCGACGTGGTCGGCGGCTTCCGCTTCAGCCCCGCCGACTCCCACACTGTGCACACGGTGGAGCTGCGCCTGGTCGACGCCGACGGGAAGCTGATCATCCCGCCCGCGACGCTCCGCTTCCAGGCCGCCGCGTCGATCCCCCCGGAGCAGGAGGAGGTGCTGATCAGCACCGTCACCCACCTGGCCCCGATGTTCGGCGACCCCGGCCGCTACCGGGCCGAGTACTGGAGCGAGGGCCAGCTGCTCGCCTGGGTCGGGCTCACCGTCGCGGTGCGGCCCCAGCCGCCGCCGGGGACGCGCCCGGTCTGACGGGGTTGGGGGGCGGCTTCCGGGTCGCCTTCCTGGTGGGTGCCATCCGCCTCATGGCCGGGGTCGTCCTGCTGGGCGCGCTGGTCCGCGGTCGCGACGTGCCCCGGATCGAGGCCAGCGGGAGGAGGCTGTCGTATTCCTTGAACTTCATATGAAGGTACGGTAATCTCAAGGGGTGGATGCCTTCACCCTGATCGCGGACCCGACCCGGCGCCGGATCCTCGACCTTCTGCGCGTCTCGGAGCGGGACGTGGGGGCGCTGGTCGAGAGCCTCGACCTGCCCCAGCCGCTGGTGTCCAAGCACCTGCGGAGCCTGCGGGAGATGGGTGCGGTGACCCCCCGAGTGGTGGGCAAGCGCCGCGTCTACCGCCTGGCCGCCGACCCCCTGCCGCAGGTGATCGCGTGGGTGGGGCCCTTCCATCGCAGCTGGGAAGCCGGCCTCGACCGGCTGGAGCTGGCGTTGGATCTGGACCAGGGGGTGGAGCTCGGACGGGGGGAGAGGCCGGGCCCCGCAGCGGAGAGGGAGGGTGCGACGTGAAGGAGGGCGCGACATGAACGAGACGAGGGATCCGCTGGCCGCGGAGATCGCGGCCCACGACACCGAGGCCCTGCTGAGCGAGGTCGGCGGCCGGTGGGTGCTGGCCATGACCCGAGAGCTGCACCACCCCGTCGAGCGCGTCTGGCCGATGCTCACCGAGCCTGCCCAGCTCCGCAGGTGGTCGCCGGTGGTGCCGGACCGTGCCCTGACGTCGGTGGGGCCGGCGATCGCGCGCGAGACGCCGGAGCAGGCGGGCGTCGATGCCGAGGTCCTCGTCTGCGACCCGCCCCGCGAGCTCGTGCACCGCTGGGGTGCCCACCTGCTGCGATGGAGCCTGCTGCCGGCCCCGGGCGGCTGCCGCCTGACCCTGGAGCACACCTTCGACCGGCGGGCCGACGTGGGCATCTTCGGGGCCGGGTGGCACCTCTGCCTCGCCGTTCTGGCCGCCGTCCTCGACGGGCACGCGGTGGAGCGGGTCGTGGGCGCCCGGGCCAGCGACCACGGCTGGGAGGAGCTGCGGGACCGGTACGACGCGCGACTCGCCGACGGGGGCGCGCCGCTCGGTTAGGTGGAGACGCGCAGGGGAGACGGGCGGCCCGCGCCGGCGAGGGACGCGGCCAGCCCGAGCGACCCTCAGCGGACAACCCCAGCTCGCACATATGATGGCCGGCGATGGATCAGCAGCTGCGGGTGGCGCTGTTCGGCACGGACCTGCTGCTGGCCAGCCGCCTCCGCTCTACGCTCTCGCAGGCGGGGGTGGGCCTCATCGAGGCCACCCGGGACGACCTCCTGCCTCCCGTGCCGCTGCTCTTCGTGGACCTCAACCACGATGCGGAGGCCAGGCTCGAGGCGGTCACGCGGCTGCGCGGCCGGAACCCGACCGCCACCATCGTGGGCTTCTGCAACCACGAGGAGAAGGCGGTGATCCAGCGGGCGGTCGCCGCCGGCTGCGACCAGGTGGTGGCGAACCGGAGTCTCTCCGAGGCGGTGCTCCGGCTGCTGGCCGATCCCGCCGCGCCCGGCCTCCCGGGATGAGCCTCGACCAGACCGACCGGCTCGACGCCGAGTTGGATCGGGTGGCCGCTCGGCTGGTGGACACCCGTCGCGACCTCCACCGCCACCCCGAGCTGGCCCACCAGGAGAGGCGCACCGCCGAGGTGGCCGTGGAGCGCTGCCGTGAGCTGGGCTACGCGGTCCGCTCGGGGGTCGGGGGCACCGGGGTGCTCGCCGACATCCAGGGCTCCGGCGCCGGCCCTACGGTCCTCTACCGCGCCGACATGGACGCGCTTCCGGTCGACGAGGGCGACGGTGCCCGGCCCGCTCGCTCCGAGGTGGCCGGCGTGATGCACGCCTGCGGCCACGACGGCCATGTGGCGATCGCGCTGGGGGTCGGCGAGGTGATGGCGGGGCTCCGCGACGGCTGGCGCGGGACGCTGCGCCTCTGTTTCCAGCCCGCCGAGGAGCGCGCCACCGGCGCTCTCCCGATGATCGGTGACGGGGCCCTCGACGGGGTCGACCACGCTCTCGGCCTGCACCTCTGGACCCCGCTCGACGTGGGGCGGGTGGCGGTGACCGGAGGCTCTCTGTTCGGAAGCGCCGACGAGTTCCGGATCGCGGTCCGGGGGACGGGCGGCCATGGCGGCCTTCCCCACCTGAGCGTGGACCCGGTGGTCGCCGCCGCCCACGTGGTGGTCGCGCTCCAGACCCTGGTCGCCCGGGAGGTCGCACCCGACCGCTCGGCGGTGGTCAGCGTTGGGTTGATCCAGGGCGGCCAGGCCCACAACGTCATCGCCCGCGAGGTCGAGCTGCGCGGCACCGTCCGCGCCCCCGACCAGGAGCTGCGCGAGCGCCTGATGCGCCGGGTGGAGGAGGTGGCCCGGGCGGTGGCGACCGGGCTGCGTGCCGAGGTGGAGTTCGAGATGGTCGCCGGCTGCCCGCCGGTCGTGAACGACCCCGCCTCCGCCGAGGTCGTCCGCAGGGCCGCGGTGGAGGCGGTCGGCGAGGCCAACGTCGAGGTCGCGCGGCCCATCACCGTGGGCGACGACATGGCCTGCTTCCTCGAGCGCGTCTCCGGCTGCTACTACCTGGTCGGCGCCGGCGACCCCGCCAAGGCGGTGCGGCCCCCTCACCACCACGCCGACTTCGACATCGATGAGCGCGCTCTGCCGGTCGGCGTGTCGACGTCCACACGCGCGCTGCTCGCCTGGCTGCGATGACTCCCGGCGTGCCGCTGCCGATCGCGGTTCGCGACTTCGACGCCGGGGAGCCCGATCTCACCCCCCGGACGGTCTCGGTGTCGGCGACCGTGCTCAACCAGATCATGGAGATCGAGCACGCGAACCAGGCGGGCTACGTCCACGGCGGCGTTATCCTCCGCCTCGTCGACTCCGCGGCCAGCGTCGCGGCGATCAAGCACGCCCGCCGCCGGGTGGTGACCGCCGCCATCGACGAGATGAGCTTCCTCGCCCCCGTCTTCATCGGCGACGTCCTCACCGTCCGGGCTGCCGTCAACGACGTCCATCGCAGCTCCATGGAGGTGGGGGTGAGGGTGGATGTCGAGACACTCCCGAGCGGCAAGCACCGCCACGTGGCCAGCGCCCATCTCGTCTTCGTGGCCCTCGACCGCGAGGGCAGGCCCACCCCGGTGGCCCCGCTCATCGCCGAGACCAAGGTGGAGCACCGCCGCCAGGCCCAGGCGCGCGTCCGCCGGGAGCAGCGGCTGCTGCGCAAGGCCGCTCTGGAAGAGGCGGGCGGGGATGACGGAGACAGCGGAACGCCGGCCTGAGGCTACGATGGCAGCTGTGACCGAGGGGAGCGTGGGAGCCGAGGGGAGCACGAGAGCCGCGCGGAGCACTGGAACCCCGGGGAGCACGGGAGCCGCGGGGAGCCCGGGAAGCGCGAGGGTGGCGCCGCTGCGCGTGCGCGACGCCAGCCGGAAGGTGCCCGGCGTCCGCCAGTTCGTCCGCTACCACTTCTACCGGCTGATGCCCGAGTGGCGACGCCGCCCGGCCGAGCAGCGTGCCGCCGATCGAGCCGAGTTCGCCGCCGTGGTCGAGGAGATGGCGGGGCGTGACGGGGTCATCCTGCGCAGCTACAGCCTGGTCGGGACCCGGGGCGACGCCGACCTCATGCTCTGGTCGGTGACCGAGCGCCTGGAGGAGATCCAGGAGCTGGCGGCCTCCCTGAACCGCACCGCCCTGGCCGCCTTCCTCGAGCAGCCCCACAGCTTCTTCGCGATGACCAAGCGGAGCAGCTACGTGGAGCACCACGTCCACGAGGACGGCGCCCCCCAGGAGGGGAGGAGCAGCCGGCTGATCATCCTGCCCACCGAGCGGAGGTACCTCTTCGTCTATCCGTTCGTGAAGACCCGGGCCTGGTACCGGCTCAGCGCCGAGGAGCGGCAGCGCCAGATGGACGAGCACATCGCCATGGGCCACCGCTACCCGGGGGTGAAGATCAACACCACCTACTCGTTCGGGCTCGACGACCAGGAGTTCGTGGTCGCCTTCGAGAGCGACTCGATCAGCGACTTCCTGGACCTGGTCCAGGAGATGCGCGCCAGCGAGGCGTCGACGCACACCGTGCGCGACGTCCCCTCGTTCACCTGCGTCGCCACCCCGATCGAGGAGGCACTGGCGGCGCTTGGGTAGCCGGTAGCACCGCTTCGGGGGTCCCTATCCTCGCGCTGGTGAGCGGACGACCGCACCCGAGACGACGCCGCCTGGGAGCGGCGCGTGGCCGAGGGATTAGAGGCCGGCGGACGCCCCCACCTCGACAAGCAGCAGGGCCACCGCCTCCCCCACGTAGCCCTCCACCGCCGGTGACAGCCCCTCACCGTGCCCCTCCTCCTCGAGGCTGATGAGGAGCAGGACCAGGCGGCCCGGGAGGCGGTCGAGGACGCGCCCCAGGGCGACCGCCTCGCCTACCCCGAGGCCGTGGCTGCTGGCGGTGGCACCGAAGCCGGTGACGGCATCGGGCTCGGCGGTCACATCGATCCGGGTGACCCCCGAGGCCGGGCGGCGGCCCCAGCGGACGGCGTCGACCACCACCGCCAGGCCGGCTCCTTCCCAGGCGTCGAGGAGCGAGGTCGTCTCCCCGCCCAGGGTGCGCACCTCAACGCCAGGGGGCAGCAGCGGGCGGGCCCGCTCGACCACCGCGATGCCGGCGCCGTCGTCGCGGCGCATCGAGTTGCCGACACCGATGACCACAACTCTCGGGGGAGGATGCGATGTCGCACTCGCCCTCTGTGGCCCAGCCGCCGACCCCGCCCCCCCCGCCACGGGCGCGGCGCCCGCCGGTCCGTCCACCCTGGCAGGGCGCCCCGGAACCCGCTAGCGGCGCTCGACGGTGAAGTCGAGGAAGTGGGTGGAGCAGGAGATGCAGGGGTCGTAGTTGCGGATCGACTGCTCGCAGAGGTGCTGCAGGTCGTGGTCGTCGAGCTCGATGTTGGCGACCACCAGCTTGCGCAGGTCGGCCTCGATGGCGTCCTGGTTCTGGGCGGTCGGCGGGATGATGTCGGCGGCCTCGATGAGGCCCTCGTCGTCGATCTGATAGCGGTGGTAGAGGAGGCCCCGCGGCGCCTCGGTGGCTCCGTGGCCCACCCCGGCCCGCGGCTCGACCGGCACGAAGGGGCGCTCCGGCACCGAGTACTCCTCGATGATCCGCAGCGCCTCGTCGCAGGCGGCCACCGTCTCGACGGCGCGGACCTGGATGCTCCGGAAGGGGTTCCGGCACACCTTGCCCAGCCCCACCGCCGCGGCGGCGTCGCGGGCCACCTCGGGGAGCTGGTCGTAGTTGAGGGTGTAGCGAGCCAGCGGCCCGACCAGGTAGCGGCCCCTCTCGATCATCCGCCCGTGCAGCGAGGTCGAATGGGAGACGTGCTCCTCGGCGAAGTGCTCGAGGAACTCCGCCACCTCGATGTCGAGGCCGCCGTCGGAGACGATCCGCCCCTCGGTGATCGCGTACTCGTCCGGGTGGTGGAGCGCGACCAGCTCGTGGTCGATCTCGAGGTCGGGGAAGTCGAAGGTCGACACCAGCTCGAGGGTCTCGAGGGAGGCGTCGCGGGCCCAGCGCAGCCGCTCCACGAAGGGCAGCAGTTCGCGCTGGGTGGGCACGCGGTAGAAGCCGCCCAGCCGGACGTTGATGGGATGGATGGCCCGGCCGCCGACGACCTCCATGAGGTCGTTGCCGATCTTCTTGAGCTTCAGGGCCTTCTCGACCAGCTCGCGATGGTCCTTGGCCAGCTCCAAGGCGCTGCCCACGCCCAGGAAGTCGGGGGCGTGCAGGAAGTAGATGTGGAGGACGTGGCTCTCGATCCACTCTCCGCAGTAGAGGAGGCGGCGCAGGGCGCGCAGCGGGGGGTCGATGACGGCGCCGCAGGCCTGCTCGATCGCCTGACAGGAGCTCATCTGGTAGGCGACGGGGCAGATCCCGCAGATCCGCGCGGTGATGTCGGGCGGCTCGGTGAAGGCCCGGCCGCGCAGGAAGGCCTCGAAGAAGCGCGGCGGCTCGTAGATGCGCAGGCGGACGTCGGTGACCTGGCCATCGGTCACCACCACATGCATGGCCCCCTCGCCCTCGACCCGTGAGAGCCCCTCGACGGTGAGATCGCGCACCTGGTGGGTCACAGCCGTACGTCCCCCTTCTCCTGGGCCCGGCTCGCCGCCTCGAAGGCCGGGGCGGTGGCGTTGAACGTGCGGAAGAGGCGCATCACGGTGCCGTCGTCCAGCCCCTCGGTGTGGAGCGCGGAGGAGAGCGACGCCGTGTTGGGCGTCTCCATCGGCCCGAAGCAGCCGTAGCAGCCGCGCTCGAAGCTGGGGCAGATCGCGCCGCAACCGGCCTGGGTGACCGGACCGAGGCACGCCGTCCCGTGGGCGACCATCACGCAGACGTTGCCACGCCGCTTGCACTGCAGGCAGACGCTGCTGGTCCGGATGTCCGGCTTGCGGTGGCGCAGTAGCGCGGACAGCACCTCGAGCAGCTGACCCCGGTCCACCGGGCATCCCCGCAGCTCGAAGTCCACCGGGACGTGGGCGGAGATGGGGGTCGAGCTCTCCAGGGTGGAGAGGTACTCGGGGTGGGCGTACACCACCGAGGCGAACTCGTCCACCGCGGTGAAGTTGCGCAGGGCCTGGATTCCCCCGGCGGTGGCGCAGGCGCCGATCGCTACCAGGAACCGGGAGGACTGCCGGACCTCCTGGATCCGCTCGGCATCGTGGGGGGTGGTCACCGACCCCTCGACCAGGGAGACGTCGTACGGTCCCTCGACCACGGTGGTCGACGCCTCGGTGAAGTTGGCGATCTGCACCGATCCCGCGACCGCCAGCAGCTCGTCCTCGCAGTCGAGCAGGGAGAGCTGGCAGCCGTCGCAGGAGGCGAACTTCCAGACCGCGAGCTTGGGCAGGGCAGCGGCCATCAGAGCTCCCTCCGGGCGAGCAGCGGACCGACCCGCGACCAGGGGAAGACCGGCCCGTTAGTGCAGACCATCACCGGGCCGAGCTGGCAGTGGCCGCAGCGGCCGATCCCGCACTGCATGTTGCGCTCCATGGAGACCCGCACCCGCTCGGCGGCGATGCCGCGCCCCAGGACCTCGGCGGCGGTGAACCGCAGCATCACCTCGGGGCCGCAGATCATCACGGTGGTCACCTCCGGATCGATGGTGACCCGCTCGATCAGGGTCGGCACCACCCCCACCTCGCCCTTCCAGGCGGCGGTCGCGTAGTCGACGGTGGTCCGAACCGTGATCCGGGCGCTGGCCTGCCAGCTCGCCACCTCACCCCGGAAGACGATCTCCTCCGGTGCCCTGGCCCCCACCAGGACGGTGACCCGCCGGAAGCGGCGCCGGTTGTGGAGAAGCTCGTGCACCACCGGGCGCAGCGGCGCCAGGCCGATGCCACCGGCGACCACCAGCACGTCGCTGCCCATCGCCGTGTCCAGGCCCCAGTCGGTCCCGAAGGGTCCGCGCACCCCGATCAGGGCCCCGGCCTCGACGGCGCAGAGCTGCTGGCTCACCGCCCCCACCCCGCGCACGGTGTGGCGGAGGCGGTGTCCGGCATCGATGCCGCTGATCGAGATCGGCACCTCGCCGACGCCGAACGCGTACAGCATGTTGAACTGGCCGGGGAGCGGGGGGGCGATCGGCTGGGCGACCGGCTCGAGGGTGAGGGTCACCGTGTCGGCCGTCTCCCGGGCGCGTCCGACCACTCGGTACGGCACCGGGGCCATCGCGTCGGCGGGGCGGGCGTCAGTGGGGAGTGCCAACGCCATAGACATCGATCATTCTCATCCGGACGGACTGGAGGCGGCCCAGGATCACCCGGGCGAACCGCTGGGTCAGCGCGTAGCCCAGGCGGGCGTCCGAGTCGCACTTGGTGCGCAGGCAGGCCCCGTCGAAGGCCACCGCGGCCACGTCGTCGCGGGCCTCGGCGTCGAACTGCCAGCGATAGGGCGGGAAGAGCCACGACCAGCCCAGCACGTCGCCGTCGCCGAGGGTGTCGATGACCGTGGCGCCACGCCCCGGCACGAAGAAGCTGAGCGCGACGCTGCCGCTGCGCAGCACGTAGAAGGTGTTGGCCGACTCGCCCTCGGTGAGGATCCGCTCCTCGGGGGCGAAGTGCACGTTCTTGCCGCAGCCGGCGACGAACTCCAGACTCTGGGGGTCCAGCTCTCCGAAGAACTTGTGCTCGGCGAGAAGGTCTGCAATCGTCTTCATGAGGTTGCTCCGGTCGAGAGGCGGGTCAGCCCGTCGGTGGCGCGGATCGCCGCCGCCTCCTCGGTGATGTCGATGCCCACCGGGCACCAGGCGATGCACCGCCCGCAGCCGACGCACCCCGAGGTCCCGAACTGCTCGTGCCAGGTGGCGAGCTTGTGGACCATCCACTGCCGGTACCGCGACTTCACCGTCCACCGCATCGACCCACCGTGGAGCTGGGAGTGGTCGACGCTGAAGCAGGATGCCCAGGTGCGGTGCTGCTCGCTCTGGTGAGTGTCCAGCCCGCCGGCCTCCCGGAAGTCGGCGCAGAAGCAGGTGGGGCAGACCATGGTGCAATTGGCGCAGGTCAGGCAGCGGGCGGCGACGGTGTCCCAGCGGGGGTGCTCGAGGTTGCGGACCAGGACGTCCTCGATGCCGTCCGCCGGCAGGGTCCTGCTGATCCCGGCGGCGGCGGCGGACCAGACGGCGGCCGCCGCCTCCCGGTCGGTGGGGACGGCGTCGTGGGCGGAGAGGCGGGCGACGAGCGCGGCTCCCCGGTCCGACCCGATCTCGACCAGGAAGCGGGGACGGCGGCCATCGAGCAGCTCGGTCAGGCCCAGGTCGTAGCCTGACGCGACCCGGGGGCCGGTGCCCATCGAGGTGCAGAAGCAGGTGGCGGCCGGCGTCGAGCAGTTGACCGCGATGAACATGGCGTTCTCACGCCGGGTGGCGTAGTCCCGGTCGGGATAGGTGGTGTTCATGAGCACCCGGTCCTGGACGGCGATGGCGGCCAGCTCGCACGCCCGCACTCCGAGGAAGGCGTACCGGGGAGGGTCGGGGGGCGGGGAGACGGCGACGCCGTCCTCGCCGAGCTCGGCACGCCAGGTGACCGAGACGGGCGGGAAGAGATACCGCTTCCAGGAGTCGGGGCCCACGACGTAGCCGAAGAGGGCGTCGTCCTTGCGCCGCCGGAGCCGGTAACTTCCCGGCTTCTGCTCGTCCCCCCAGCCGGCGGGGAGCTCCGAGATCTTGGTGATCTCGTCGTAGACGATGGCGCCGTCGCGAACCGTGGGCGCCACCACCGTCCGCCCATCGGCGATGAGGGTGTCGAGGAGTGCCTGAAGTCCCGCACGATCGATGACGACCGGATGGTGGTCGGTGTGGGCCGGGAGGCGCGCCATTCGATGACGGTGTACGCGGCTGAGGCCCCCTTTGCCAGGGCCTTTGGACCGCGAATGCGTCGGGACCAAGCACGGGCGATCGGGAGACCTCGGGAGGGACGCCGGGCGGGTGGCCGGCGGAGGTGGCCGGTGCGCCGGCGAACGGAGAGGTGGAGACCGCCTGGAGGAGGGCGGGAGGGTCCGGCAAGTGGAGAATTCGGTGCCCGCGCACCGCCCTTTCAGGCGGTCAGGTCCCGCCGTTCGTAGGCCAGGATCGAGAGGCCGAGCAGGACGATCGGGCAGACGATCAGGAGCAGAAGCCCGGCCCATGGCACCCCGTTGGCCAGGGCCCCCGAGCCCCCGTCCCAATGGAAAGGTGACACCGCGTTGGCGAAGCCGGTCAGCCCCGGGACCAGGGAGCCGATGATGTTGAGCGCGTACATCGCGACCGCGAGCGCCGCGGCGATGCCGCCGCCGACACCGGCCGAACCCGTGGCCGAGGCGACGAGGAAGGCCAGCATCCCGAAGCCGGCTCCCAGCAACGCGACTGCCAGCATGGCCACGGCGAGTCGGCCCAGGCTCACGCTGAGCCCCTGGGACGGGCCGACGACCGCGATCATCACCCAGACCGCTGCTCCGACCACGAAGAGCGGGAGCAGTGCGCCGCCCGCCTTCTCGAGGGCGAGCCGGGAGCGGCGGATGGGCGTCGAGAGGAGCAGGTCGATGGTGCCGTTCTGCTCCTCGCCCGCCAGGGCGCGGCCGCCGGCGAGGACGCCCATGACCAGCAGCAGGGCGGGCACGATGATGCTGAAGAGCTCGGTCCCCAAGTACCCGGCCGGCGAGAGGTAGTCGACGCCCGCCCCGATGAAGGCGTCGCGGAACCCCTTGGGCATGGCGTCGAGCAGCTGCTCCACCCCGGCGCCGCTGCTCCTGATGGTGGGGTAGAAGAAGATGTACATCGCGCCGAGCAGGACCGCGCCCGCGGTGCAGCCGATGAGCGAACGCCGGTGGTCGGCCAGCTCTCGCCGGAAGACGTCAACGCGCATCGGCGTTCTCGGTCCGGTAGTAGTCGCGGAACACCTCGTCGAGGTCGACCTCGGCACTGCGCAGCCCATGCACCCGGAACCGCGCCGCGGTCTTGACCACGGCGTCGAGGTCGCCGCTCGCGGTGATTGTCAGCGTGTGGTCGCTGGCCGTGACCTGCGAGACGCCGGGAAGGCGCTCGAACACCGAGGGGTCGACCGGTTCGAGGAACTCGATCGAGATCACGTGGCGTCCCTGCTGGGCGAGCTCGTTGACGTCCTGGACCGCGACCAGCCGGCCCTGACGCAGGATGCCGGCGCGGTCGCAGAGATGGGCCACCTCCGGGAGGTCGTGCGACGAGACGAAGATGGTGGCGCCGCGATCACGCGCCTCGCGGATCAGGTCGTGGACGATCCGCTGCATGAGCGGGTCGAGGGTCGCGGTCGGCTCGTCGAGGATGAGCACCGCCGGGTCGTGCATCAGCGCCTGGATGATGCCGACCTTCTGCCGGTTGCCGTGGGACATCGCCCCGCAGCGCAGGCCGAGATCGCACTCGAGCCGCCGGGCGAGCTCCTCGACCCGCGACCCCCGCACGCCACCGCGCAGGTCGCCGAGGTACTCGAGCAACTGCCGCGCGGTGAGGCGCGGGTAGAGGCGGAGGTCGCCGGGGAGGTAGCCGGTGTGCCGCCGGACCCCGAGACTGTCGTCGCGGACGTCCAGGCCGAGGACGGTGGCGGTACCCGCGGTCGGGCGGATCAGGCCCAGCAGGCAGCGGATGGTCGTCGTCTTGCCCGCCCCGTTGCTGCCCAGGTAGCCGAAGATCTCGCCGGTCCGCAGCTCGAGGCCGACGCCGTCCAGGGCCCGCTTGGCGCCGTAGTCCTTGGTCAGTCCCCGGCAGACGATCGCGGGGGAGCTGGCCATCGCCCGCAATCCTAGTGCCCGCGGCGCGCTCCCGCCGGCGTCCCCGGTCCTCAGCCGGCCGGGGCCGCGGCGATGGCCGCGTCCAGGACCTCCATCAGGTGCATCACCCGCACCCCCGGCGCGTGCCATCGCGCGCCGGCCCGCAGCTGCACCAGGCAGGAGACGTTCTCGGTCACCAGCACGCCGGCGCCGGTTGCGACCACGTTCTCGAACTTGCGGGCGAGGATGGCGTCGCTGTGCCCGGGCTGGGAGGTGGCGTAGCTTCCCGGGCCGCCGCAGCACATCGCCGCCTCATGGAGCGGGGTGATCCTCAGCTCGGGGATGCGCGACAGGAGGGCGCTCGCCACCCTGCGCGACGGTCCCTCGAGCGGCAGCGAGCAGGGTTCGTCGATGGTGACGTGCCAGGGCAGGGGCCCCAGTGGTGCCCGCCACCCCACCCGCTCCAGATGAACGCTGGCGAGGTCGGTGGCGTCCGCCACCCGCCGGGCGGCGTCACCCAGCTCCGGGTCGCCGCCCAGGATGCCCCCATAGCGGCGGACGTGCGCGGCGCAGCTCGCGACGTCGGAGACGAGCCCGTCCACGCCGAGCCCGGTCAGGGCGGAGACGGTCCTACCGGCCATCTCCCGCACCGCGCGCCCGTCGCCCAGGCTCTGGGCCGGCAGCCCGAAGCAGCCCAGGCGAGGCACCTCCAGCTCGAATCCATTCGCCAGCAGCACCCGCATCGCCGCCTCGGTCGCCTCCGGGGCGACCAGGTTCTGGTAGCAGCAGAGCAGGAAGCCGAGCCGGCCGCGCACCGGGGGGGTGACCGCGGGGAGGCCGGCGATCCTCTGATCGGCGCGGCGCCGGGGGAGCGGGCCGACCCTCTCCGCCATCGCTCCCACCGTCCCCATCAGACGGGTGATCCGAAGCCGGCGGGCGGCGGCGTGGAGCCCGGTCACCTGGGCGGCGCGGGAGAGCCGGTGGAGGGTGCGCGTGCCCCCCGGGCGGGGGAGGACGGTCCGCAGCAGCCAGCGCTGGCCGCGTGGGTACCCCTCCTGCTCGTGCAGCTCCTGGCGGGCCCGGCTGACGATCTGCGCCGTCGGCACCCGGGGCGGGCAGGCGGCCACGCAGTTGTCGCAGGTGAGGCACGTCGAGAGCGGACCGTCGGCGATCTCGCGCAGCTCCAAACGGCCCTCGATCGCGTCCCGGATCAGCGCGACCCGACCCCGCGCCGTCTCCCATTCCACCGGGTTGACCTGATAGGTGGGGCAGACCGCCTGGCAGAGGGAGCACTTGTTGCAGCGGCTCAGGTCCTCGTAGACGTCCGCGAGGAAGCGGGGGAGGGGTGCGGCGGCGGCCTGACCAGCCGCCTCGACCCGTGCGTCCCCGGAAGCGGCGCTTGGCAGGCCCATGGCCCGCCGGATTGTAGGCGTCCGCACGGGCCGGTCGGCCCTCTCCGGCCTCATACCGATGCCCCTGGCATGAACGCGGCAGGGGAGCACCGTGGAACTGACGGCTGGAGTGAAGCTCCGCACCGCCAGGAGGTGTGGACATGAGCGGTAACAGTGGCTTGGGACTGGTGGTCACCGCCTTCGTGGCGGGATCGCCATCGCGGGAGGAGGAGGCACCGGGTCCGCACGGGCACGGGAGCCGAGAGGAGAAGAAGTGGACCGTCCGCGACGTCATGTCGTCGCCGGTCGTGCACGTCCCCCCCAACGCGCCGGTCAAGGCGGTGGCCGAGCTGCTGCTCTCGGAGCGGGTGAGCGGGGTCCCGGTCGTCGACGATCACGGGCACGTGGTGGGGGTGGTCTCCGAGGAGGACCTGCTCGCCAAGCAGATCGACCTGCCGGCCGGCGCCCACGTCCCCTGGCTGAGCGGCGGCCACTTCTCTCACGAGTTCCGCCGCCGCCGTGAGGCGCTGACCGCCGAGGGGCTGATGAGCACGCCGGTCACCTGCGTGCACCCCGACACCACCCTGCGCCAGGCCGCCAAGACCATGTATCTCCGTCACCTCAAGCGGCTCCCTGTCGTCGACGGCGGCTCGTTGATCGGGATCGTGAGCCGGGCCGACCTGCTCCGGGTCTACCTCCTCCCCGACGAGCACCTGCGGCGGGACGCCGAGCACCTGCTCCACGGGGCTCTGGCAATGGGCGCCGCCGCGGTCACGGTGAGCGTGCAAGAGGGCGTGGTCGCGCTGGAGGGGGAGGTGGCCACCCAGAGCCAGGCCGACCTCGTGGTGCGGCTGCTGGGCCGGCTCGACGGCGTGGTGGGGGTCGATCCCCGGCTCCACTGGCGGATCGACGACCACGCCGCCTCCTCGGGTAAGCACCCCGCCCACGGCTGATCGGGCCGCCCTGGGCAGGGCTCGCCGCCGGCGGCGGATCGTCCGCCGCAACCACCGGCCAGCCCGTGACCAGTGGTGTGACCGTACACTTGTGCGTCGATGGACCGGCCGTACCACGTCGACCCCCTCGACGCCGCCGAACGGGCGCGGCTCGAGCCGTGGGTCAGCAACCTGGACTCCCCCGCATTCGTCCTCAATGGCCTCTCTCAGGTGACCGCGGCGGCGCTCTTCGCGCGCTACAGCCGGAGCCCGAAGAGCCTGCGCCGGCTCCTCCTCGACGAGTTCCTGGAGGGTGACGCAGCCGCGGGTGGGGGGCCGCCCGCGGGACGGGACGGCGCGGGCAGGGCGCGGGCCACGCGCCTCTTCGGGAGGGTCATCGCCGAGTACGGGGACGATTCGGTCGCCCAGCTCGGAGGCATCCACCTGGCCTGCGAGCAGGTCAGCCAGCCTCTGGCCAAAGCGATCGAATGGGGCCGCCTGGCCGCCTACCTCGAGCAGTCGACCCGGTACATCCCCTACACCGACCTCCGCGACGGGCATTACCGCTATTACCGGGACCCGGAGCTGATGGCCTCGGCGCACGCCGCCACCTACACCGCGGCGATGGACGGGCTCTTCCTCGCCTACGTCGAGATGCTCCCGCTGCTCCACGCGCACCTCGCCCAGGCCCTTCCCCCGGAGACCGACGCCAAGGCGCGAGACCGGGCCGTCCGGGCGCTGGCGCTCGACCTGCTGCGCGGGCTGCTCCCCGCCGGGACGGTCAGCAACCTCGGGGTGTTCGCCTCGCCCCAGGCGCTCGAGCAGCTGGTGATGCGGCTGCGGGCCCATCCGCTGCCCGAGGCGCGGTCGTACGCGGAGCTGATCGACCGCGAGCTGCAGATGGCCGTCCCCGAGCTGGTCACCCGGCTCGACCGCGCCGACCGCGGCGGGGTCTGGGTGGACTACCTGCGCGAGACGGCGGCGGGATTGGCCCGGGAGGCGGAGCGGGCGCTGGCGCGCGGGGGGAGGAGACCGGTCGCCTCGGGCTCGCCGGCCGGGGGTCGGGTGGTGGAGGCGCTCCCCCTGGGAGGTCTGGCGGACGGCGGCCGAGTGACCCTGCTCCGATGGGATGCCGACGGCGAGGATCGGATCATGACCGCGGCCCTCCTGCCCCACACCAGGGCCTCGCTGACCGAGGTGGTGGCGGCGGTGCGCGAGCTCTCCGATCTAGAGCGGGACCGGCTCTTCGCGGCGGCGCTCGGGCGGCGGGGCAATCGGCGGCACCGGCCCGGGAGGGGTTTCGAGCACACCGACTACACCTTTGAGCTGGTGTCGGACTACGGGGCCTTCCGCGACCTGCAGCGCCACCGGCTGCTCACCATCCAGTGGCAGGAGCTGACCCCCGCGCTCGGCTACGGGGTCCCGGACCAGGTGGCGGCCGCCGGGCTGGAGGGGCGGTGGCGGCAGGCGGTGGAGAGGGCCGAGGCGGCCTGGGCGCTGATCCATCCCGACTTCCCCGAGCAGGCCCAGTACCTGGTGACCCTGGCCCACCGGCTGCGCTACGTCATCAAGCTCAACGCCCGGGAGGCGCTCCACCTGATCGAGCTGCGCACCTCCCCCCAGGGGCATCCCAGCTACCGCCGGATCTGCCAGGAGATGCTGCGCCAGATCGACGAGGTCGCCGGGCACCACCGGGTGGCGGGCGCGATGAGCTTCGTCGGCAAGGAGGACGTCCACCTGCCGCGGTATGCCGCGGAGGCGGGGCGCGATTGAGCCTCGGGGCGGGCCCGTGGGGCGTCTCGGAGACGGCGCATGGGCCGAAGGTCCCGGCGGAACCGGGCCGGACGGTCATCTCGTGGCCGCCGGTGTCGTATCATGAGCGTCGAACCCACCGCCGGAGGGCGGCGCAGCCGACCCAGAGGGACCCCCAATGATCACCGTCTCCGAAGCAGCCGCAGGGCAGCTCAAGGGGCTCATCGAGCAGCAGGAGCCCAAGGGCGAGGTCGGCCTCCGCGTCTTCATCCAGTCGGGGGGCTGCAGCGGCTTCTCCTACGGGATGGGCCTGGACGACAACCCGCCCCGCCAGGACGACGAGGTGGTCAGGCTCAACGGGCTCTCCGTCTACATCGACGAGTACTCGGCCCAGTACCTGGAGGGCGCCGAGATCGACTACGTCGACGCCCTCATGGGCGGCGGCTTCACGATCCACAACCCCAACGCGGTGCGGACGTGCAGCTGTGGACACAGCTTCCAGACTGCCGACGGAGCCGGCGAGGCCCGCGGCTGCGGGCACTGAGCCCACTCGCCGGTTTCGCGGCGGTCGTGGAGGGGGACCGGGGGAGCGCTATCCTGTGTCGGTGACGCGGGAGTAGCTCAGTTGGTAGAGCGCTAGCCTTCCAAGCTGGATGTCGCGAGTTCGAGTCTCGTCTCCCGCTCCACGACCCCATCCCCAACTCGTTTCGAATACGCAACGAGGGTTGTGGAAGACCCCTGTGGGGTGGCCATGATGGCTCCGGGAAAGTGGTCAGGAAAGACGCCAAGAGGGTCCTTGACGCACTTCCTCCCACTTTTTGCGTCAAGGAGCATCATGCCCCAGAAACCAGTCCGGCGCCGCGCCGGCAACGCCTACACGCCGCCCCCTCGGGTGGCCTTCGCCCCCCGTCTGGTCGCCGACTGGGCGGGCTGGGACGCCGCCGTCAGCGCCATGATCGAGGAGCGCGGGCCCCAGGGCACGCGCGCCTTCGGGCAGGGCCAGGCCGACAACTACCGCTGGATCCTCCAGGGCGACCGCTGCCGTGAGTGGCGCGAGGAGAACGGGATCCGTGCTCCGGAGGAGGTGACCCCGGAGCGGGTGGAACGCCTCAAGCAGGACCTCCTCGGTGAGGGGGAGATGAGGCCGGCGTCCGCCCAGCAGTACATCAAGAACCTGAAGACCTTCCTGCGCTGGTGCCGCACCACCGGATTCGTGATCGACCCCGCGACGCTGGAGGTGCCGAACGTCGACCCCGGTGACGGGGAGCCCCCCGACCCCTTCTCGGAGGCGGAGATCGCCGCCCTCGAGGCCGCGGCGCCGAGCCCCGGGCGGCGCCTTTTCGTCCGGTTCGCCTGGAGGACCGGGCTCCGGGTGTCCGAGATCGAGCGAGCCAACGTGGATGACGTCGGCAACGACAGTCATGGCCCCGTCCTCCACGTACCGTTCGCCGGGGCCAAGCCCAGCCGGCGCTGGCGGGTGGTGCCGCTCGACACCAAGACGACCCGCTTCAGCCTGGAGATCCGGCGCTACCTCCTCCACGACCGCGGCACCCCCTATAGCGACCCCGACGACCCGGAGGGCACCGCCGACGCCGCCCAGGCCCTCTTCCTCAACGAGGACGGCAAGAGATGGAGGGCGGAGGGGATCCAGTCCTTCGTCCGGCGCCTGGGCGCGGCGGCGGGGGTCGAGCACCCTCACGTTCACCGCTTCCGCCACACCTTCGGCACCTGGTGCGCCCGCCGCGGGATGAACCAGAGCCAGATCAAGGAGGTCGGCGGCTGGCGGACCAGCAGCGCGGCCGACCGCTACATCAAGTTCGCCGCTGCGGACGCCGTCCGCTTCTTCCAGGAGCGGGCGGACTAAAGAACACTAAAGGAGGGTCTTCTGCCGGACCCCGAGCAGATAGGCGATCTCCCCGTCCTCGATGGGCAGGCGGCGCAGGGCCTGGAAGATGTCGCCGGCTTTCCGGCGGCTGATCGAGCCGCTTGCCAGCGCCTTGCGCAGGGTGGCGACGTCGCAGGGCACCTCCGCGGCGAAGGCGGTGAGGGTCAGGAGCCGCAGGTCGAGCTGGCCCTGTAGCCAGACGCCGTCCACGCGGACGGTTCCGGTGCGGCGTGCCAGCAGAGGGGTCGGCATGGTCGCGGGTTTCCGATCGGCATGGGAGCGGTGGAGGGTGGGGTGCCGCCCCTGGCCCTGCCCTGAAGGTACGGGTGGGCGGGCGCGCAAGGCAACCGTTAGCACGAACCTGTTGCAGGCGGCGCACCGGATGCGAGCATCTCGTACGCTGCGTACCGTCGCGTCAAGCCCGGATGCATCCTGCTCTCAAAGAACGTACCCAGGGAGGGTGAGTTTCCTCGAGCCTGCCCATCAGGGTCAGGTTGACGGAGTCGGCGGTGCGGTGCAGCGACGAGCAGGGGCAGAGGAGCATCCGAGAGGATATCCACGCCCTAAGCCCGTGGGCGCCAACACACGATGCTCGACATACGCCACGTTACGTGAATCGTAACTTCGCGTCATACCGCAGGCCCCTGCGGGGCGGCCAACAGGTGCTAGGTCTGGAGCGAGGTGAGGTCCTGCAGCCGAAGGGAAGGTGCCGGCGAGAGACGTGTGCCATCGGCAGTGGTCGGGCGACGCCCTTGTTTTGAAAATGTGCAGCCGCGTTAGCGATGCAGGACATGGACATGGGCGTCGGGTACGCGCATGGCTGACGCCAGGTCCGCAGGGATGTGCGGTGCCCCTCGCTCGGGCAAGTCAGTCTTACCTGCCATTCCCGGCCCTAGACCGTGTTCATCGCTGCTGTTGTGTGGTCGTGCCTATTGCGGTTAGGTCAAAGCCGACGACGTCACGGCCCGACGGCGGTGGTGGCCAAGGAACCTCGGCGAAGGGTCAGCGGTGGCGTTCGGCTGGCCCAATGGAGGAACCGACGATGGAGGACGGGGAATCTGAGTCCGTTCGGCTAGGTGCATCAGACAGGGTCACTGACTCTGGCCATCTTCCCGCGGTCACCTCATCTCGCTGGCGGTGGCGGCGCGGATGGGCGTTGGTCGGGATGATCCTCCTTGCCGTTGCGCTCGTCGTAGCATCCTGCTCGCCTTCTAGCCCGCCTCCGCCCACTGGGAGGGTGCCCATAGGTCACTCGGGGTCGGCGAAGCCGACCGCCACCATGAACGGCGCCGCGACCCCGTCCGGTGCCGAGACGCCAAGTTCAACTCCCATCGCCTGGACCTCGACGCCGAGTGCGGCCCCCTCCTCGTCGTCACCCGCCACCCGGCCTGCGACGGCAAGACCGACACCGCCTCTGACGCCATGGCCCTCAGCGGCGACTTCCCCTGCACCATCGCGTGCCCCGATCCCGACCCCTTCGCCGCAGCTGCCAACGCCCACCCCGACGCCCCACCCGCAGGTCGCTCCCCTCGTCGATGTCTCGATGACCACGTGTGCCACTGGGGACTCGCAGCCGACGGAACCGTACTGCTCCGTCCCGGGCTCGGCGACCACCAGGTCATGGGCGGTGACACCCGTGCAGCTTCCTTGGACGAGCTCGGAGACGACGTCAGAGGGGTATCTCGCCGCCGTGGAGCTGAATAGTTCGCCGTATTGGCAGGATCTCACCTTCTGCTACTCGGTGATGCCGGAGGACGACGGCAGCCTCGACGGGATGGGCGGCGACGGCTGCTCGGTGGGGCCCTCGAGCGGAGGGAGCTTCGGCGGCTCGCCGACGCCACCTTCCGAGACCCCGCCGACCGTCGTGGTGTGGGTCTGGACGTGCACGGGTACGGACCTTGCAACGTGCCAGGCCTATGGGGCTTCGCAAGGCTGGATCCTTCCTGGCAACTTCTGATCGAGGTCGCCCCGCCCATCACTCAGCGCCCCAGCGCTCCTGCCGGCGCCTCCGCCTCCAGCCGATTGTTGCGGACCCTGACGAGCGGTACATTGCTGCCCACGTCCCGTCCTGCCGCTACTGACGCTGCATGGTCCCCCATCTGGGGCACCACGTTGCGCGTCTGCCGCGTCTCCATCGCGACGTGGCTTGCTGAGAGCACGTGGGGCTAAGTCAGAAGTTAGCCCGCCCCCGTCTCGCGGAGGTCAGAAGGCCGTCCGCGTGGACATCGTCCTCCGGCGCGGGCGGAGGAACGCCTTCTCGCTAGTGAAACGCAGCTGGCAGGCGCTTGTCACATCTGCCGCGCCCCGCGCCTCGAGCCGAGGCCGTGAGTGACCAGCTTCGTCGGCGCCATCGCGCCAGTAGGCCATCCGCCGAGCCCCTCGCCCCCAGCATCCCCACCCACGCGTGCTGCGCGGGCGCCGGCGACGAGGCGGTGAGTCGGCGCGGCACAGCGCGTCGAGAGGCGCACAGCCTAGGCGCGGCGCACCCGAGCTCCAGCGATCGGCTGCATCGCCGGTCGTTCGGCGTCCGCAGGGACACGGTCCCTGGGGCACAG
>Ga0187868_1000983_pt1 | contig 21409 bp, 22 predicted proteins | sample June2016WEW_13_4_FD_133014 | JGI IMG/M metagenome (GOLD analysis project Ga0187868, IMG submission 133014) | Peatland microbial communities from SPRUCE experiment site at the Marcell Experimental Forest, Minnesota, USA - June2016WEW_13_40 | ecosystem: Environmental > Terrestrial > Soil >... | reverse complement strand
TTCACAACCTGACCCAATGCTGTCCGGAAATGTTTTGCTGGTTTACTCTCAATTTTACCTGGTACACCGCCGAATCCTGAAAGCAGTAGCTCGCTTACATCCCAGCCGACACAGTATGCTCCTAATACGCCTAAATCGTGAATATGCATGTCGCCTGAAAAGTGTGCATCAGCAATGTTTTGGGGGTAAATTCTTGATATCCAGTACTTAGCTATCACAGTGGATGATAGATAATTGTTCAATCCCTGTAGGGAATAGCTCATGTTGCTGTTTTCTTTAACTCTCCAGTCCTCAACCTCAAGGTACTGGTCCACCATGTCTGAGGAGCTCAGCAATGCTGCTAACTCACGCATGTCAGTATGCTGCTTTCTATAGAGAATGTATGCTTTTGCCGTCTGTGCATGCCCATTTTCAATCAAGCGCTTTTCAACGACATCTTGGATTTCCTCAACTGTGGGAACTCCGTCATCGCCGTAAGTTTTTTGCAGTTCAGCCACTACTTCGTCGCTTAAGCGTTTCGCTAGCGCTTTGTCTGTTCCGCCTACTGCTTTAGCGGCTTTCCAAATCGCGTTAGTTATACGTTCTTGATCGAAAGATTCTAATTTACTATCACGTTTTAATACAAACTTCATTTTTTCACCTCAAGGAGTAACCGCCTGAAATCTTCAGGCTCTTCAAACTTCTTGTAAACTGAAGCAAACCGAATGTATGCTATACGGTCGACGTTCTTTAAGTGCTTCATGATTAAATCCCCAATTTCTTGGGATGAGACTGCTTCAGTGTCTTTAAGCATAAGGTCCTGCCTTACTTGCCCTGCTAACTCGTTGATTTGGCTCATGGTTACAGGCCTTTTCTCGCATGCTTTCTGCAAGCCACGAATTATCTTGTTAACGTCGAAGCGTTCAAGCCTGCCGTCTTTTTTTCTCACCATAAGCTCCACGGTTTCCACATACTCGTAGGTCGTGAAGCGTTTTCCGCAACTGATGCATTCTCTGCGTCTGCGCGTAGTATTCTCTGGAGAATCGCGCGTTTCCAAAGTTTTGGAATTTTCAGAGTTACAGTAGGGACATCTCATAGGTTAACATACTCAATGCTTTGTTATATCTGTAGTGTTAACAATCTTATCTTACACACTACATTTAGCGCATATATAAGTTATTTCCACATTAAACTGGAAATATAGACTATTAAGAAAACAATAATTCCATAAAAAATAAACAAAAAACATAAAATAAAATAATCCAGAAAAGCCTTTTTTTCCTAAAAAAAACCATTTTAGCGTAAATACTAGTTGGATTAAGGCTTGCGCAAAATTCACGCAAATTGTTGCAGTAAAGAAGTAGAAGCAGAAGGCAGGCAACGTTGAAACTTTTTCAAGTGGACATATGTCGATTATGGCAATAGTGCTTTATAAACAATAAATTACACTTTAAGAAAGTGAGAAAGGAGAGGCTTCTTCCGCCTCTTTTAAGAGGCAACACAGTTTTTAGCTTGTCTTTAAATCATCCAGAAACTCGCTTAAATCAACATTGGCTACGTTATTTTTGTCTTTAAGCTGTTGCTTAGCAGGCGGGTTTTGCATGTAAAACGGTATTCGCTCAGTTAAGCGATCTTGAAAGGTTGGTTCTAACTCGTTCTTGTAGAAGACGCCTATTGGAATTTTGTCACCCCATTCCTGTGCCTTTTCCATGCCAGCAGCTTTCTTCTTTAGATCTTCGTTGCATTCATGCACAACAGGGTCAAAGCCCATATCTTCAAGTTTATAGAGCCTGGGTTGTGGTTTGCCTGTTGCGGGGTCTTTTCTGTCTTCTCCACTATACCATTCTTTAGTGTTAATGTCGTTGTACGTGGGGCAAGGTTGCAAGCAATCGATCAATGCTAATCCCTTATGCTGGATTCCTCGCTTTATAATGTCCTTCAAGTGCATCACATCAAAAGAATATCCCCTAGCCACGAACGTGTAGCCTGAAGTAATTGCCAAGGCAACTGGGTTAATTGCTTGGTTAATGTTAGGTTTAGGTAGCGACTTAGTTTGCACACCAAGTTGAAGCGTCGGAGAAGCCTGCCCCTTAGTTAAGCCGTAAACTCCATTATTGTATAGTAGGTAAGTCATGTCAATGTTTCTTCGTCCAGCGTTAACAAAATGTCCTGCGCCTATACCGAGTCCGTCGCCGTCCCCGCCTACCCCGATTACCTCCAGGTCTGGGTTCGCAATCTTTATCCCCATTGCAAAAGGCAATAGCCTTCCATGCAGCGTGTGAACACCGTTAGCTTTAATGAAGTGAGGAGTTTTTCCCGAATTGCCAATGCCTGAAACCACTACCACTTTGTGAGGTTCAAGTCCAAGCTCTGCTAGCGCCGTCTGTAGGGCGCTTAAGATTCCAAAGTCGCCGCAGCCTGGACACCAGTCGACGTAAACGTTGGTTTTGTAGTCTGAGGGTTTAAGAGCCAAGCATTAACACCTGCCTTTCTGGCGCTTTATCTTTTAATATAGATTTAATTGCTTGGTATACTTCGGTTGTCATCATTGGTCTGCCAGTGTATTTGAGAATGTAAAAGTTGGGTTTAATGTTTGTATACTGAGTAATTATGCCCCCAAGCTGAGCTGTAAAGTTGTCTTCTACGTCTATTATTCGTTTTTTGCCTTGAAGCATTTGCTTTAGGTAGGCAGAGGGAAGCGGATGAATCATTCGCACTTGAATAAAACCTACGCTTAAGCCTTCATCTTTTAGCTGGTTTAGAGCTTCGATTATGGCGCCTTTGGGTGAGCCCCAACTGACCACTATGTTTTCTGAGTCTTTATCCCCGAAAAAGTTAACTTTCATTTCTAATGGCACTTCCTTATCAATTAAGTCTAGTTTTCCCATTCTTTTTTCCATCATTTTTCTTCGAATAATGGGTTCTTCGTTTATGTTGCCCGTCTCGTTATGCTCATCGCCAGTGTACCATTGCACGGCGTTTTTTGTCCCTAGAAAAGCTCTTGGAGAAACTCCTGTTTCTGTAAATTTGAAGCGTTTGTACTCTTTGCCTTCAAGCTCTTTCTCGTCAACTATTTCGCCGCGGTCAATTTTGACACTAGCATAATCAAAGGCTGGGTATGTCTGTGAGCAATTAGCCATGGCTTTATCAAGCAAATGGACAACGGGTACTTGATATTTCTCTGCTAAGTTAAACACTTCTGCAGCGTCAAAGAAGCATTCCTTAATGTCCCCCGATGCAAGGATTATTCTTGCGAATTCTCCGTGTGCTGCATGCATAGCAAATCGTAAATCTTGTTGGCAATGTCGAGTTGGCTGGCCGGTTGAGGGGCCGCCTCGCTGGTAGTATGTTATTACCAGTGGGACTTCGTTATTTCCTGCCCAGCCTAAGCCTTCAGCCATAAGAGAAAATCCTGGTCCTGATGTGCTTGTTGCTGCTCTTGCACCGGCTAAGCAGGCGCCTGAAGCAGAATTAACGGCTGCAATTTCGTCTTCAGTCTGAATTACGACTATTGCTTCTTCGCCTTTTTTGGTTTTAAGAATTTGATGTGACTCCAAATATTCACTTTCGTCAGCTGCCGGCGTTATGGGGTAGTATGTTTGTACTCTGCAGCCGCCTAATACCTTGCCCATGGCAACAGCTTGGTTTCCAGTCAGGAAAATTCTTGGCTCAATGTTGTCTAATTTTTCAAGTTTGTACTTGAAATTGTTTGCATTAAAAGTTTTTTCAGCATAATCATAAGCATAATCTACGGCTGCAACGTTCATGTCGACGATTTTTTCGTGGAAGGTAGCTTTGATTGCATCTTCTACAAGTTTTTTGTCATACTTTAGGAGGGCAAATGATATTCCTATTGTGAGAACGTTAATCATTTTTGAGAGCATGCTGACTTTTTCTATTTTGACTATTTTGCCAATTTGCTCAAGCAAGTCCATGTATGGAACAGGATAGACCTGAATGTTTTTCTTTTTAGCGTAATTTAGAAAATCGCTGACTGTTTCGCCAATACTATTTTCTTTCATAAAAGCTCGAATTTGATCTTTATATTCCTCTGAGAACGTTGGTATTCCATTCAAAGCATTGACGTTTAGGTCGCGTGAATCAACAATTATGCCGCCTTCATTCACGACTTCGTCGATATGTCTCACAATGGTTTCAGCGTCGAAAGCTGCTAACAAATTCACATCGCTAATATTGGCTAGTGTTGGCTGTTTGGATACTCGTTGGTGGAAGTAGCTGTGCATGGTTTTAATGTTTGAGTGGTATTCTCTTCTGCCGAAAACGTATAATCCGCCATAGCCGCAAGCTCTGCCGAATATGGTTGATGCTGTGTCAACGCCGCTTCCTTGTGGTCCGCCTGCCATCCAGTTTATACTTTCAAATACCATTTTGTTTTCACCTTTGAATAATTTTATATTAAGTAGACGGTTTAGCCGCCGCCTGATGCTTTATCGGTGCCTATACAGCAAGTGCATTTTGCGGTTTCCCCGCAGTATGGGCATACGCAATTACAGTCGTCGATAAAATTTCCGCAGTTCATGCAACGAGGCTTATTTTTTTCTGTCATTACTTCGCCTCTGCCATATCTACTGTTGCTGAATCATCGGAATTAAGGTTTCGGAAAATACACCTTGAATTTTCAACTTAAAAGGAAAGAGGGGATTTTGTTTTATTTTACGAAGTCGTCGAATGTCCAGAAGTGGTCTTCTTCTTGAATTATTATGTTTTCGAACATGCGTCTAGTTGTTGTGTCGCCACGTTTGAGTGCTTCTGCGATGATTTGTCGATACAGGGATATTGCGCTGGATTCAAGTGCGTGATCTAAGCGCAGGGAATCCATAGTTGTGTCGCCGACAACTGGAAGTGGATCTGGTTTGTAGGTTGCTTCGCCTTCAAGTAGGTAAATGCGTTCACTGATTTTTTCTAGATGATCCATTTCTTGCATGAAGATTCCTTTCAGTATCTTGCTTAACACATCGGCTTTGTTGGTTTCACTGATAGCTTCTAGCGGTGTATTCTTCATTCGAAGCTCAAGAAAAGCTGCTTTCTCATGCTGATTCGTATACTGGATAATCCCAGTGATTTCCGCTGAGACCGCCTTGTTTAAAAGTGCAAAGTAATCATCTGTGTATATTTTGCGCCATTCGGGCAGTGACACTTTGCCTGGTTCTTCTTTCTCGTCTTGGAACTTGGTATATTCTTGGAATTTGAATAAGTGTCCTTCTTCTTCACCGTAGATTTTCTCGAAGAGTTCACGTGTTTCCCAGTCGCCCATTTTCCCAGAGGTCTCGATGATTTGGCGGTAAAGCGTTAAGGCTTCTTCTTCAGCTTTGATGCCTAATTTGGCAAATTCGCTTATGCTGTCACCAATGACAGGTTTGCCTGATTTAGTTGTTGCATGTCCACCAAGATAGTAAATGCGCTGAATTATGCTTGCGGCATGTTTCATTTCTTGGATGGCGATTTCTCTTAGGAACTTTCCAACGGCGTCATAGGTGGTTTTATCGAGAAGGATGTTTTCCGGGATGGTTCTGCGCACGAGCTTTTCCATTTTTCCATGTTGAAGAATGTATTGGAGTGAAACCGCAATTTCACGTTCAACTGCTCTGTTTAGCAAGTCTACGTAGTCGGGTGTTGTTTTAACAGCCATAAATAATCACAACTTCTACTCACAAAGGAACAATCACTTAGATATAAGATTTTTTATCAAAATAAATTCGGGGAAAAAATGTTGAATCAAAATAGGTTTACCTTCAGAAATGACCTCTGCACTTGATTTGGTGACTTATTGCGATTCTTGCAGTTTCTTGCCGCAAATTACGCAGTAAAAAGAGTCTGGAGTGTTTTCTATTCCGCAGTAAGGACAAAACCTCTTTTGCGGTAAGTTTGGAAATTGGGTCTGTGGAGTGGCGTAGGGGAAAGCTGAGGTTTCGGTTGCTTTTGGTTTAAGTGAGTTGAATCCCATGGCAGCAAAAATCCAGGCAACCCAACTTATTAGCCCTCCAATACCTACAATTGAGAGAGCAGCACCGATTAAAATTAGCAATCCAGCGGTGTTGAAATTGCCGTTTCCAGATTTTTCTCCGAGCTTGTTGAATGCGCGCCTCCAAAAGAAAGCGCTAATTATTAAAATCGCTAAAAATGCGCAAATTAAAGCTAATAATCCGACGATGACCAATCCTACTGCGGGAGCAAAAGTTGGTGCGGTTTTTGCTCTATTAATCGCCGATATTATGATTGCGATGAGTACTATGGTGAACGAACCTGATCCAACAATTGCTACAACTATACCGTACAGCATATTTCTGAAAATGCCTGGTTCATTATAGTAGTGGCTTAACTGGTACATCGCAACTACAAAAAATATGAATCCAACTAAACCTAGTAATCCAAGTCCGATAAATGCAATTGATATTACCCCTGAAGAAAGAAATGGATAGCCAAAGGCTGAGCTGCTTTCTCTGCCCGCAAACGCGACAAAAATGGAGGCTATTATGGACAAAATAAAAAATCCATATAAGACTACCATGATGACTGGCACTACAATGTTTATTATGCTTGCTGTTAGTCCTAATTTTCTGCCTGGTTCAAGCGACATACTTACGCCTAAAATGCTATTTTTATTGGCGAATTAAAGATAAGCTTTTTGCAGGCTTAGACCGCGCTTTCAAGCGTTAACTTTAGGTGTTTCTGCTTTGTTTTTAGTATTCTTTCTGAATTGTCTTGTTGCATACCACGCTACCAGTACCGAGAGAACAGATAACACGAAAACTATTGCTTCAAAGAGGGGGATTCCCAAGTTCTGAGCAAAGGGAACAAGGAAGTCGACAAATCCCATGGGTAGAGCGATTAGGAATAGCCGTTTTTTGTGGAGGTAAACTGCTATGAAGCAGAGGTAGCCCCAGGCAGAATGAAATAAAATTGAGGAAATTCGTTCAAGAGTGCCATAAGCAACTGACGTTAATGCTTGGGCGGCAGGTGCAAAGAGTCCAGGCGCATTCGTGTTTAGCTGGTTATAGAGGGTTTGTGCGAGGGATGTATTTGATGAGAGAATGCTGTAGTAGGCAACTAGGTTGATTAGCGAGAGAATGCCTAGTAAGCCGGCGTTTTCCCAGAAGGCCAGCCCTGAACCGTAAGCCTCAGCGTCCTTCCTATCAAGCATCCCATGCGAGACCACATACCAAACAACCACATAAGCCAAGCCTACCTCGAAGAATACGGTTTGAAGCCCATAATATACGCCTAACGCTATGCTTTGTGCTCCAAAGTATTCGGTTACTTGTGCGATTGTTGGAATTTGTACGGCGTATTTGAGTGCAATAGCAACAGCATAGGCTACAAGCGAATATACAAGCACTATCAAGTGGAAGCGGCGCTTGAAATACCAGTAAACCAAGAGCGCTGAGCAGATAATGATTACGATTATTGGTTGCAGGCTAAATAGAATGTCGATGTTTTGCATAGTAACCGTTAACTAACTTGGGAGTTTAAAAGATTTTATTTCAAGTTAATAGTGGGAAGGGTTCAAAGTTCACAGTGGTTATTGATTTTTGTTGAAGTTGTTTTGGGTTGCTTTTTTGGTTTAGAGTTTGAAGTGTTTGCAGGTTGCGTCTTTACGCGTTTGCTTGCGTCTTTCTGCGTGTTTGTGTGTTGTTCTGCGTTTATTCCCGTTTCTTTGCGTTTCTATATGTAGGTTGTGGAAACGGCTCGTTAACATTAAGTTTGTACGTAAGAACAACTGGAATTGATTATTGGAGGAAAAGATGTGAATATTCAAAAACAGTTGTGAAGCACATGCCAAGTTTGAGGACGTGGATGATAGGGTGCTGTTTCATAAAGTGGCTGGCTTACGGTTAACTATATTAGGCGCTGTCAACTTTCGGCTTTTTCGGGTAAAATCTGAACTTGCGATTGGTTTGGGAGTTGATAAGTTACCAGTGTCCTCGAGTATTCCGAAAACGCGAAAAGATCCTGCCGCTTCTGTACAGCCGGAGTTGCCGCCTAGCCGACTTGATGCTTGGAACACCAGCGCGCGGCAGTACGACTCCTATGAGAAGAGATGGCACTTCTACGGTACCGTGGCTGACGCAATGATCCGCCAATTCCACCTGAAAGAGGACTCGAGGGTGCTTGAGCTCGCATGCGGGACTGGCGCATGTACCCTTAAGCTTGCGAAGATTGCTCGAACCGGGAAGGTCGTAGCCTTGGATTTCTCAGAGGGGATGCTAAACATGGCCAGGGAGAACGCAGCGGCGGCCAAAGCCTCGAACATCGTTTTCGTCCACGGCGATGCAGGTGACATCTCTCAGATTCTCGCGGGGCAGAAGTTTAATTTCGCGGTCTGCAACTCAGCATTCTGGCATTTCCCCGACCCGGAAAAGGTGCTTACGGGACTCCTCGGGCTCTTGACCGAGTCCGGGAAGTTCGCGGTCAGTTTGCCTTCTTGGGTTGACGGGAACAGTGAAGTGCGGCAGGCATTCAGGGTAAAGGCGCGAGAGGTTCTTTTGAAGCATGGTGTGGCGCCCGAGATGATTGAAAAGGTCTCGGTCCAGCGTTCTCGACAGAAAGTTGACTTATCGGCGCTCTTCAGAAGGTGCGGGTTTGTGGCGAGAGAGGTCACGTTCGAGTTTAAAGTCACCCCTGAGTCACGCGAAGAATGGAGACAGATCTTGGTTTTCTCGGACAGTGGACGGTGGAACTGGTTCTTTCCTGATCTTGACCCCGCGGCTCAGAAGGAGATCAGGGAAGAGCTGAACAAGTGGAGAAAAACCAACTTTCCCCATGACTCGAGCGCGTCAAAGTGGCGGATATTAGTGGCACATCGGTGCGATACTGTTTAAATCTGCTGTTTGAGGAAAAAAAGTTTTGATGCATCAGTAAGCAATCTTGTGTTCCATGAAATCGGCGACGCTAAGACAAGCGCAAAGTAATCCATGAAGCGTTGCATGTGGTTAAGAAGGGGAAAATTCGCTTTTCAAAACTGTTCTTACTCAAGCAAATTCACGGTGACATAGACGAGTTGGTTGCAACCATAAAGAGCTGGGAAATAACCAAAGTAGAATTTATTGAAACAAGAAATGCGCCTTTATCCCGCCTGCGTTGAACCTGCCATGATGGTTGGAAGAATAGGCATAATCAAAGAGCAAAAATAACACAAATAAGGAACTATTACTCTGAGAAGACGTTCGCTCCTTATATAAAGAAAGAAATTAGTTTTTTGAGAGAGTGATTATTTTTTTTCCAGAATGCATTGCTATTCCTATTCTAGTTTTTTCGTCATTCATCAGAATTACCGCCGCAGAAACAAGTAACCCGCTAACGAAACTTACAATTAATCAAGCAATTTCTCAAGAAACAGAAAGCTAATCGCTGACAAAAAAGAAAAGGGAAATACGCGGAGCTGGTTGACATCACCACAGAAAATGGCTGTGAATTAATACCTTAATTTTTCGATTATCGATTCACCGTATGAAAGCAAAAGGATTGTGCGTTTATAGAAAAATCAGCAAGAAAACTCTCGAGTTTAGTCTTAGAGAATGTCAAAGTTTCTTGTAAACCACGTCTTTTTCTTTCGCTGGTTGCACCACTTTTAATCCTATGCTTTGTCCACCTTCACACCGTGGAAAAGATTTACCTTCTATTTGCATAGATTCTACAATTTGCTCAAAATCAGTCGAAGGCCCTTTTACGAGTATACGATCTCCAACAGATAACGGTAACATTAATTCTACTACTGCTACACTGATTTTAGAAAAGAAATGTATAACATGCCCGATCTCGATTATGGCGTCTTCTACCAAGTTTTTCCACCAGCTTCTACTATTAGCTGGATGCCAATAAAAGTCTTATGTTTTATATAATAAATGGAACTAATAGCTAAAAATTTTAGGTTTTGAAACGTTATAACTCAGCTTTCTGCTAAAAATGGAATTAGCTTTTTTAAGGTAGGAGGGCTGTCTTGTTTTACTGATTAAAGATGGAAAAAATTCGTGTTTGTTAATTATTATTTTACCATCCTGAGGTTGCGTCATCGCCAGTTTGTTCCAAAGCCTTCTTTTCTTCTTCGCCCGCATCCGGAGGTAAATTAATTTGATGATGGCTTTCTTCAATTATTTCTCTTTTCTTTTTGCGCTGTCGAATAGTAAATTGGCCCTTCTTTCTCTCTTCCGCCAAAGCTGTCACCTCCAAAAAGACCGGAAAATAATATCCTTTGATTTAGGGAAAAAGCTTATTTTTTTTAGTTTTGCTGTCACTAGCCATTCAAGCTTGTCTGTTAAGTCAGAATCATCCATGTTTATTTTGTTATTTTTGAGGTAATCGGCAAGCATTTGTTCAACTCTGTTCCAGACATCTTCTGAATCAAGTTCTTCAACAAGTATTTGCCTCCTTTTCTCGCAAATTTCCATTCCTTGTTTGCCATGACACTTAATGTTTCCGTTTTTTCTCCTCAAAGAATAACTGAAAATTTACCGTATTAACATGCGTGGTTGTGTAATAGCAACAACAATTAAAAAACTATTGAATAAAGCTTAGAAAGAATAAAAAATTGGGGTTTTTCGACTGTTTAAGGTTGGTCGATGGACAATTGTTTGACTTTTGTTTCAATGAATTCGGCTACCTTTTGTTCGCTAAATTCCTTTTCGTTTTCTTGTAATTGCAACTGCTCTTTTACTGTATTTAGAAGGTTTTCGATGTCTACGGGTTTGATCAGGTATGCGTCTGCGTTCTTGTTTAAGGCTGATATAGCATTTTGCATCGACGGATAACCTGTTACCATTATTTTGCGTGTTCGTGGAACAGTATCCTTAATCAATTTTAGCAGTTCAACGCCTTCCATGTCAGGTAGTCGGATATCTAATAGCGCGATGTTGTAGGCTGATATCTTCGTTTTTTGAATAGCTTCGTTTCCGTTAGCTGCTAAATCGACCAGGTATCCTTCGTCCTCAAGTATGGTCTTCATGGTGTTTCTTATGTTTTCGTCATCATCGACAACGAGGATTTTGGCATGTTTATCCAAATTTTTTCACCTCCAATTTCAAGTTTTGGTTCAATTGGCAAAGTAACTGTGAAAGTTGTTCCTTTACCCTTAGCTGTTTTAACCGTTATTTTTCCGCCATGCGCCTCGATGATGCGTTTGCATATCGCTAAACCGAAGCCCATACCTTGTGCTTTCGTAGTAAACAATGGAGAGAAAAGCTTTGGCATAACTTCGTCACTAATACCTATGCCAGTGTCTGCAAAAGAGAATTCCAAGTCGTCATTTACTTGTTTACTAGCGATGGTCAATTTGCCTCCATTCGGCATTGCATCAACAGCGTTTTTGATAAGATTTATGAAAACGCGTTTTATTTTTTCAGAATCTACCTTAAGATTTGGCTTATTTTTAAGGCAATTTACAATTTTCACTTTTTCTGGAACCTGAGACATAGCTAAAGATTCAAATAACAGCAACTTTGGCGAACATTCCTTTAACTCTAAATGGATTTCTCTTGAGTAATCCAAAAGGTCGCTGACAATTTTGTTTGAATAATCTACGCATCTATCGATTGTATCAAGCATTTCTTTAGCCTGAACTTTTGAGATTTCTGTCCCTTTCTTTTTCAAATAGTAAGCAGAGTTTTTGATTCCTGTCAACGGATTACGTAGGTCATGCCCGACCATGCCTGCCAATTCGCCTATAGCGGCTAGACGCTCGGTCTTGACGAGCCTTGATTGAGTCTGTTTCAGTAGTTTGGTTCTTTTTTCTACAAGGTCTTCGAGTTTTTCAGAGTATTTAGAGAGTTCGCTTTGCATTCGTTTAATTTTTGTTATATCCACTGCAAGCTCCAAGACAGCGATAACGTTGCCCTCTTGGTTTTTCATTGGGGTAGCGGTGATCTCAAGGTGCAGCGTGTCTCCATGACTTTTAACTATGGTTTCACGTTTGTCAGTGCTCGCGCCGTCAAAAATTTTCTTAATTCCGCAAGCTGGGCAAATTGAGTGATTGCCATGAATTGTTTCGTAACAAGTTTTTCCTTCTATATTGCCAAACATTTGTTTTGCGTGTGGGTTAATCCATGTTATCTTGTAGTCTTTGTTAACTAGCATAAGCCCTGCGCTAATGTTTTTTGTTACGGCTTCAAACTTGTTTTTTTCCTCTTCAAGTTTTTTCTGCAACTGTTTCTTTTCTGTTATGTCGACTGTAAGCTCTAATGCCGCGGTGACCTTTCCCTCGGCGTCCTTAATTGGAGTAGCTATGAGCTCATACCAGCAAGGCAGACCCTTTTCATGCATGGTTTTATTGAAGTATTCTCGAGAGTCAAAAGATGCGCCTACAAAAATTTTTTCAGGTCCACAACTTGGGCATATGGTCTTCAGCGTATTAAATGTTGAATAGCATACTTGGTTTGTAACGTCACCGTACAGATTTTTCAAAAAATTGTTTGTCCAAAGTATGTGGTAATCCTTGCCAACTATTACCAGCCCAGCACCGATGCTTTTGGTGATATCTTCAAGCATGTCACGTTCCTGTTTAATAGAGGCTTCCATCTGCTTCTGTTCGGAAATGTCTCTAACAATTGCTAATATACAGTTTTTATCTTTCAACTTCACTGATGCTACAGAAAGGTCCACCGGAAACACTGTTCCATCCTTCCTCAGTGATGTTAACTCAAAGTGCCTCTTCGAAAATGAATTGTGCTTTAATTCGTTCAGCAACGCTTCATGATTTTTGCGTCCCTTAGGTGGAATGACCAATTCAGATAGCTTTCTGCCTACTGCCTCTGTTTCTGTGAAGCAGAAGGTTTTCTCTGCAGCGGGATTCCAGTAAATGACTTTATCTTCTTCATCCACTAAAATGATAGCATCCATAGCGGAGGTGCTGATAGCGCGGAATCGTTCTTCGCTTGCTCGTAGCTCCTCTTCGAGTTGTTTACGTTCGGTGATGTCTTTTACTACTCCGACCGCATTCCATTTACCGCATAACTTTATCGGTGAAATTGACAATTCAACAGGAAATTCGGTGCCGTCCTTGCGACACCCGGCTAATTCAACGTTTCCAAAGGTGAAATACCCTGTTCCTGTTTCAGTGAACAACTTTACGCTTGAGCTGATGCGTTCTCTTCCCTCTTTGCACATCGTATTTGGAACAACTAGTTTGTGTATATCTTTGCCAATTGCCTCTTCACTTCTGTAGCCGAATGTTTTTTCAGCAGCCGGGTTCCAGCAAGTAACCTTGGCTTTTTCATTCACTAAGATCATGGCATCCTTTGATCCTTGGAAAAGCTTCCTGTATTTCTTCTCAGATTCTTGGCATTGTTCATCCATCTTTGCAATTTTTACTAATAGCTGTCCTTGAATCTGCCTTTTTTCTGTTACATCTTGTAGAATGATTAGGTCAGCTGCTTCTCCAAAGTAATCGATTCTATTGCCTTTTGGCTCAAAGTATCTAGTTTCGCCCCTTACGAGAGCGGGAATTTCGTAATTCTCGATTTTTTCCCCTTTGATTCTTTTCTGGAGCTGATTTTTAACAAATGCTTTTGTTTTTTCATCAATTATCTTCAGGTCTTCAATATGGTTGCCTATTAATTCCTCACTGGTTATTCCAAGAAGAATACTTGCGGTTTTGTTAGCAGCCAGCACAACGCCTTCTTGGTTAAAGACCATAATAGAGTCCGAAACGAAGTTTAGGAGCTCTTGAAAGTTATCTTTATACGTGTTACTTTTGCTTTTCCTCTGCATTAACCCAGACCTCTACTTCTCCTGTTTTCCCTTTATCTTCATAGCACTCTCTCAAGAGCTCAACATATTGCCTAAACGTTAAATCGGGAACAAGCCATCTTGGACCGTTCCATTCGTAAACGCAAGTGATTTTTTCATGAAGCTTCTTCATGATAAGTATCTCCAAATGTTTGGCGGCCATGCCGAAAATTCGTTCAAGCGCATCTGAAAAATCATCGATCCTGTAAGGAATATCTAGCTTTAGAATGATAAATTTGTGCCCCAAGTGAAAGTAAATTGACGCCTTTACATTTTCGCCTAAAGTTGAAAACGCATCATCCACAGCTTCCAGTAGAACAGTTTCAAATTTTTTACGTCCGTCATTTCTAATCAATTGTTTATCCCAACAACTGCCTTTTTCTTTCATCACGGGTAGCTTGTGAACCCATTTTGCATGTTACTAATTCTAAAACGGGCGGAAGAAACTAAAGGATTATGAATTTCTAATTATTACTATCAATCATTAGCATGATTTTTAGTGCGTATTTAACGGGGACCTCTTTAGCTTAGAATTCGTTATGGTTAAGCTTTGTATTATTTTTATGGCATTGCATTAGTATGTAAGAGCAATACGCAAAAATCTTTCCGCCCTGTTTTTGAAAAGCTTTGGGTTGCTTTTTTGATTTAGGCTTTGAATTGTTTGCAGGTTGAGTGAAAAAAGCGGAAAAAAGTTTGCTTATTAGTCTTTATTGTCAGAGTGCGAATTTTTCGAGTGCTATTTCTTCCCTATTTTTGTTCTGGTTGTTTTGGGTTGCTTTTTTGATTTAGGCTCTGAATTGTTTGCAGGCTGCGTACACAGGAGCACACAAAAGTACACGAAAGCACACGGAAGTACACGGAGGCACACGGAAGTATTTTTGCGTCCAGAGTCTTGAAAAGTCCAAAAAAGTCGCAAAAGGCAGATTTGCTTTTGAACTAGCAAGGGTTTAAAACTAAATTACAAAACAGAAACCGATGGAGATAAATACTCACGATTTTTAATTTTGATGAGTAGTTTTATTGGTGATTTTGCTTCAAATCATAGAAAGCCGTGGCGTTGAAATCACGAATAAGCGATTCTTGTCAATGAAATTGAATCTTAAATTAGTAACCTTTGTTGCATGTTTTAGCATTCGAATGGGGCCAAAAAACGGGCAGAGTATAGCTATTGCAGGAAAAGGAAATAAACCCCAAGAGCAGTTTCCTCTACATCGCTTCAGGTCCTGGTCTGCTGTAGGGGCCGTCGTCTAGCTTGGTTCAGGATACATGCCTTATAGGGCTTAGTAATTTCTTCTTTTATTCCTGTCATTTTAATCATCTGTGTTTAACTGTAGACGTAGCTAGTTATAAGTCTTATTTCTAATCTGTTTCTTTGAGAATATTTCTCTATACTTCTACAATTCATTTTATCAGTTGATTTTCTGCTAATTGAATTTATCTTAGAATTTCTTTTAGCTTTAGTCTTAGAGTTTTTAGAGTCATTCGTCTGTCGATTTTCTTTTTTACAATTTTTCTTTTTAAAGTAAAAATTGCGTTGATTTTAGCAAGATTTTAGTTTGTTATTTGCTTGGTATTTTAGTTTAGTATGGCTTTGAATTAGCGGTTTCGTTTATCTTTGAATTAGCGGTTTCGCGTCTGCTAAACTTTCTTTACTTTATGCTACGATTCTACTCTTGCTTTTGGTTCTATTAGATTCAGCTCTGCGCTGTTTACCGTTTCCTATACTAATTCTCTACTATGATGATTCACTAATTATTAGAGAATTTTGGAAGAGTCTGAGAAACCCTTTGTAAGGCTTGCGCCTGCGTGGGGGTGTCTCAGGTTCTTTGCATGGTTTTTTGCTGTAAATTAACATATTTCGTTTATTTGGGAGTGCTGGTCATTTTGACGGAACGAATACTGTGAGATTCGGCTTTTAGCGTATCGTCTGGTTTATTTTTTTAAATGTAGTAGTCTGGGGGTATTTGAGATTCTTCCCATTTCTTTATGAATTCTGGAATGCTTAGAATAGCGGAGTTTATTTTTTCTTCAAGAATTGTTTTTTGTTTTTGTCTTTTGTATTGAAGGTCTATTAGATTGTCAACGTTTATTTCGCTTCTTATTTGTGATGTTATTGTTATTAATTCCTTTATGAGATATTGGTAGTTTTGAAGTAACAGAACTTCTGCAAGAAATTTTATTTTCTCTGGATTATTTTTGTTGGATTGTATTTGAAATAAGAATTGAATAAAAAATTCTTCATTGTTTATATGAATTTCTTCGAGAATACATAAAGGGTCTTTTGATTGTTTCAACGTTTTGCTTATTTCTTTGTGAATTTCATTCCACATGTTGATAGCTGTCATGTAAAATAGTTCTTCCGAAGTTTTGTAAAAAACTGCGTATTTTCCGTTTTTTACAGCTTCTTTTCTCTCTATTACTTGGATTTCTGTCATTGTTTTTAGGTTTTTGTTTAATGTGCGAGAACTTAATTTGGTCGCGATTTTGAGTTCCTTGTTTTGATGCCATTCTCCATCAAATAAAGCGTTAAGGATAGTTAGTTGAGCGTCATACTGCATTGTTTTTTGGTAGTTGCCAATACCTCTATTATCATTGTCTTTTAGGCTCATCGGTTATTTCACGTCTGTATTGGATGATTTTTACAAGTGAGAACTTATAACTTTTTTGTGCCATAGGGCTTGCTTGTTAGAGTGTGGTGAATGTGGGATATAGCTTTAAGACTTCCTTTGCTGAGAATGAAGCTTTTCGTGGTTATGAAGAGTCTTTCGGGAAAGCTGAAAGTGATTTTCCGCCTGTTAAAACTGTTATCAGTGAGTGGGCGTCAAATGGGCTTTTTACGCTGGTTGGTCAGGGTAAGCAAACCAATTCTAAGTGTGGTCAATTTGCTGGTTTTACAGGTTGTATGCATACTGAGTTGCATAATCATGTGGGCTTGGATGGTGTAAATTATGCTGGTTTGGTTTATGTGCATCTTAATTTTCATAGTTGCGATAAACCGAGTTGTCCTGTATGTTTTAAGCGAGGGTGGGCTGTTCGACAAGCTGGTCATGTTAAACAGCGTTTAGATGAGGCGTCTAAAAGGCATGGTCTTGTTGAGCATATCATAGCGCCTGTTCCGCCGTCTGATTTTGGTTTATCCTATGAGGTTATTCATGCTAAGGTATTGAAAGCTTTGAAGGCTCGAGGTATTATTGGTGGTTGCCTTATTTTTCATGGTTTTAGATATGCTAATTTTAAGGAATCTGAACGTCGTAATGTTCCGTTTGGCTGGTACTGGTCTCCACACTTCCATTGTTTAGGTTTTATCGAGAAAGGCTATACTCGTTGTCGGCATTGTAAGTTAGTTGAAGATTCAAGTTATGGTAAGCCTTGTGAGGCTATTTGTAAGGGTTGTTCAGGTTTTGAGGCTGCTACTCGTGAGCAATTTAAGAAGGATGGTTATCTTGCTAAGGTTCTCGGCGAGAGGATAACGGTTCGTGGTACCGCCTACTATCAGCTTAATCATGCGTGTGTTAAGGTTGGTGTTGAGCGTTTTCATGTTGCTACTTGGTTTGGGGTATGCTCTTACCGTAAGTTGAAGGTTACTTATGAGAAGGAGAAGTTGCTTTGCCCAATTTGCCAACGTGAATGTGTTGCTTTGCGTTATTGTGGCTGTCAACATATTGAAACTGAAAAGTATTCGTGGGATTTTAAGCCTAATTTGTTTTTGCCTATGAATGAGGGTCATGGGGATGTATGGGTTGAGGCTAACGAAGGCGATTTTGGTTAGTGGTAACTATGAATAAAATTTTTAAGCTTCGTGTTGATGGTCGGGAAATTTTTGGTTTTTATATGGATGATAAAAATGTGTTGTTTGTTCGTGAGGGTTTAGGTTGTTTTGATAGTTTTACTATCGTTTTGGTCATTTTGTTAAGTATCCTTTGTTTCGTTTGGTTTATAATTTGAGTGAGAGTGCGATTGAGATGCGTTATGGTTTGGATGATGATGATAATGTTTTTGATTTGGATAAGTGATAGCTGTGAAGGCTGATTTTAAGAATTGTTTTTGTTGCATTCATTAGTTAATGGGGGTAATTGTCTTAGTTAATATCTGTCCTCATGATGATTTGCCTTGTTCTCGGCGTTTTGTCTGTGAAATAACTGTCAATGGTAATTCTGATGTTTGCTCTCGGTTTGTTACGTCGTCTTGTGTTTCTATCATTGAGTTTTGGCGGTGATTTTCCGATTTTTTGTGGTTTCTGGTGTTTTTATAAGGTTTTTATATTTTTGTCTTGAGTGCGCGCTTTAGGGTTATTTTTAGTGACAATATCGGCTTTTGGGGTCACTGTGCGCGTGCGAAAAGATAAAAGACAAACAGTAGCTATTAGAAGTGAAGACTTGGGGTGTGTCACTGCTTCCATTCAAAGTGAAGGACACTGGCGATTATGCGAATTTAAAGAACAGTATTCCGAAGATGAGAATGATGAGGCACGTACGCTTTGTCAGATAAAGATTCTTCAGAAATATCATATACTTTCACACGAAAAGCCGATGGTTTGATAGAATACAGTGCGGCTGGAACGTTAGACGAACGATATGTGGCTAATTATTTACCTGTATCAATTACAAGTACAGCTCCTTTTGAAACTCCGTCGGCAGTGCGCCCGAAGAAACCAAGCGACAGGCTTAAGCCAATAATCAGAGTAGGTGAGATAGTTATTTTCGCTCTGCTTTTTGCCCAGCTAGCAATCTTTACCCAATTGGTTACGGTTTCAATTTCTTATTTAATTGCGCTCTATGCTATTTGGGTGATTGAAGTATCGTGGTTGATTGTTTTCATATTCAGCGACTACAAAAGTGGCTAAGAATTTTACGATTCAGCTAGATAAATTAAAACTAAGAAAGTGTATGAAGCGTCGCATTATGATTGAGCTTTATATTTCCCTCAATTTCGGTCAGTAACTATGTAGTGTAGGCTTGTTCACTCTTTTTGTTTACTGTACTCTGAGTTGGTATTGGCGGAGCTGGAGCATAAAACGTCTTGTCCTTTGTTTCTATCTCAACTCTTGGATTCAATGTGAAGTTGTAAAGAGGCGTGCCATCAGGGGCTTTTCTATCGACAGCAACGCCTACTCTTGCTATGTCCACATGAACTTTTAGTAGATTACCATCTTCTAAACGGAAATTTACCACGTTGCTGCCAACAAGCTTCGCGGAAATTTGTTTAAACTTTATTTGTTCCTGAGCCATACGGCATCACCAGTTTCTTATTCAGAGCACCACGTATAATAAACTTTTGAAAATGTTCGAGATTCTTGTTTTCAAGTCTGGTCAAATAATTTAACCGCGCGCTTTTTGGTCTTTGACGGTTTTGAAGCTTGAGTTTGCTTGTTTTTCAGCGCGCGCGTTAAGGTTTTTCCCTTGGTGCACTCTTTGGATTTCAGTTTTGGAGAACGAGCGGTTCGGAGCGAAGCGACGAGAGCGAGCGTTAAAATTTGGTTGATAAAGAGAGCTTTGTGCGTGCGCTTATGGTTTAGATGATGCGATGATATTTTTGTTGAGGGTTAGTGAACGTTTTGAAGGCGGATTTCAAGGTTTGTTCTTATTGTCGTTCTAAATTTAACTATCGTCTTATTGATGCACACGCTTCGAATGGTTGATGGTCTTCCACTACTTGAAATAAGGAAGAGAGTAATACAATTGATTAAGGGTCATTTTCTAAGAACTGTTCTTTAGTCATCTCTGCATCTTCAATAACTTTTAACAGCGTACCAGCGTCTAGCTCATTATGAAGCGGTACACTGAAATTTCTGCCAGATTTATTACTGAGAACCACATGACTGCCTTTGCCTTTTCTTTTAAACTGAATCTGAAATCTTTCTCGGACTCTGAAGAAAGTCTTTAAGACCTGAGTGCCACTTTTCACTGGTAATCTTGCGGCCAATTGATATCTCCGCTGGGATTTGCTTCCTCTTCCAAAAGTAGCTCGAGTGCTTCACTAATATCCTGTAATGCCGCTTCTTCATTGTCTCCTTGTCCAGTTGCATTAAATTTGCCTGTAGAAGTTCTAGCGACAACTCTACCTGTAAGTTGTGGAATAATCAGAATACAAAATATTTCATTCCTTATCGTCAAAGACCTTGGCGAAGGAAAAAGATACGGTGGGCTTATTTTATTATCTGAATCGCTTGTGGGAAAGGCGATGCCCATTGGAGAGATAACTAATTCTCGAATTATGGGTTGAAATAGTATCGCCGAGTCAAATAAATCTGGTTCCGACAAACAGAAAAGTTCTGACTCACTCACTCTTTGGCTCCTCCTCTTTCTTTACAATACTCTTTGGCTCCTCCTCTTTCTTTACCAATATCCCTTGGCTCTGCAATCGCTGGATATGACTTTGCATCCATTGATAGAGAGCAATAAATTGTTGAGGTGACATATGGATTTCTGTTTGAAGTTCTCTTTCTACGTGCCCTGTTTTCATTAGACCCTTAGTTTCTTCAACAATTTTAGGTATTATTCGGTCAACATAGAAGGTAATTCGTCCTTCCATAGGATTTAGGCCTCCAAAAACACCCGAAGCATAAAGTATTTTGAAGTCTGAAGAACGTGTAATCATAATCTCGATTTTCTCTTGAGACATAACTAAACCGTGCAAATTATGAAGTATATACTTGCTCTTAAGATTTCTGAATTAATGTGGATGATTACACGTGTCTTTACACCTTTAACGTGCAATCGCGCGTAAAGAGTTATTTTCGTTTTTTAAATATTTTTAGGCCGTCCATTTCGGTTACATATTGGAATCCGTGTTCTATTAGGTCGGTGGCTTCTTTGATATTTTTGGCTACTTTGCAGGTGTATTCTTCTTCGTTGTCGAAGTGTATTAGCTGTGCATAGAATAGAGTTGTTTCATATTTTGAATGCCCCATTTGTTGCATGGTGAAAAACATATCTTTGGTTCTATCATATGTCATTGTTGCGAATTTATGTCTAAGATTTCTGAGTGGTATTTTTTTTAGGTCGGGCTGATTGAGTTTTTTGGCTAAGTTGTTTCTTACTCTTCGCCATATTTTTCCCATGTATTCTGATGGTGGAAATGGTTTTTCTTCGGTGTATTTGTTTAAGTATTGTCTTAGCAGTTCTGCGGTTTCTGGTTTTAATTTGAACGGTCGGGATTTGTGTCCTTTGCACCCTTGAGCGTTTATGATGCCTTGTTGTTGGTCTATATGTTTTCTGTCCAACGATGCTAATTCTTCTCCTTCTAAGCCTGTTTCATCGAGGATTGTGAAAATTGTGGCATATTTTTTTGATGCATTGGCAATTATTTTTTTGACGTTTTCATTTGTTGGTATCAGCGGAATCTTTCTTTGGTATTTGTATTTGGGTTTTATCCATTGGATTCCGTTTACTCCTGTTAGATAGTTGTATGCTTTAACTATGCACTGTTTGTAGCTGTTGGCTTGCTTCATTTGTGCTATGAAGGTTTTTACTTCTTCGGGTTTTGTTAGGTCTGCGTTTCTTTCTAAATAGTTTAGTCGTTCATTCGTCTTTTTTATCGTTGCTTCGTTTAGTCCAGTGGATTTCATTTTGAGTAACGTATTTATGATTAGTTGCTCATTGGGTCGTGGTCTAGTCTCGGGGGGCCGTCGTCTAGCTTGGTTCAGGATACATGCCTGGGGCGTATGCGATCCTGGGTTCAAATCCCAGCGGCC